>OGQX01002435.1_pt1 | contig 14286 bp, 13 predicted proteins | sample 1553291 | NCBI WGS metagenome assembly OGQX01 (sample SAMEA2580030, study PRJEB22360) | human gut metagenome | biome: human gut; feature: human-associated habitat; material: faeces | place: Denmark | collected 2008/2010
AGTTCTGCCACAATGTTGGTCTGGACTACGTCAGCTGCTCTCCCTTCCGTGTGCCCATTGCACGTCTGGCTGCTGCGCAGGCTGCGATCAAAAATCCCAGAAAGTAAGATTGTTGCATGAAGATGCACTAATCCTGCAAAACATGGGAAGATAAACGTATGATAAACCCTCCCCGGTGAAACTGAATGGTTTTGCCGGGGAGGGTTTTGTTTTTTGCAGATTGTAGAAGAAAGATTATGGAAAATAAAGGGAAAAAAGCAGTTCAAGGAACGATATATCACTTGACCAAGCAATATTACAGTGGATTGTGGATGATTATGATATTTCTGATGAAAAATCCAGAAAAATAGTAGGTAAAAGTGGAGAAAAAAGTAAATTAATAACATGCGAAATGGTAATGAATTATCTAGACAATCGAGGTGTATTAGAAGAAACAGATGAAACGGAATTTATGAGATCGCTTCGAAAGCGTCTTTATTATGCAATTGACACAGTCGTTGGACCAATTCCAATGAAATCGAAAAGTATCAATGCACATGAGCTGCTCAGACAAAAAAGTCAATCAAAAGGACGATTTTATGTGACTTCAGCAAATGCGGAATTTTTTATGTATTTGCTTTGGTGCAATGAAGATAGAGCCGACAATGACGATATTTTGTGGTTAATAAAGAACGAAAGGAATTATGAAGCAAGTGAATTTTCAATTGGTACAGCAAAAATGTAAGCAGCCGCAGGTTCACCATCGTTCATGCGGCATAAATCTTGTATCAGGTGGCAGGGAGTAAATTCTCTGCCGCCTTTTTTCTTGGAGGTTTATTATGGTCACAGAAAATCCGTTCGTAAAATTATTCGCTATCGACTTCAAAGATCATCTGGAAGTCAAGAAGTCCGGAAACACGGAACTGAAATATGTAAGCTGGGCGTATGCTTGGGCAGAGGTGAAGAAGCTGTATCCCGCTGCCAGCTATGAGGTCAAGAAATTCAACGGCCTGCCCTATGTTTATGACCCCATAACCGGCTTTATGGTATACACCTCGGTCACGATTGAGGGCGTTTCGCACGAAATGTGGCTGCCGGTACTGGATGGCGCAAACAAAGCCATGAAAGCCGTGCCTTATACCTACACCACCCCGAAATGGGACTACAATCCGCAGACCCGCCGCCGTGAAAAAATCGGCATGGAAGAACGCACCGTAGAAGCAGCCTCCATGTTCGATGTGAATAAGGCTATCATGCGGTGCTTGGTGAAGAACCTTGCTATGTTTGGTCTGGGCCTGTACGTTTATGCCGGAGAGGATTTGCCGGAAGATGCCGCACCGCAGCCTGAAGCAGAGCCTCAAAAGCAGCCGAAGCCGAGATCCACCAGCCCGAAGCAGGAACAGCCGCCTGTGCCCTGCATCTGCGCTCGCTGCAATCAGCCCATCAAGAGGGTCAAACTGAAGGACGGCTCTATCATGCAGGCGGCAGAGTTTGCAGCCACCCATGAGGGGATGTGCGCAGACTGCTATAAGGCAACCAGATTGAACGTAGCATAAGAAGAAGGAGATTTTACGATGAAAGAAGAAAAAATCAAAGTCCTTGAGCTCCTGCCAATGGAACTGCCAAAGGAGATCGAGTTGGACAACACCCTTGAAGCCATGCAGAACTTTGTAGGCGGGCTGATCGAATGCATCGCCTTACGTGACACCGGTTCAGAGGTCACACTGGTCTGCAATGATGAAGGCAAGCTGCTTGGCCTGCCGCTCAATCGTCCGCTGTGGGATGGAGCCGATGTTCTTGCCGGGCCGGGATTTCTGGCCGGATGTGACAACGAAGGGAATCTGACTTCCCTGCCGCAGAGCGCAATGGACTTCTACAAAGAGAAATTCAGAGCTTTTATCATTGAAATCTAAGGAGGACAGATTATGACCTTTAATGCAATGACCGAGCACTACGAAGAGATCACGGTTTGCAGAAAGCCTGCGCTGTTCACCAGCATCCGCATCAAGAGAGATACTGTCACGGATGGCCTGTACGCCTACGATGTCCAGCATGACGATGAGTGCCGGGGCATCCCTTGTGAGATCGCGCCCTTTGTGATGGTCAACCACTGGGGCACCATTATTCTTGCGGAACCGCTGGAACTGCCGGATGATGGGCGGCGATATATTGACGAGGACACCGACTGGAACTACGCTCCTTTGGATGGCGAGGACACCGCCAATCACAAACCGTGCACTTCCATTTCTGATTTTATGACTGCCTATGCCCACTAAAACTGTATTAAAAATACCGTATATTCTGTTTTGTATTAAAATCGGCCGTTTTCAGGCCATTTTAAGGTGCAAAACACAGTCTTAAAAATGTCGCTCGTTATCTTTGAGCCAGAAAGGAGACGCATGAACATCTATGGCTATTGCCGAATCTCTACGGCAAAGCAGAGCATTGACCGTCAGATCCGCAACATCAAGGCAGAATACCCGACTGCCCATATCGTGCAGGAAGCTTACACCGGTACATCCATTTTTCGCCCGGAGTGGCTGAAGCTCTACCGGATTCTGAAAGCAGGAGATACGGTGGTGTTCGATTCGGTGTCCCGGATGTCCAGAAATGCAGAAGAGGGGTTTGCTCTGTACGAAGACCTCTACCATAAGGGCATCCGGCTGGTGTTCTTGAAAGAGCACCACATCGACACCGAGACCTACAAAAAAGCCCTGTCCGGTAGCATTGCCATGACAGGGACGAATGTAGACTTCATCTTGAAGGGCATCAACGAGTATCTGATGGCTTTGGCTAAGGAGCAGATCAAGCTGGCCTTTGAGCAGTCCGAAAAAGAAGTCGCCGACTTGCACCAGCGCACCCGTGAGGGACTGTTGACCGCCCGGCTGAACGGCAAGCAGGTTGGCCGCAAAAAGGGTGTTAGCTTTGAAACGAAGAAAGCCAGAGAAGCCCAAAAGATCATCCGCACCCATTGCAAGACCTTTGGCGGCACACTTGACGATGCCGAGTGCATGAAACTCACAGGTCTTGCCCGGAATACCTATTATAAATATAAGCGTCAGATTCGGGAGGACGCTGAAATGAAGGATTGACTTCTATGTAGAAGAAGTGCTGCAAAAACGGATAGAAGGAACACGGTACATTCAAAATGAGAACGCCGTGTTCCTTTTTTGTGGCTTGTGTAGGATGGACAACCATACCGTCCAGCCAAATCCGTATAATGAGGGCAGAAAAGTGACGGAATCATAAGACAGAAGGAGAAGAGCGTATGAAAAAATTTTTGATGGTACTGTTGAGCATTGCATTTGTGCTGAATCTTGCGATTGTGATTGGGCTGATTGTCGGATATGGTTCGCCACGCCGGGCGCTTTACACCATCACAGATGAACTGATGAACAGTGCCTATCGCTTCAAAAGAGGTTGGCAATTTAAGAATAGTCTACCTTGACTTTTTAGGAGATGGACAGGCAGGCTGTCCATCTTTTTTTGTATACTGGGGTTGTGCAAAAGAAACAAAAATTTTTTTGTAATTCCGTGAAACGACAAAACTTCATACAAAGAATTGCAGCGATAGTTGTGTTGTGTTACAATGAGCAGAGAAGGAGAATGAACTGTGCGTAATAGTAGATTGGACCGTATACTCTATATCCAGCAGATGCTGGTACAGGGTGGTGTGCTGAACAAACAGCAGACGGCTGACCGCTTCGGTGTCAGTGCGAAAACCATCCAACGCGATCTTGACACCCTGCGCAATCATTTTGCAGACAGCGAGCCGCGCCGGGAGATCTTATACAACTCCGCAAAGGGCGGCTATCTACTGGATGACACGCTTTCACGCTTCCTCACCAGCAGTGAGATTCTGGCAGTGTGCAAGATCCTGCTGGAGAGCCGCTCCATGGTCAAGGAGGAGATGTTCCCGATTCTGGACAAGCTGATCTGGGCCTGTACACCGCTGGACCGGTTGAATCAGGTCAAAGACCTCATCAGCAATGAACGCTTCCATTACGTTGAGCCGCAGCATGGCCGGAAGTTTATCGAGAGCCTGTGGGAGATCGGTACGGCAGTAGAAAATCACAATGTTATGGAAATTACCTACTGCCGCACCCACGATGGCGAGACTCGTGTGCGCACCATCGAGCCGGTGGGCATCCTGTTCAGCGAGTATTATTTCTATCTGGCGGCGTTCATCGAAGGCATCGACAAGGATAAGCATTTCCAGAATCCGCAGGATAATTCCCCGACGATTTACCGCATTGACCGCATCCAGAACTATAAGACGCTCGACCGGCATTTTGCCCAGCGGTATACCGACCGCTTTCAGGAGGGCGAGATGCGCAAGCGCATCCAGTTCATGTACGGCGGTGAATTGCAGACCATCCGCTTCGAGTATACTGGGCCTAGTCTGGAATCGGTATTGGATAGATTGCCCACCGCAAAGGTTTTGCAGGTGACGGAAAAGGGCTGGATCGTGGAAGCCGAGGTGTTCGGTACGGGCATTGAGATGTGGGTAAGAAGTCAGGGAGAATATGTTCGGGTTATAAGACCGTAAGGAGTTATTGCGATATGGGCAAAATTCAGGTGGAAATATATTATACAGATAAGCTAGAGTCCATCCGTGTAGACCAGCAGAAGATAGAAATTCCAACGGCTATCAAGACAAAGCCTGTTATAGCATGGTTTGGGCCGACTGGAGGTCGAGTGAACTGGAGAGGACTAGCAGCTGAAATCAGAGCGATGGATCCCAACCGTGATGAAAATGCTACATATAACTTTCTGTTCAATGGTCCAGACGACAAAAAGCGGGAATTTATGACCTGTGTGAAGAACGAGAATTTGGGCGAGGAAGCACAGCAAGAAAGCAAGGCTAAAACGGAGCAGGACTACCTGATAAATGCTGAAAATTTCCATCAAATGGGCAATGAATCCGCCGCATTTCTGAATTACAAAATTGCTGCAGAAGAATATGATTCTCCACAGGCACAGTATGAAGTGGCAGTCCGGTATCAAAACGGTATTGGTGTGGAAAAAAGCGAGGAAAAAGCTGTCGGGTGGTATTATAAGGCTGCCGAGAATGGTTTTATGGCGGCCCAAATGGAAATAGCTAAGAGAAATGAATGTGGTATTGGAATAGAAAAAAACGATGAAGAAGCAGTAAGATGGTATGAAATAGCAGCTAAAAATGGAAATTTAACAGCGCAAATCAAAATGGCAGAGCAACGTAAAAATGGCGTAGAAGAAATAAAAACTGAAAGAGAAGCGAGCAAATGGTATGAACGTATTGCCGAAAATGAAAATGCAGAAGAATTATACAATGTAGCACTCCGCTATGAAAATGGCAACGGCGTACAGCCCAATGTAAATATTGCCTTTGAATTATACCAGCAGGCAGCCCAAAAGGGGAATTCAAGAGCACAACATGCGCTTGGAGTTATTTATGAGGATGGTGTGATTGCACAGTTGGACATGAAAAAAGCTATCGAATGGTACGAGATAGCTGCAAAAAATGGAAATGCAGATGCAGAATGTGACCTTGGTTATTGCTATCAATTTGGAAAAGGTGTTCAGAGGAATCTGAACAAGGCGATTGAGTTGTATGAAAAATCAGCAAGCCAGGGAAATATGTATGCACAATGTAATCTGGGAGTTTGCTATGAAAAAGGAATCGGTGTTTCCGCGGAAAAAGTGAAAGCAAGAGCACTTTATAAAGCCGCAGCGAATCAGGGACATCCGGGGGCGCAATATAAATTAGCACTTGGATATTTGAAATTTAAAAGTACAGAACAAGTGAAGACATCTAAGCTTGAGAATGACATAGAAGATTTTGTTGAAGTTGATAAGATAAATTTTGTAATGGAGTGGATGAGAAACGCAGCACAGAATGGCATCCTTCCTGCCCAAATGTTTTTAGGAGACATTTACTGTATCTACGACGACAGCAATGGAAAAGACGGAGTATCAAAAGAAGAACGGAAAAAATATTATCAGATGGCAGCAGAACAGGGAGAACCGAAAGCGGAATATGAATTGGGAAAATACTGTATTGAAGATAAGAATGAATCTATGAAATGGCTGCAAAAGGCAGCATCACAAAACTACATAGATGCGCTGGTTGAGATTGGAAAACGCTATCAGGAGAATAATGATTTTGAAACGGCCAAGAAATGGTATCAAAGAGCAGCGGCGAAAGGAAATGAACGAGCAAAATCATACATAGAAAAGTATAAGAAATGTCATTGCTTCAACGAAAAGCAAGTTTACGAGAAAAAACACCCGCTATTGAGTAAAGCTAATTCAGGTGTATTAGGAACATTAAATTTGATACTGAGACCGTATGATTTTGATGATTGGAATAGCTACATGGAATTTATTGTAGGACCGCTTGAAAGAACTCCTTGTATTATAGAATCTAATACCCATAGGAAGTGGAAAAAGCGGCGTGATGACCCTGAAAATAGCAATGCGCAAAAAACTTGAAGAAATGAGAGTTGAGGCGGTATCTGGGATGATAAAAAACAGAAAGGATGAATGCTTATGAACAGGACTCAGGTGGAAGTACGTTTTACAGATAAACTGGATTCTATCCGTGTGGATCAGCGTGAAATGGAAATCCCCAATGCTATCAAGGAAAAGCCTATTGAAGAGTGGTTTGAAGCGACTACAGGCCGTGTAAAGTGGGGTGGTCTGGGTGCCGAGATCAAGGATATGGATTTTAGCGGCGAGAAAAACGCAGCGTACAGCTTCTTGTTCAATGGACCAGAGGACAAAAAGCGAGAGTTTATGATTTGTGTGCAAAGTTATGGCTTGGGGGAGGAAGCACAGAAAGAAAGCAAGAAGGAAACGGTACAGGAATACTTGAAGGATGCAGAAAATCTTCACCAGATGGGGAATGAGGAGGCTGCTTTTCTGAGATATAAAATTGCAGCTGAAGAGTATGGCGATGCACATGCGCAGTATAAATTAGCCCGTTGGTATCAGGATGGCATTGGTGTAGAACCGAACGAGCAGAAAGCTATTGAATGGTATCGTAAAGCGGGGCAGAATGGCAGTCTGGAAGCGCAGACGGAAATGATTCGACGCTGCGAGAATGGCATTGGTATGGAGAAGAGCCGCACGGAAGCTGTTGTGTGGTGCCGCGAGGCAGCAAAGCAGGGTGATGAGGATGCGCAATATCAGTTGGCAGAATGCTATTTTGAAGGCGATGGCATAGAACAAGACAAAGAGGAAGCTGTCAAGTGGTATCAGGAGGCTGCGAAACAAGGTAAGGTAGACGCACAATATCAATTAGCAGAATGCTATTTTGAAGGCGATGGCATAGAGCAAGACAAAGAGGAAGCTGTCAAGTGGTATCAGGAGGCCGCGAAACAAGATAAGGTAGACGCACAATATCAATTAGCAGAATGCTATTTTGAAGGCGATGGTGTAGAGCGAGACAAAAAAGAAGCCATCAAATGGTATGGTGAGGCGGCAGAACAAGGACACGTAGAAGCGCAATATAAACTGGCTGAACTCTATGAAACTGGGGTTGAAATTGAAAAAAACGAGAAAAAGGCCGTGGAGCTTTATCGAAAATCAGCAGAACAGGGGCATACAAGGGCTCAGAATGCTCTTGGCCGACTCTACATTTATGGGAAAGGTGTAGAAAAAGACGCAAAGCAAGCAATTAAGTGGTTTCAAAAAGCAGCAGAACAGGGCTATGAATCGGCGCAGTATAATCTTGGCAACTGCTATAAGACCGGGAACGGTGTAGAAGTGAATTTAGTCAAAGCAGCAGAATGGTATCGAAAGTCTGCCGAGCAAGGTTTTGCACCCGCACAGAGAAATCTTGGCAACTGTTATAAATATGGAGATGGTGTAGAAAAAGATCTTGTAAAAGCGGCAGAATGGTCTCAGAAAGCTGCAGAGCAAGGAGATAAAACTGCACAGAACAATATTGGATGTTGTTATGAACGTGGTGAGGGCGTAGAGAAAGACCTTATAAAAGCAACAGAGTGGTACCGGAAGGCCGCAGAGCAGGGATCGATAATAGCACAATACAATTTAGGTGTGTTTTATGAGCAGGGCAAGGGGAGGATAACGAAAAATCTTGAAAAAGCATTCGAGTGGTACAGAAAAGCTGCGGAGTCTGATTATCCACCTGCACAAAATAAGATTGGAGATTGCTATAAATATGGAAAAGGATCGATGAGAAATTTGGTAGATGCGGCACAGTGGTATCGTAAAGCGGCGGAGCAAGGAAACAAAACTGCGCAATTCAACCTTGGAAATTGCTATTATTATGGACACGGCGTGGCAAAAGATTTGACCAAAGCAGCAGAATGGTATTGGCACGCTGCATTGAATGGTAGTAAGGCAGCACAGAATGCTCTTGGTGACTGTTACTATTACGGGAAAGGAAGAGAAGAAAATTCCGCGCAGGCTGTGGAATGGTATCGGAAAGCCGCAGAGCAGGGTTATGCACAGGCGCAGTATAATCTTGGCTATTGCTATTACATTGGAGAGGGTATAGCAAGATCTGTATCGCTTGCAGCGGACTGGTACCATAAAGCGGCAGAGCAGGGGCATTCAGAGGCACAGGCTGCCTTTGGCGACTGTTATCGCACGGGCGAAGGTGTGACGAAAAACGAAGCATCGGCAGTATGGTGGTATCTCAAAGCAGCAGAGCAGGGGCATGTAGGAGCACAGTGTGCTCTGGGAGATTGCTACCGCACGGGTGAAGGTGTGACGAAAAATGGTACAGTGGCGATTCAGTGGTACCGCAAGGCAGCAGACCAGGGCTATGCAGAAGCACAGAATATGCTGGGCATCTGTTACCATAATGGAGATGGTGTAGCGCAAGATAATCGGGAGGCTGTGAAATGGTGCTGCAAAGCGGCCGAGAATGGTTTGGCTTTGGCGCAGTACAACATGGGGTTTTTCTGTGAGCAGGGTGTCGGCGGAGCAAACAAGGAGGATGCACTGGGGTGGTACTGTAAGGCCGCGGAGCAGGAAAATGCGAGTGCACAATATAAGCTTGGCGTGTTCTATGAAAATGGATACGGTGTGACACAAAACAAAGAGGAAGCCGCAAAATGGTACAAGAAAGCGGCAGATCAAGGCGACGAAAATGCAAAGAAAGCCATTGACAAAATGCAAAGCAGTGGCCTGGGCTCTGCCGCTGCTGCTGCCGCGGCACTGGCCGGCGTGGGTCTGGTTTGGAAAATCCTAAAAGGTTGATGAATGGAAAGGCGATAAATATGGCAAACGAGCTTGAAGTGCAGCGGGTGCAGCAGCTTTCTGTGCAGCGGTCGCTGAGTGACCTGACGAATCAGCTGACCCTTGCGGATCATCTGGTGTATAAAAAGTATCTTGCAGAATTGCAGAATTATGGCATGGTGGAGCTTTCTCAGCAGATGTTGGAGGTGCAGAATCCTGCCCGGTGCATCCGAATGTTCCAGCTGAAGGAACTGACCCTGAAAAAGGGCGAAGATATGTTCCAGAAACTTTCCACGGTGTACTATTCTAGTATGGCTCAGGGCTGCAGTCTGGCAGTGATGATTGATGTGCCGGATGAACACAATGGAGCAAATATCTATTTGGGTGTGCGCGAAGATTCCTCCAAAAAGAATATGGAAAATTGTGATTTGGATACTTCCAGTAAAGCACTACAGAAAGTTTTGCTTTCAAATTTCCCCGGCTCTGATACAAGAGGCATCATTCAGGATGAGGAAAGAGAACTTTTGAATGGTGCTTTTGGTGAAGAGCAGGAGGCTGTAGCTTCGGTGTCTTGTGTGGCGGCGATGCGAGATAAGTCCAAGACAGAGGACAAGGCTTTTATTCAAGGCATTGAGCGCTTTATGGATGCGATGGAAGGAGAAAAATATACCGCATTATTTTTGGCAGAACCTGTCTCAAATGAAATGCAGGCAGCCATCCGTAGCGGGTATGAAAATCTATATAGTAGTCTTTCACCTTTCCGAAAAAGTACATGGTCCTATACGGAAAACGAAAGCACTTCAGTGATGGAAAGTCTGTGTAGTGGTACAAGTCATACTGTCAGTAAGAACGTTACAACCACAACAACGGAGGGTACTAGTCGGTCGTCTTCCGTGACTGACGGAACGCAAACTACAAGGGGAATAAACGGTACTATTAATGGAAGTATTACAAATAGTGCGGGAACATCGATTTCACGAATTTCTCCTGTGGCTGGAGGCATAGCAGCTGTTTTAGGAGTGGGCGGTATTGCGGCAGCGGTGCTGGTTCCAGGCGTGGGAACTGCGATTGGACCATTGCTGGGAAACCTTGGAACGACTGCTATGGGAATGGGACCAATAAAAAGTACTTTTGACAGTGTAGCACGTAACATTGGTGGATCCCTAGGGTTGAGTCTGACAAAAGGGACGAGCCATTCTACGACTGAGCAAAGTGGAACTTCCCAAAGCACATCCAAGGGTGTTTCAGAGGGCGAATCGGATAGTACGAGCCAGCAGGAAACACATGGAACGACCGATACACAGGGAATAGGCCGCTCACAGCAGATTGAACTGTGCAACAAATCGGTGGAAGAGCTGCTGGAGCGTATTGAAAGCCAACTCAAGCGTGTAAAGGAAAGCGAAGATTATGGCTGTTATAACTGTGCAGCTTATTTCCTTTCATCTGTGCCATCTACTGCGATTTTGGCAGCAAATACTTACCGCGCACTGATGGTGGGTGAAGGTTCTTCGGTGGAGAGCGGAGCTGTCAATGTGTGGCAGCGTCCAGATCAGGTAAAACAATTGCGGGAATATCTCAAGCGATTTATGCACCCGATGTTTGCCCGTCAACTGTGGAATGATTCACCCGAAAGTCTGATTTATACTCCGGCAACTCTGGTCAGTGGTCAGGAACTGCCAATACACCTTGGGCTTCCTACGCGGTCTGTGCATGGACTGGCGGTGATTGAACATGCAGAGTTTGGCCGCAATGTGCCAAATGCTAGTGCAGAATATGCGGATGAAATAAATCTGGGCAAGATTTACCATATGGGTAAGTCAGAACCGGCAGCCCTGATCCTGAATCGGCAGGCACTTACAGCACATACCTTTATTACTGGCTCTACAGGTTCGGGTAAGAGTAATACGGTCTACGAACTGCTGCGGCAGCTGGATGCTGGTGGAGTGAATTTCATGGTCATTGAACCAGCTAAAGGCGAATACAAGAATGTGTTTGGCGATAGGGAAGATGTGCATGTATTTGGCACGAATCCGAAAATTACAAAGCTTCTGCACATCAATCCATTCCGATTCCCGGAAGAAATTCATGTACTGGAACACATTGACCGGCTGATTGAAATTTTTAGTGTGTGCTGGCCGATGTATGCGGCGATGCCGGCAGTGCTAAAAAATGCGATGCTTCAGGCCTATGAAGTGTGTGGGTGGAATCTGGAAACTTCTGAAAATGAGTATAACAAGAATCTGTTCCCGACATTTCAGGATCTGTTGACAGAGCTTGTGGATGTGATCGAGCATTCGGCATACGACAAAGAGGTTAAGAATAATTATAGAGGATCGCTGGAAACCCGTGTGCGCTCGTTGGCAAATGGATTGAATGGTCAGATCTTTTCGGCAGATGAAATCCCAGAAAAACAGCTTTTTGATGAAAATACCATTGTGGATTTGAGCAGAGTGGGGTCACTTGAGTCAAAGTCTTTGATTATGGGCATCCTGATTATGCGACTCAATGAGTATAGGATGACTTCCTGTACAGAAATGAACAATCCGCTGAAGCATGTTACAGTATTGGAAGAAGCACACAACATTCTGCGTCGGACTTCTATGGAACAGACAGAAGAAGGTTCCAATGTGGCAGGAAAATCCGTGGAAATGATTGCAAATGCAATCGCCGAGATGCGTACCTATGGCGAAGGCTTTGTTATTGCAGATCAGTCACCCGGTGCGGTGGATATTTCGGCTATCCGAAACACAAACACCAAAATTATTATGCGTCTTCCGGATGAACAGGATCGTCAGCTGGCAGGTAAAGCAGCTGCCTTGAAAGATGACCAACTGGATGAGATCGCACGACTTCCAAAAGGTGTGGCAGTTATATATCAAAATAATTGGACAGAGCCAGTATTATGCAAAATAAATAAGTTTGAAGGAGAGGAAAAGCGATACCAATATAAAACTTGTGCTACGGATAGAAAGGCAGAGATGATGTCCGCAATCTTACTGAGGAATTTGCTGAAAAAAGAAAAAGGCGAACCACTGGATCTAAACCTGCGGCAGCTTCAGGACTTGTTGCTGAAAGTCTCTATGCCATCTAAAACGAAAATTGCGGCGCTAAAAGCGTTGCAGAAAAATGGTCGCTGTAGACAGAAAGATATTCAATCGGTGGTCTATAAGTTAGTATGTACGCCTAAGGTGGAGGAAGAATTGACACATACAGAATCAATTGAAGAATGGCGTGATGAAATTGCCTACTTTGGAAGTACGGGACTAGCTGATCTGGATGAGGAAATGCTAAATGAGGTAGCAGAGCTAATTTTGCTGGAACAAATCAAACGCTATGACTGGCCCAAAACATATCTGGAGCAGTGGCAGGAATTTCGGAAAAAGGAGATGTTGGTGTGAGCATGTTCAAAGAAGTTCAGGAGACGGATAAACCTATAGAAACAGAAAAACAAAGATTAAGTACAGCGTTTGAAAATAACAAGAAGAACGAGGGCGGCGAAACAAGACATCTGAAAACAATCAATGAGCAATATGAAGGACAGAAATATCCCGGAACGGATGTGGAGTATAAGCATGAACGGATTCAGGTGAACGGCGAAAAAGTAGAAGGAGTTTTTCCACAGTTTGAAAGCAAAGATGTGGAAAGGCTACCTCGAAAAATGTGGGAATCTTCGGATGCACAGCAGTTTTCGTTTTGTACGCAGATGCTGGGACAAAAATTGGAACATAATCCCGCTTTAGAATCAAGATTTACCCCTCGCCAACTGGAGCAGATTCGCAATGGAGAACCAAGAATTTCGGGCCTGACATGGCACCACACGGAGCACCCAGGTGTTATGCAGCTTGTGAATTCAAATGTACATAGCATGTGTCGTCACACTGGTGGGAGAAGCATCTGGGGTGGCGGTTCAGATTGCAGATAAGGAGAATATGATGGAAATGATTTGGAAATATAAGATTGAATTGAAGGATTTGCAGGCTTTTGAAGAGGTAGAAACACTAAGAGGAATCCACATTCCAGAAGAACTGAAAAGCTTTGTGACGGAGCACAATGCGGCAACACCGTCGCTTTATCACTTCATGGTGGGTTCAACAGAGCGTGTGTTTGGTGCGGTACTGTCATTTGATAAAACAGAAACGGAAGCAGACACAGTGTACCCCGCATTGGAAGCAATAAAAGACAAAAATCTACTACCTTTTGCAATTGATCCCTTCGGCAACTATATTTGCTATCAGTTGGACCGAAAGCAAATCGTCTATTGGGATCACGAAAGCGATGAAGTGACATCTACAGGGAAAGGTTTGGATGAATTTGCTGAAAGTTTGTATTGAAGATTCCAAGAATATGCTCTTATAGGTCTATTGCGCTTTCGGGTTATTACAATCTCGGTCGATTGCACATACAATACAAGTATCATTTCACTGAACGGAGGGTACTTGTACTATGGTGGACTACGCCGACATCGGAAAACGCATCCGTGCCTGCCGCCTTGCAAAGGGCATGACGCAGGAGCAGCTGGCCAATGAGGTCGGCGTGGTGGTCACGCACATCAGCCATATCGAAACAGGAAACTCCGTGCCCAGCGTGAAAACGCTGATCGACATCATCAACGCGCTGGACTGTTCAGCGGACGAGCTGCTGTGCATCGAAATCAAAAAAGCAAAGCCAGTGTTCGACAGCTGGATGACCGAACAGCTTGCGGATTGCTCCGCCGATGAGGCAAAGATCATCAAAGAAACAGTGGTCAGCCTGAAAAAATCGCTCCGGAAGGTGTATGGAAAGTCCTCTAAATACAGATATGACTAAAACTTCAAAAACTGAATGCCTGTTGGTAGGCATTGAGTGTTTGAAAAAGCACCCATAAAGTAAACGAACCGCCCCGGTTTCCATAGCAGGAAGCCGGGGCGGTTTTTCTATGTAAGGCTATATAGAAAATCCCAATGGAAGTTTGCCGGATGGACAATATTGGTGTCCAATCAACGCTTTATAATAAAAGCATCAAAATGATTCATTTGAATCATTCCGAACGGAATAGGTTATGCATCCATTGAGATGGGAGGAAAAACATGAAAGAGCTATTTGAAATCTATGATGGCAGTGCAGAAGCTAAAAAAG
>OGQX01002445.1_pt1 | contig 14251 bp, 18 predicted proteins | sample 1553291 | NCBI WGS metagenome assembly OGQX01 (sample SAMEA2580030, study PRJEB22360) | human gut metagenome | biome: human gut; feature: human-associated habitat; material: faeces | place: Denmark | collected 2008/2010
ATATAAAATTGGACTAAATGAGTTTTCTTCAGTATAATCTAGCAAAACATCGGTGTTCAATATTTGTCTAAAATCTTTCCCTTTGATTTTTCTTAAGTCATTATCTTTTTTGATTCCATTCGTAAAGCAGGCATATTGATAATTTCCTTCATCGTCATTTAAAATCATAAAACATTCGTTGGAAAAATCAATAGTAGAGATTCCTTCTGCATTAAAATTATCAAAATCATATACACGCTGTGTCAATTCAAAAGTTACATTATTGATATTTTCAATATGTTTTTTGTTTTCATCATAAACTGAAATATACATACATCACCTTAATCCAACAAATATCTTTTAATCGATATTTCGATAGATCCTTCATCTGTCAATTTTAGATTTGATGAAATTGTATAGGTGCCAATTGGTAGATACATAAATGATTGTTTGGTTTTATCCGTCATGCTATACCCATTTTTTTCTACTCCATTTTGGAGGTATATTATTTTTTTAGTAGTTGCATCGATAGATATTTCATCCCCTTCATTACATTCGGCATTTAATATAATTTCTTTTTCTGCTATTCCTTCTTGATTTGTCAATTTAAGGTGAATAGGATTATTTGCAATTGGACCTTTTATTTTGAAATGAATTGGGGCTTCTTCAAAGAATTTATTTGTTATAGTATACTGATTGATAAACGTTATTCCCGTAAAGCCAAAGGGAAATGGCAAAGGAAAACTAACTTTAGAAGAATCAACTGCTTTTAAGGCAAATGATTCTTCTTTTTCTTCATAAAAGAAGAACTGTCTTTCAAAAACAAATTGTTCACTAAAAATCCCATCTTCATTAATCTGCGATTTTGATGCACTTTTGAATATAACATCACAAAACCTTTTTTTTACTCCATCGCTATATTCTAATGGAAATATTTTATTCGTATTTTGAGCAAGAAAGTTCATGAAATAATTGTAATTGCGATAAGGATTTCCTTCAACATTAAAATATATTGTTATTGTAATTGGATCAAAATCTGGCTTGATGGATTTTTTTATTTTGCCTTTTTGTGTATCATGATAATTGATTGAAAAATTATTACCAAGCCCACTAATTTCACCCGCAAGAAATCTTCTATCGTTTAGACTAATAAACGAGGTTTTATCTATTGAATAAAGTTTAATCTCTCTCATTACATCACCTCTGCCAGTTTAACATTGATTTGTCTAACCAAATCATCAACATCTACTTCTTCCGCATAATTTTGAATAATGACCTCAATGTTTTGAGTCTTATTTGATGTCGAATAATCATAATTATTTGTTACACCACCACTTAAATCCACAACCTGGTCATATGGAGACCCCGTTATATGTGAACTATCTTTGCTATTAATATTTATATCTTTATCATCTAGTTTATCTAAATCATCTGTCTTTAGTTTAAGTGATACATCATCAATATAACTGATATTAACACCTAACCAACCACCAGCTTTATTCATTGCTGATATTAGATTATTTATTTTAGAAATACACCAGTTTATCGCACTTTCGACTGCCCCTAATACTATGTTAATTACTTTAATGACTATATTAAATGCGCCTTTTATAACATTAGAAAAAAGATTAAATAATGGCATTAACCATTCTAAAAGTGCTCCTATTAGTTGAAGAGGTATTTCTAATTGTTTAAAAGCCAATTGAAGTGGTAGCAATGCCAACTCAATTAAAGGGCCAAGTAATTGGAAAAGTAAACTTAATATTTCAAAAATAGGAGTAAGACTTGATAGCAACATATTTAGTGTGTTTCCTAAAATATTACCGATAATGTTCACAATCGGAGCAATTGCATCAAATAAACTATGCAACACATTCATGATTACTTCTAATATTGGTTCAAGTATACCTGTTAATGTTTCCACTAGATTATTGATACTTTCTCTAAATTTCTCGTTTGTCGTATATAGCAATAGTATAAGAGTAGCTACTAATGCAATAATAGCAATGATTGGATTTGCAGCTAACGTTGAAAGCGCAGATCCAAGTTTAGGAATTAATTTTATTATTCCAGAAACTCCTGAAGCAATTTTACTTAACAATAGTAATGCTGGTGCAAGCATTGCAACAACTGCCAATACTTTTAATCCAAACTCAATTGATTTTTCCGACAGTGATCCTAGCCAATTCAATATGGTCATTAATTTTGGAACAAATTTTGTCTCAATTACATCAGTAATTTTTGTTATTATTGGTAGAAAAACAGTACCAATTTGAAGTCCGATATTTTTAAATGTTTCTCTTACTCTAAAGAGAGTATCATCTAGTGTTGCAAGTGATGCAACTTGTTCATTGGTTAAATACGGTATTTCTTTAAATTCTTCTTTAAAAGTATTAATGGCATCACTTCCTGCATTTAAAAATGGTAAGAGTTGGTATGCAATCTTATCGCCAAAGATTTCGTTTGCATATGATGCTTGTAATGTTTTATCTTCCATTTTGGAAAGTGCATCGATTACACCATCAAACATATCTTCTTGCGTTTTAAATGAGGAAAGTTCAAGGTTTAATCCTTGAATAGCTTTTGTTTGTTCATTAATTTTTTCATTAGAAAAATCTAATATTGCAGCACGGGCCTTAATTAATGCCTTATTGAATACTTCTACATCCACACCAGTTTGCACCGCCACATATTGCCATTCTTGTATTTTTTCAGCAGAAACTCCAAAGCGTAGTGCCATATCATCAATTTGTGCCCCTGTTGATGCTGCTTCTTTTCCAAGTTTTCCTATTCCAACAATTGCACCTCCTGCAAGTGCAGATAAGGGAGCTGTTACTTTTGCGGCAGTTGACAGACCATTTGCTACTCTATCAATGTTCTTTGTTAAATTATCCAATTTGAGTTGATTTAAATTCTTTAACTCATTTTCTAATTTTAAAGCTTCTGTATTTGTCTTTTCTAGTTCTGCCCTAACTGCTCGATAAGTGGTCGTATCGACTTGATTGATTGATTCTAAATATTTTAAGCGCTCACCTAATATTTCAGCTTTTTCCTTTGTTTCATCAATAGCTTGTTGAGCAAGTTTTTGAGCTTTAGTGAATTGACTGCTGTCAAAATTCAATTCCAAACTTTTCTTTAAAGCATTAAATTCGGTTTGAGTAGATTGTACATCTTTTTTTATTGCTTTAAATTGTTTATTAAATTTCGAAGCATCGGCACTTATTTCTATGGTTAGTCCTCTAATTGTTTCTGCCATTTTAAATGCCTCCTCCTTTTAAAAATTTAACAGCTTCTTCTGGATTTAATTCTTTTACTTCTTGACCATTTGATTTACTTTTTTTCAATTGGAAAATTGCTTGTCTAATTTCTATAATATCTAAACTGATTAATAGTAAATGCAAATCATTAAAATGTAGTCTCTGAATTAGCGTATCTTGAATTTTATGTTTTACGCATGCTTGATAAATTGTAATAATACGTGGCACAGCCAAAGGCTTATAATTACTCTTCGGATTTAATTTTTTTAAAATTCGATAGTTGCTAAGCAATTCTTGGCTGTGCTCTTCTAGTTTTTTTGTGAAATTGCACTCGAATGCAAAACAGTGTTGAAAACATTTTGAAGAACTTTAACTTGCTTTTCCAACGTTACTGAATCGCTTAAGTCAAATAATTGTACAAATGTTTTAAATGTTGGCAAATTATCGCTTTCTAAAAAACAATATAGTGCTTTAAGATTACTATGAATCATTACAGCATCCTTCGATGCTGTTTTATTTTGATTGTTTATACGTTCTACATAGGCAAATAATGTTTCATTTCTTGCGTTTTCAGGAAAATGCTTTTGCCAACGTTCCTCTGCAAATACCGTTGTATCTACATATGCTACGATTTCTCTGTGATTATTAACAATTGCCCCATTTACTAGTTCACGATCATTAAATGGTATTTTTATTTTCATCATAATACTATCACCTAATTTGCTTTTGGTATAGCCACTTGGTTACCAAAAATTTCATATCCTTCATCACCTGGTTCAACAGTTAATTGATAGACTAAATATTCATTTCCATCTGCATCAGTATAAGTTTCATCCTGTGAATTTTTCAAAAGAATACCTTTAATCGTTAGTGGCAAATCAAATGTTGATTCATTAATATCATCTGTATTTTGGTCATAACTTTCTGCAGGACGTGTAGATGTTACTCCATATAACCATGTTTTAGCAATAGGATATTTACTATCTTTGGTAACACCTTGTGTTTCAAAATAGATGCAATGTTCTACGCTTTTAATCGTTTTTATATCAGCAACACCATTTGATAACTTCATTTTTCTGCCCATTGCAATTTCATAATCTTCGCAAATATTGTTTTGCGTGATTGTACCAGTTTTTCCTTTATCGTTAAAAATTGCTGCAATGATTTTTCCATCACCAAATATATTTTTTTGATTTGAGTTCGACTCAAGTGATATTTTTGTAGATGTTCCCATAGATAATGGTTCGGACCAACCATTACCATTTTTTGTTGCATATTTAACGTTTTGAATGTTAAATTTTACAATTGTTTTGCTTTTATCAGGCATTTACTTTCCTCCTTCTAATTCTTGTTTAATTGCTTGAAATATTTCATTTTCACAAGCATCATATGTTTCTCTTACAAATGACGTTTTTTCGTTATATTCTAAGATATTAATTAGCGGTATATTTTCTTTTTCCTTGGAATTAACTGTCTTTGTATTTCCTACATATCTATGATCTTTGTATTTTTCTTTAATTGCCCACTTTGTAGAAAAATCACCTGTATCAGTTGGACTTGCCATTTCTACTTTTCTTTTTAAAACTTCAGCACCTTTTTGCACAGCTCTTTGTCGTGTTTCAAAATTACCATTTAAAAATTCGCTAAAAATTTTATCCATTTCTTTTTCTATGTCTTCTAATTCAACTTTTACACTTGACACTAGATATCACCCACCTCAATGAGAGCCACTTCTATATTAAAACCGCGAAAATCATTATCTAGGTCATAGATTTCATTTAAACCGTTGATTATTCGCCAATCATCTATGTTTTCAAAAGTTTTTCTAATTAGATTGATTCTATCTAATGCTTCGTTTACTGTACTTGTGTTTTTATCAAACCGATAAAAATAATTGATATCAATGTTCGTTTGCAGTGCTTGTTTTTTTCCATCACCAAAAAATCTACTCTTTGTAGAAACAATTCGATACACTACATATTCATCCTGATTTACAGTTACGCTGGAATTTTCAATTTCATTTACAGTAATTCTTCTTTGATGGGATGAAAGTATTCCGTAAGGTAAAAGAATTGAATCTAATACTGTTTGAACTTTACTTATTACAATCATTACTTCACCTCAACACGCTTAACTTGAATCTCTAGCGTTTGATTTGATTTGTTGATAACAGATGAATTAAGAACATAGCTATCATTTTTATTGCAATTACGATATATTTTAACGTTCTTTCTATATAACGCATCTGCAACTTCTTTGACAAAAGTCATTTTCAAAGTTGCAGATTGTATTATACTATTTTGTTGTTGAATAATTGAATTGCTTCCTATTTTTTCTTGCCATGAGACATAGAAAACTTCTGAATAAATGGGTTTTCCATTTTCGTCAAATCCAACAATTGTTGTTATTGGTTCTAAAACTGTTTTGTATCCAAGTCCAGGAATATATTTACTGCATTCGATTGCAAAAGATACTGCAGTTCGTTTAGCTTCCATTTTTTTCACCTACTTCATTTGAGCAATCAAGTGAACTATCATACTGTCTTTACTAACTAAATGTAATGCAGTTCCTTTGTCTCTTGCGTCTGCCCAAAGCGACTTAACTGCATAAGCACGTCTAGACGTCACTTTACATTTTGGCACTCCTGCTTCATACATGAATTCTTCTGCTTCAGAAACATACCTTTTTATCTGTTCTTTTTTTAGAGGATCACTAGCATAGTACCCTAAATCGTATAAAATTTTATCATATTCATCCATATTCTAATGATCCTCCTTTATTTTTATTTATTCACTGTCGCCACTAGTAGTTGACTCTGTCTCCTTTTTTGTTCCATAGTAGAATTTATTAGGAGCTGCTTTACCTGCTACCATTAAATGAGCTGTTGATTCAATAACACGAGTTTTACCATGAACTTCTGAATATACTTCTGTAGCTTTAGTAAAGTTCAATTTATAATTTTTAGCATTACCATATAAGAATGCATCATCAACTAGTCCTTCTTCAATTTCAACTGGTACTTGTACAATCGATTTAATGCCAGTGGCTTGATTATAAATTGGGAATAAATATTGACCGTTCTTATCTTTTTCAAATGCGAGATTTAAACTAGTTAAATGCGAAATGTATAGTTTTGCACCTTTTCTAGCACGTTTTGATAATGACTTAAATGCTGTTTGAATGCCTTCTGCTAATGTTTCGTATTCACCTTTAATTGCAGATACAGTTACACCTTCAATTCTGTCATTTGTTCCACTTCCATATAGGACTTCATCACCCAATAATAAATCCATTTCATTTCTTAATTCATCCAAAATATATTGTGCAAACATGTCATCAGCAAGTGCTAATACTTCCATAGATACTTCAATAGTAAGTGGATAATTACCTTGGGCAAGTGTCATCTTACCCCATTTAATTGCTAAATCATCGGCTTTTTCACCTTCTTTTTTACCACGAGCTGTTTTTGCTGGAAGTGTTCTTTCTTCAACATATGGGAAAATTACTGCACCCTTAATGTGCGTTGGCATACAATCTTTTAAAAATGGACTATCTAGTGTCTCAATTTCAAGTAAATCATACATTACGTTGTCACTAATAAAGATACCGCCATTATTTACTCCATTTTTTTCAGCTGTTGCTGCAACATATTCTTTTGCTGTTGTTGTAAGTGAGACACCTAGTGCACGCTTTTCATTTTCATTAAACTCAAATGATGAATTATTGAGCATTGCGCGAAGTTCTTTACCAAAGGCACTTTTGGAATATTTTGAACGTTCTTCTTTAGAAAGTTCCTCATTACCTTTACTTCTTTTTAAATTAAACTCTGTAATTGCAGCTATTTCTCTTTTTTCTCTACCTGCAAGAAGTTCTTCTTGTTTTCTTTCATTACTGTCCTCTTCAGTGCTTTCACAAATTTGGAAATTAATTTTTTCAATTTCTGTTTTAATTTCAGCAAATCTTTTTTCATCTGCTAAATCGATTTCAGCTAAAAGACTTGCTTTCTTCTCTCTTAGTTCTTTTAAAGTCATTTTTGTTCCTCCCTAAATTTTAATTTTCTTTTTTCAAAGTCTAATTTTTCTGTATCACTGCTACGACTTTCATTTTCCAACGCCTTAGCTTTGATGTTTGCAACCATCATTTTTTCGTTATCCAACGAGCTCAAGGAACGAGCATTAATACTTGTTTGAGGATATGCGCCATCATTTACTGCACTAACCTCATAGACTTTTCTAATTTTCATGATTCGACGCACTGGCATTTCTGCATCAATATTAAACCATTCATCGCCACCATCTTCAATTTCAATAGCAAAACAAAAACTCATATCTTCAATATCACCACGTTCAATTGCTGAACATAATTTTTTTGCATCACTATTGTTTTCTTTATCAACGATTGCTTTGATAAACATTCCATTTTCATTAATATTAACATCCATAGTGGAACGTTTACCTCTACGATGTCTTGCAATAGGAATCATTGAATCATCGTGATTAACTAATAACTTTATATCAGATAAATCTGCATTATCTAATGCATGTGGATCAATTTCTTCATAGAAATAATCACCTATAGCAGTTCTTTCGTTGAACACAATTGGATATCCTTCAATGATGCCTTCTTGTGTATTAACATCTGCATTTCTTTTTTGAAAACGATACTCAATATTAGGATTAGGCATTTTCATCATCCTCCTTTTTAATTGTTTTATTAATTAACTGGTATTGATTGGCAATAGATGTATCAATGTAATTCAAACTTACTCTATCAGGATCTTCATCAGGTTCATAGCCTAATAATTCCCTTTGCTCCATCCGTTTCAATAAGTTGGATGGATTAGCGAGTTCTACTATTTTCATTCTTGTTGCAAATGAGAGGCTTTGTACAAACCTATCATATACTTTAATTTTATACCCAGCTCTAAGTTGTTTTTGAGTAAAAATCCCAACTGTAAATGCTTCACTAATTGCAACTAATATTCCTTCAATTGTTGTTTGATAGAATGCAGAGTATTCATCATCGGTAAACTTACCTGTTAAAATAGGTAAGCTTACTCCAAACGGATATAAAAGTTCATCTTTGACAAAATTTAGAACATTAGAGGGTATATCTGATGCGTTAATATTGATTGGCGTAAAATCACTTTCAAAGTCAGTTGCGAGAATTCCATATTTTGAATCTAATATGTGATTTTCAAATTCATCGCGTCTAAGGGTCTTTTTATCAGCATCCGCAACTGTTTTCATTGATAATAGACCTTTAATTGAAAGAGAAGCAACCATACTCTTTGGGACGCATTCCTTTATAGTGTGCAATATTTGCAGATTTCCTAATAATGCTCTAACATCAAACTTTCCATTTGCATCTCCACCTTTTGTAGAATGTTCGCCAAATTTCCATCTTACATGAATAATATCTTCATAGGGAAGGTCAAATGTTACTCCATTTCCAATTAGTTCTATTCGAAATTCTCCATCAAGTTCATAAATCGTAACTTCATCTGGATCTAATATATAAAATTCTTTAGGTACTCTTTTCACTAAGTCAGTTCCCTTAATTGGGACTTCATCAAATGTTTGGTAAATATATGCATTGCAATTTTTAACAAGCATATATCCGAGTTTGTACATAAAATCATGTGAAGTCATCAAACGATTAAAACGTGTTGTAAAGATAAAATTATAATCATCATCATTGATTTTGATTTTACCTGAATTACTTACTTTTTGAATTACACTTCGAAGATATGATTTTGATACTTCTTCAGCAATCCTATGTACTGCTGTTTTTACAATGTCAGAAACGTAAATATCTTTACCGAAATTAGAAATGAGTGGCCCATCTAAACTAATCAAACGATTAAAAGAATTTTGAATTTTAGTATTATACTTACCAATTTTCAATAATTTCTTTATTTTTTCGAACGCCATAATCTTACCTCCTAAAACAAAAAATGAGCCGATAAACGGCTCAAACAATAAAAAATGGCGAGCCGAAAGTACGTGCTTAGCACGTTTCGACTCACCAGGATTATACCTTATACGGAGTACTAATTTTACAAACAATGATAATACCTAAAATAAAACTTGTATTATCTAACAATTATTTAATTTTTACGCTTGCATTATATCACAAACGTTTTTTATTTGTCAATATTTTTACTGATTTTTCTTTTTTTTGAGCACGTATAGTAAACGTGTACTCCTTTTTGCATTTTGGACAATAAAAGGTTGTATTTGTTATGCCGATTCTACTATCGTATTTACCAATTAAACACTCATGAATCGGACATTTTACTTTTTTTTGATAATCTTCTAATAACATTTTACCCCACTTTCTGCACAAACTGCGTTTTAAATTCTTTTAACACTTCATATGCAATTACTTTTGCCATTGTTCCATCGATTTTATTTCCAATAAAACCTTGCAACTTAACAGGCATCGCAAAACCTTTCGAATCATTTCGAATTGCAGTATTCTTAAAATTCCATATACACATCGGATTGTACTGATAATTCACCAAACCATCTTTCAAATCATCTTCTAAATTACAAGTTGGAACATTTAACGTAAATGTATTCATCCCAACTTGAATAGGTACTTGATCTCCAAAATTTTTAGCTACACGATTTTTAAATTCCCTTGCTTTCCATGCATCATATCCTACTCTGTATGGACGTATACCATATTCTTCAAAAACTTCCCAAAGATATTCTGCAGCAACATTGTCATCGATGATGTTGCCTTTTACAACACGACACCATCCTTCAGCTTCCCATTCAAGATAATTTTTCTTTTCAGTATTGGTTGGACTTTCCGTGAAAATTGGATCAATTGCTTTCGATTCTGGCACAAAGTACATCGTGTGCAAATATTTTGTCTTATCATTTGGTTTTAAGAATAATAACGTCACTGCTGATAAGTCATTCGTTTCCGACAAGTCAACTCCAGCAATACACCAGCTATTTCTAAAATCCTCTAGCGTGAATGTTCCATCATTTTGGAGAATCGTTTTTTCTTCAAGCCAGGCATTCGGTCTAGAATATTTAATATTAAATTCTTTGGCTAAAATAAATGCTCGTTTTGTTCTTGATGCTCTTGCTTCTTCAACTAGTCCTCTTAACGTACTCCATTTTTTACAAATACCTAGCAACGGATTCGATTTAACCCATGTTGATTCATCTTGCCATACCTCCTGTTCTGAATCTTGTGTATATAACCAAATTAACCATCTTGGTCGATTTAATTCGCCTTTCAAAACCTTTCTAGCTTCTTCAAGTCGCTTATCCAAATATCCATCTGTTACTACACCTTCAGTTGTTATTTCAAAGTAAACTGGTTCTTCTTGTGTAGTAAGAGATGTTCGAACAGGCATAACTGTTTTGTCATCCTTCATTTCGTGTACTTCGTCAACAATTGCAAATTTTAAGTTTCTTCCTTCTTTGGCACCTGATTTAGCAGACATCTTTTTAATTGAACTTTTATTTTGTTTGGTATACTTACCTTTCTTCTTTTTTTGTTTGCGATTACCAAAAAAGATACCTTGATTATTTTTTCTTGTACATCTTTCTAAAACACCGCTTTCTTCCCTAAAGTAGTTGATGCAATCAAATACTAACGCTGCTTGCTCATGGTCGTTCGATGCACAAAGGAATTTTTGCCCCATTGGCCCACAAAAAAAATCCGCTATAGCAAGTGCTGCTAAAAATGGTGTCTTACCATTTTTACGAGACTCCAAAAGTAATACTTCTTGAAAACGCCTAAACCATTTGTTATATTCAGTATCGAAATATTGATATCCGAACAAGGTTTCAGCAATTGCTTTTTGCTCTATTGTTAGTAAGAAAGGTTTGCCAGCAAATGGAGATTCAAAATGCTTGATATGTTTTTCAATAAAATTGATTCTTTTATGAGCTGGTTTTAAATTGATTCTATATTCATTATGGTCAAGTTCTGATACATACATATCTAACCCAGTCATTAATTCTTGACCTATTATTTTTTTTCCATTTTTACAAAGATAATAATATTCTAATAAATAACTTTCGTTTTTTGGACCAATAATATTCATTCGTCGTCATCCTCAAACTCTGCTAATTCATTTTCATCATCTGTGCTATCCGTATTTAGTAAATCTTTATTTAGTTTTACCATACAATTTGTATATTGTGCCATATATTTGACACGGGCTTTTCCTGCTCCTGTTTCTTTTGTATTACCAGTTTTATCAATAACAAGTGTAGGAAGTCCTTTAATTTTTTCTAGCACTTCGAAAAGTTCTGCGACTTTATAAATTAGTTTGTCATTAACGGCTAATTTGGCCTCATCTACACCAGATTGTTTATAGAGACTAATTAATCGATTGTACTCTAACTCGGCAATAGATGGCTGTTGCAACTCTTTATTTCCTTGTTTTTTGGCCATATATGGACTTCCTTTCTTCAAGAAAATTTTTAAAACTTTTTTTACATAAAAAAGTCAAAAAAATGAGTTTTGATTTTTCAAATAGGCGCTGTGGAGTATTTCAAAAATCAAAAAAATTTTCAAAATAGGGGAGGATATCTAGAATTTACTTTCTAAATTCATCAAAAAAATTTTCTATCCAATTTATAACTTCTTCCTTTACAGCAAGTCGTTCTTCACTTTTTTGAATTCTATTGATGCACTCATCTTTTGTTGATTCAATATAAATTGGCTCTGCGCCAAGTTCGGTTATTAATCTTTCGCGCTCGCTTCGTTTCGGATAAGTTCCAATAACATATGCATTTTCCCACTCACCTTTTCTTACTTTTATTACATCTAGCAACAAATCTCGAATATCATATGCCAACTTTTTAGTGGCATCTGGTTTATCAAAGATATCACAAATGCAAATGGCTTGATGGATTTTATCCAAATCAACAATTAAATCATATCTTGTTGCGACTTGCATTACGTATGATGTTTTTCCAGAACATGGCGCTCCATACACTAAATAGACTTTTTTATTAACTTTTCCGTTAAATCTTCGATGCTCTTTGTTATGGCATTCATGACAAACAACTTTGATATTCTCAGGGTTTAGTGTAATATTTACATCATCAATATTTGCTAGATTTAATTCGATTATATGATGCGTACGTAGTTTTTCGATTGCAAATGTCCTACCGCATTCGCAGCAACGACCTTCACTTTTTAATTTAAGCAAGTGTGATAAATCTTTATATGACTTACTTAAATAGAAACGATGTATTTTATCCAACATTATTAAATACCTACTACATTACTTTCTTCTTCACTTATATCATTGCTCTTATTTTTAAGCGATTCTTTTCGAATGCTTAATATTTGAGGATCTCTTGCGAAGTCTTCTGGATAGCGATTGATTAGTAGAAATTGAATCATACCTGCATCAGCTCTAGCATAACGTTTCACTACTTTTGTTTTTGTACCTGTGATATTTCCGTCTTTATCTTTGACTTCTTCGGTCGTAGTCTCAGTATATTCATATCCATTTGCTACTTCAAATGCCCTATTGAGCAAATTAACGCGGCATATTTGCTTTGCATTACATAGTAGTTCGTTTAGTTCGCTATGTTTTTTCTTATACTCATACCACATTGTCTTCCCGATACCATAGAAATTACGAACTTCTTCTTCGGTCACGCCATGCGAAACATAGCACTTTATATCCTCTAAATGAGGTTTTATCAATTCCTCATATTTTGTTTTTTTACTTTCCTTTTTTGACATTTAATTTTCCTCCTTTTATTTTAACATTTCATCCTAACACGAATATATGCTCCCGATACATAGTCACTGAAAAAGTACTGTATATCATTGAATTTATAACCTTTATACATCTTTGTGAAAAAAGCTTTTGCATCAATTCTATGTTCGATGATTTTTAATACCTTAGCAATAGTCATTTTACTGTCTGCTACAGTTACTATTGGTTTCTTTAAATTTTGACTGCATGTATATCGTTTTGTTCCTTTTGGATCTTTTAAAATGTACCTAGCAAGTCCTTCTAATCCATATTCATCATGTTGTAACCGTCTTGACTGTGTTCTTCCTCCACACTTCCAATACTTTTCAGCAACATCTCTGTCTTGAAAGTTCATTACAATATGATGATGTACTCGAATTTTATTTTCATTTTGGTTGTTGTATTCTGTAACATAAATATATTTAAGTTCAGGAAGCTTATTTTTTTTAACAAAAGTTTTTAATCTTCGCAAATAATTAACTATGTCTTGTTGAGCTTTCTTTATATTTGATGGCAAGTGAGCATCATCATAAGTGAATGTGCACATTATATCATCATTTGTAAAGTTACAATTCATTAAGCGAATAAGCTTCTTTATTGTATTTTTATTATTTAAATTTCTTTGGGCTAATCGGGATTCTTTCGCTTTTGGTTTTCTACCATTTGCTTTGGTGTCCCAAATCGGATATATTTCACTTTCCAAATAATCTCCAGATTTGATTGTTTTAACGCGGTATCTTCCGCCCTTTGAACGTATGTCTTCTATTTGTTCTTGTAGATTATCTTCATACATTGACGAATCTTTTTCAAATACGTCATTAACTATATACTGATCTTTTTTATTTAGTCTTCTCATATAATACCTCTATATTATCGTCGTTTTGATAATACCTATTACTAGGCCGTTAATGCCTATAAAGGCATCTTTTTCTTGACTTTTTCAGCATTTTATGATATACTATATATATAAGGAATGAGTGGTATATCATACTGCTTAAGACTTAGAGATAAGTGACTGCAATCACTTATCTCTTTTTTGTTGATTATTTATTTCATTTTTGGTATAATAATAGTGGTAGTTAGACTTCTTCTTCGGAGGAAGTCTTTTCATTTTGATCCTTAATACGCTGAAGTTTCAACGATAGCGCATCAATGCAATCTCTAATATAATCACTTAAATTTTCTATACCTAAAATCTTAAGTGATTCTTTTGATAAAACTTTTTCTGCAACTGTTCTATCAATTTCTACATGCAAGTTGTATT
>OGQX01002450.1_pt1 | contig 14219 bp, 9 predicted proteins | sample 1553291 | NCBI WGS metagenome assembly OGQX01 (sample SAMEA2580030, study PRJEB22360) | human gut metagenome | biome: human gut; feature: human-associated habitat; material: faeces | place: Denmark | collected 2008/2010
AAAACTATCGTTACAATAGATGATAAAGCTTCTGGAATAGCTGCTACTGCTACTACAATTGCAAACATAAATGAATCTGCTATAATTTTAGCGGACTATGGAAAAATCTATATATTGAAATGAAATTTTTTCTATGATAACATTTTTTTGATATAAACAAAACAAATAGGAAAGGGAAAAGAGCTATGAAAAAATACATATTTTTTATAGTAGGCATTGGAATAATTCTAGCAGGATTATTAGTTTATAATGTTTACAATGTGCAAAAAGAAAATACCAAAGTTTTTGAAGACCTGGATATATATTGCAAAGTGCAAGTAGTCAGAGCCAAAAAATAGATAAGTATTATTTCAATGCAGATGAGGAATACAAAATTAAAAATAATCAAAAGGTTATTTTTAAAGATACCAGCGGGGATGAAGTTACAACAGGAAAAGATAACTTCATACACTATAATAATGGATCTATAAGTAGTTTAAAGAAAGGTGTATTAATAAACCTTGCTAATATAGAACAAGATCCAATAACATATTATAGTATCGCTGCAAATCAAGTAGTAAATAAACAAGGTGATAACTATTGGATAGATCATCTTGGAGGAAGACTACAATTTACTAATTTAATATGGAAGATTTCTGATAATAAATATCTAATTGCAGGAAATGGTATGACAGTAACATTTAATGATGGAACAACAAACGAAATAAATGGTTACTTAGAATTAGAATATTTAGATAATCAAGTTATCAAAATATATAATCAAGAAATTATATATCAAACAATTTCTAGCAATGTAAATATAAAATTACCAGATAATATAGAGATAAATCTACAAAGTAAAACAGTTAGTAAAAATGGCGAAACAAGAATGAACCTAGCTAATATGGTAATAGACTCTGATGACAATGTAGAAATTCAAGAACAACCTGAACAAGAAAATAATGACCTAAATGAAATAGAAGGTATATTACAAAACCAAGTAGATGCACAACAAGCAGCTCAAGATGCTGAAAATGCAAACAATGGAGAAAATGATGGAGTTGCAGGACAAGGTGGAAGTGCTCAAACAGGTGAAGGAGCTGTAGGAACAGATGGAACTACAGGAACAGGAGAAGGTGGTTCTTCAAATTCACAAGTAAATGGCGGAGGATCAGAATCTATAGTTCAAGATTTACCAGAACTTGTAGCTCCTGTATTTAATGTAGAAAGTTTTAATGTGGATTCAATAAGTGTAAATGCTCAAATAACAATTCAAGATGATGAAGCAAGACTTGTTAGAAATTCATACATAAAAATACTAGAAAATTCTACTGGAAAAACAGTATATGCAAGAGAAGAATCTATAGAAACATATAATATAGATGTTTCAGTTTCAACATTAACACCAAATACAGATTATACATTAGTAGTAGAATCTGCTTATGATGTAGATGGAATAACATATACTAAAAACTTTGTATACAAAATATTTAGAACAAAAAGTGTTGGAATAACATTCGAAAAAGATGTATTTACAAATAGCTCTTTAAAATTTAAAGTTTCTGTAGATTCAGATTCAAAAGTAAAGAGTGCACAATTATCTTTAGTATCAAGTTCAGGAACAGTAGACCAAACATATGAAGTAGGAAATGGAACTTTAGCTGGACAAACAGCAGAATTCATAGGACTACAATCAAATACAGAATATACAATTAAATTAACAAATGTATTATATGATGGACAAATAATTTCTAATGGCTTTGAACAAGAAAAAACATTTACAACATTAAAAGATAAACCAGAAATAAGTGGACCAGAATATGAAATGAACAAAAGGGACTCTACATTTACATTAAAACTAACAAATGTAGTAGATCCAGATAATGGAATACAAGGATATAGATATGAAATATATGATACAAGAACTGGATTAGACGAAGCTCCAGTATATACAAAAGAAGTTTCAAGTAATGAAGAAATAATAGTAAATGTAGATGAAAAAATCTTATCAAGAGGTGTACCATATACATTTAAAGTAATAGCATTATTTAATGATAATGAAAAAATCGTTGAATATGAAAGCGAATATAGTGACATTATGAAAATGGATGGTGTTGCTTTCCCAACAGTAAGATTTGAAAAAGAAACAATTACATATGAAAGAATCCAAGGAAAACTAATAATAGAAGATCCAAACAATACAATAAGTACAGATGAAACAAATACATTATTAGTAACATATACAGATTCAACAGGATATACAAGACAATTCTCATATCATGGTGGACTAACAATACCAATTGATGTAAATGATTTAAGAAGTAATGAAACATATAAATTTAGAGTTTATACAACAGTTGATCTAAAAGATGAAAATGATCCAATAGATGAATGTTACATTGGTGGAGCAATTATAAAAACATTAACACCAGACACATTAATGGGTTCATTTATACAAAATAATGAAGATACAAGAAATACATTTAACCTTAGCTTTAAATTAAGAAGAGTAAATGATGACACAAGTGGAAGTATAGATACAGTAAATCCAGATGATGAAACATTAAAAGACTTGGAAGCTAATACATTAGCAAATCTAGAGTTTAGAATTTATGCAGGTCAACCAATCGAAAATGCAGATGGAACTGTAACTATGCCAGGAACACCAATAAGAACAGTAAATATAAAAGATGAATACTCACAAGATCCATACAAGAGTAAGATAAAAGAAGAATATTATGATACATCAAAAACAATAACACCAAAATTCTTCGGAGCAGAAAATAAAGACTTTAGGGATCAAAAATATACAATTGAAGTATTAAATGCTTTTGACTATACATATGATGGAGGAAATAAAATACCTTTAACAGAAGGTTTAGGATATAACTATTATGTAATAACAGCAAACGGATATATTCCAGATTATCCAACACAAACAGAACAAGCAATAGATGTTACACCAATAAGAAATCGTGATATAGAAAGTCCAAGAGCAGAATTAGATGCCCAAACTGTTGTTGGATATAAAGCTCAAGCTAAATATGATAATAGTCAAAATTATGCAACAAGTGTTGTATACACAATGATAGATAGTTCAACAGGACAAGTAATTGGAACACAAGAACTTCCAGTAGGAGAAGATGGAGTTATACCAGCAGCAACATTTGATGTTGGAGATGGTACAAAATATGGAACTCAAGATACAGATCAAGCTAGAAGAGGTAATAGTTATTACTTTACATATAAAGTATATTTAGACTTAAACCATGATGGAACAGGAGAAACAGAATGGCCATTACCAACAGACAATGTTACATTAAGATCACAAACAGTAACAGCACAAAAACAAGCACCTAGAATCATAATGTATCCATCTATCTCAACAGAAAATACAATAACATATAAATATAAATGTGCTGATATAGATAATGCATTAGAAAAAGATGAATTCTATGCATATATAAATACAAGTAACAAAAAAGATACAAAAGCAATTAATGCAAATACAGGAGATACATTTGAAGAAGTTACATTCGAAAACTTAATTGCAGGAAACTTAGAAATAAGAACAGCAACAAGACTAATTAAAATAAATACTGCAATAGAAACAACATTAGGATATCAATATTTCGAAGGAAAAATTGATATATCAGATTTAACATATAGAGTTGAATTAGAAGAAAATAGTGTAAGTATAACTGTTTCTGGAGATGAAGCAAAATTAGATAGAATAACAGCATTAAAAGTAACTTTCGAAGATACAGCAAGTAGAACAGTTAAAATAGTACAAGACTTACAAGTTGTAAATAACAACATGTTAACAGTAAGCTTTAATGATATATCAGACTTATTAGACTTAGAAACAGAAGTAACAGTAGAAGCTTACTATGATACAGGAGTTACAGGATATGATGTACAAAGTGATTATGTAGCATATCAAAAAACGTATAAATCAGGAGAAGAGGTTTATTACTATTCTATAAATAAAGAAGGAAACCTTGTACCAACAACATCTGTTAACAGCAATATGTTTGAATCAACAAATGCAAATACAGATAGTGAAACTTCAGAGACATTTAATTTAATAAACCCAATAGATAGTAGTATTACTGCATTAGAATTAAATTATTCACAAAACGGATTTACATATCAAAATGATGTAGTATTACAAAAAGAAATTGGTTTACAAAAACTAACAACAGATGGAAGTAATATAATTAAGTTTAACTTAATTATTCCAGGAATTAGTATGCTAAAAGATGGTAGTACAAGTGAATTAGACATAAACGAAGAATTAGACAGAGTACAAATTAATGCAACTTTAATAAATAAAGATACAATAGAAATAAAAGACAATATGATAATTGTAGAATTATGGAAAACAGATGAAAACTTAAGTAATAGTGAAAAGGTAAGAGATATTGAGATACCAGTAAGTGATTTTTCCGGTACTGTAGAAATAAATAATCTTGAACCAAAAACATATTATTATATAAGATTTAAAACAAATATACGTAATAAGAACGAAGTATCACAAGATTATACAGAAAAATATTTATATGACGTAGATGCAGATACAGTTGGAAGATATTATTATTTCTCTACATTAGCAAATGTAAATGTAGACAATATTAATGTAGTATATGATCCTGTAACATATAATGAAAAATATGTAAAAGTAACATATACACTAGATAAAGTATTAGGATATCAAAAATTAAGACATGTAATATACAGATGGAGTGATGAAACACAAGATTACACCGAAGAGGTAGCAAACTTTGAAGACGATTTACCAAAAGCACAAATGGAAGAAAAAGTTTCTGCAAACCCAGGAAGTATATTTACATTTGGAACAAAATATAAAATAGTAATAACACCAATTGCTGTTATAGCAGATGAAAGTGTAGAGGGTGGACAAAAAGAAATAGACTTAGGAACAAAAGAACAAGAATTCTATTTAAACCCATTATCATCACCACTAGTAGCTATACAAGGTTATCGTCAAGATACTGTAAAAGAAGATGGACAAATAGAAACAGGAACAAAAATAAGATTTACAGTAACAATGTATGATGATGATAAAATAGCTGTAAATGATAAATATACAGTAAAAATTTATAATCAAAATCACGAAGAAATTACTCCAGAAGAATATAAAGGAGAATACAATACAAGTGATGTAAATAATGAATTTATCTTAGAGAACGTAGCAAAAGACCAAAGTTATACATTAGAAGTAAACTTTGACCTAGACTATACAAATGATGGTCAAGAACCATATACACATGACAATAAAAACACAAGAACAGTAGAACCAATAAATGAAAGTGGTATCTCAGCAGGTAATATAACATCTGTAAACAATAGCACAGAAACAAATAAGATAGACTTATTATTCTACAATAGTTATAAAATAGAAGAAATAAAACAAATAAAATATTCTATTTACAACACAAGTGGATACAACCAAAGTGATACAGAAGACTTTATACCAAATAAAACAACATCTATAACAGATAATGAAACATACTATTCATTTACATTAAATAAAAACTTACCAACAGAAGGTAGATATTACATAGAAATACAATTCTTAGATGAAAATGGCGACATTGTAGACACAGCAAGTGTAGAACATATTTATATAGCAAACTAAATAATGGGGGAATAGTTTTTCCCCCTCCATACTAAAAAATAGGGGTGAATAATTTGAGATCATTAGCAGCAGGAAATAAAAAAAGATTTGCAATTTTTGCAATTATAATAATCATAATAATCATATTATTAATTACTTGTCTACGATTAGCCTTAAATCATGAAGTAGAGGAGTACCGAATAGAAAGTAATGTAACATTATATGATAGTGAATATGAACCATTACAACCAGAAGAGGCTGGAACAATTATAAAAAAATGGGATGGAAATTATTACTTAACATTAGATAATACAAACGAAACATATAAACTAAATCCAGAAGTAGTAAGCTATAATGGAAACAACTCACAAGTTACATTATATGGAGATGTATTTAAAGTATTATTAGATGGACAAGTAGAAAAATATTCTAAAGACACAACAATACGAAATACTTCAGAAGATGCATTTTATAAAATTGCAGATAGACAATATTTAATGATAAGCAATTCTATAAAAAATGAATCTGGAAGTATAAGTACTTCAAAATATTTATATATAATTATAGATAAATCAGGAAATACTTTATTATTAAATAACGAAATATATGCAAGAACAATAAATCCAATTGTACTTTCTACAAGTTCATATAGATTTGATATAGCAAATGAAAAGTTAATAGTAGGAAATGAAGAAATTAACTTAAAAGATATTATAGGAAGTACAAATGAATATGTAGAAAAAGAAGAAGAAAAAGATATGGATTGGCAAAATCTAATTCCAGAATACAATGGAGGAACTTCAGAAAATGGAAGCGATAATTCTGGAAATGGTCAAAACGCAGATGGATCTGTAATAAACAACCAAGGTGGAGCTCAATCAGGAACAAATGCAGGAACAAGTGGAAATGCAGGAAATGGTGGAGATACAATAATAAATAATAGCAATTCAAGTACAAACCAAACACCATTATCTAAGAGTGTAAGTTTAAGAGGAGCAATAGCTACATCTTCTTACATAGATATAGAATATGCAGTACAAGATCCACAAAATAGGTATCAAACAGTTTATGCATTCGTAGAGGCTGTGGGATATGAAAACACAATAGCATTAGATAAAAATGCTACAACATATAGGTTAACAGACTTAGAGCCAAATACAGAATACAAAATAACATTAGGCTATAAAGAAATTACAGAAGATAATGAAGTCGTAGATAATATAGAAGATGTATTATCTGTAAGAACAACAAAAATCAATGCAAGTATTGATATCACAAGAGTAGGAACAGGAAGTAAAAAAGTATATTTTAATCTAAAATTAGATCAAAATTATGCATTTGATTATGCAAAAATTGCACTATATGTTGATGGTGTAAAAGAAAGTGACATGGATGTAAACTTAACACAAGCTGTAAAGACAGATGGTTGGTCAAATGTACTTACATATGAAAATTATGGAAGTGAAATAACAGTACAACTAGAAGGAACATCACATGACGGAAGTGTAGTTAATACAAATATTCAAGCAAAATATAGAAATTATTAAAAGGAGGGTGAAAGAACATGGAACAAATTTTAGTTGCAACAATGAGTAGCATTGGTTGGATGCTAGGATTAACATTCTTAGGTTTAGGAATAGGAATTGGAATCTTAGGTTCAAAAGTAGCAGAAGCTGTAGGTAGAAACCCAGAAACAAAAAGTGATATTGTACATTCAGTAATGACAATATTAATAGTAGTTGCAATATTCTTATTACTACTATTCGCATTTATATTTTTATTATTATTTTACAATCCTTTAACAGTATAGTAGGTGAAAGTTATGGAACTAATAATACCAGCGGTTGTAATAGTCTTAATAATGTTTATCTTCACATTCTTTATGTTTAAAAACTTAGTAAAAAGAATTAACAATAGTACCAAAAAGTACTTTTTAGATAAACTACAAGACTTTGACTATATAATAGCTGAAAAAGAAAAAGAGATAGAAATATTATCAGAACAAATTAAACGTTTAAACGAAGCTAAACAATCAGGAGAAAAAGGGGAAATCGTAGAGATACCGGAAATTAAAAAGCAAGAAGAAAAAATCGTATATGATATCCCAACTCCAGAATTTAGGGAAGCAGGGTTCTTTAAGAACTATAAAGGTTTAAACAAAGAATTTGATGTTAATGAAGAAAAGATTCTTAAAGACTTTATAAAAATACATGCAGATGATGACACAACAGAATATAAAGAACTAGATGCATTTTCTAAGTTATTTACACAAAATGCAATATATGAATCTTTAACACTAACACCAGAAGAACAACTGGATTTGGTAGAAAGTGTTTTAACTAAAGAAAATAAATCATTTATAGAGCCAATCATTAAAACAATAAAGAATTTTAATGTTTTAGAAATGTTGGACAAAATAAAAGAAAGAATGGATAAAATTTCTCCAACAATATATGTATATGTTAGTGGAGACAGTAACAAAAACTATGATTATTTAAGTTCTAAAATAAAAACACAATTATATAAGAACATGTCTAAAGGTATTATAATAGAATACAAAGACAAATTATATGACTATAGTATATAAGGAAAAAGGGTGAAGAAATGAGCGAGCATATTAGCAATCTTGTAGAAAGTAAATTAAAGAAAATTAAAGAAGAGAAAAATGTATTTGATACAGGAAAAGTAATTAGGCTAAAAGATTATATTATAGAAGTATCTGGCCTTGAGAATGTTGCTTATTATGAAAAAGTAACAATTAGAGGAAAAGGAATGGGATATGTTAATGAAATAAAGGAGAACTCTGTAATAATTTCTGTTGTTAAAGAAGATAAACCAATAGAAATTGGAGATACTGTAAATACAACAGGGGAAAGATTTAGAGCAATCTTCGCAGAAGAAGCTTTAGGTAGAGTTACAGATTTATTCGGGGTAGATTTATTAACAGGAAGAGCATTCGAAAAATTTAAATATATAGATATAGAAAGACCAACAGTACCTATAATGGATAGAACACCAGTTAACAGACCAATGCTTACTGGAATCGCTGGAATAGACTTAATATACCCAATTGGTAGAGGACAAAGACAATTAATAATAGGTGATAAGAAAACAGGAAAAACACAAATTGCTTTAGATACTATAGTAAACCAAGGACAAATCATGAAAGAAAAGTCTAATAAAAATGATATTATATGTATTTATATAGCAGTTGGTAAAACCAAAAAAGAAATTAAGTCAATATACAACGAGCTATTAAGAAGAAATGCATTATCATATACAATGATAGTAGCTGCTACAAATGATGATAAAACTACAGTTCAAAGTTTAATACCATATGTAGGATTATCAATAGCAGAAGAATACATGATGCAAAAGAAAGATGTAGTAGTTGTAATAGATGACTTAAAAGCACATGCACAAAGCTATAGAGAAATAAGCTTAATATCAAATAAAGCACCAGGAAGAGAAGCTTATCCAGCAGATATATTCTTTTTACATTCAAGATTATTAGAAAAAGGATGTCAACACAAATGTGGTGGATCTATAACAATTCTTCCAATAGTAGAAACAAAAGGTGGAGATATAACAGATTATATTTCTACAAACATTATATCTATAACAGATGGACAAATTGTTCTATCTGAAAAACAATTTAAAAAAGGTCAAATACCAGCTATAAATTATGGTGTATCTGTTTCAAGATTAGGTGGAGCAGTACAAACAGAAGATATGAAAAAATTAGGTTCAGGCATAAGACGTGAACTTCTAAGTTACTTAGAAACAAAAGAAGTATACGAACTTGCAAATATGGACGAAATGAGTCCAGAATTAAGAGAGAAAATGAGAAAAGGTAAATTAATAGAGCAAGCTCTAAGACAAAATAAATTTTCTCCATTAACACAAGATGAAATTAAAGAAAGATTCAAAATGTTAGGTGAGGATGCTAAATGAGAATAAGAAATGTAGTAAAAGTAATGAATTTTCATTCTTTACTTAGAGTAGACTCTGCAAGAAGAAATGCTGAAAAGTATTTTGAGTATGAAAAAGAAATTACAGATTTTGCAGATAACATACTAAATAATAGAAACTTAATATTGGACAAAAAGATATTAAAGTTAAATAAAGAAGATAAACCTTTAAATGTTTATATTGGAAATGACTTAGGTTTTTGTGGAAACTTTAATACAAATGTAAATGATTTAGCAAAAGCTGATGCAGATATCGATAAAATTATTATAGGAAAGAAAATCATAAATGAAAAAAATAATGTGATTTTATCAATGACAAAAGATGAGTATCCAAGTAAGATAGGAGAGATTGAAGATATTTTGTATGATGCAATATTAAATGCAAAATATAGTGAAATAAATATCATCTATAATCATTATTATAATATAAGTAAAATCGAGCTTAGAAAAAAGAAAATATTACCAATAGAAAACATAAAAGAAGAGGAATCACAAGAGAAGAAGCATCACTTAGAGGACTTTGCAATAGAGGGAGATATAAATAGTATATTAAGAAATATAATTGTACTATATTTATCTTACGAAATAAAAATTGCAACAGAAAATAGTTTCGCCTCTGAAAACATAATGAGACAAACTATTACAAAGGAATCTTTAAAGAAATTAGATGAAATAGAAGAAGAAAATTTAAGAGAAGAAAGAAAAGAAACTAACAATAAGAACTTTAAAAAAGTCTTAGAAAACTTTACAAATTTAAATTTTAAAGATGAATAAAAAAATATTAAACAACATAAAGACGAAGATTAAAAGTCTTAGAAAATTCAAAAGACTAAAAATAATAGGAAGGTGTAGATATAATGGCTAACGAAAAGGAAGTAATAGGAAGAATAATTGGTATTTCTGAACTTAATGTTAAAGTATTATTATTTAACGAAAGCGTTAAACTTAATGACATATTAACATATGAAGATGAAGATGGTATCAGAAAATTTGAAGTTGTTCAAATAGATAACAATGTAGCATCTACAGTACCTTTTGAAAGAGTTATAGGACTAAAAAAAGGAGGTGCTGTAACTTTAGAAAAAGGTGGGCTACAAATAGAATACTCTGATGCAATATTAGGAAAAGTATTTAGCCCATATGGAGATGTAATTAATCATAAAGAATTAAAATCTGTAAAAACAAGAAATGTTTACGACAGAAAACTTTCTTTTAAAGAATTAAATATAAATAATGCACCATTATGGACAGGAATTAAAGCATTAGACTTTTTCGCACCACTTCAAAAAGGATTTAAAATGGGACTTTTAGGTGGAGCCGGAGTTGGAAAAACAGTTTTAATAAAAGAAATTATTAACAACGTTTATAAAAGATTAAAATCTAATGCTGTATTTATTGGTGTTGGTGAACGTTCTCGTGAGGGACAAGAATTAATCGAAGAAATGCAAGAATCAGACTTATTAGATAAAATGTCTATGGTATTTGGACAAATGGGTGAAAATCCATGTTCAAGATCTAAGGCAGTATATAGTGGGTTAACACTTGCAGAATACCTAAGAGACGAAAAAGACCAAGATGTATTAGTATTCATAGATAACATATATCGTTTTATACAAGCCAAATCTGAAATATCAACAGAAATGAAGAGGGTTCCAATCGAAAATGGATATCCTACATCAATGGTATCAGATATAACAGACGTAGAAGAAAGAATCAACTCTACAGATAATGGATCAATAACATCATTCCAAGCTATATATATACCAGCAGATGATATAACAGATGAAGCAGTTCAAGCTATAACAACACATATGGACGGACAAGTAGTTCTTGACCGTAAAGTTGCAGAAAAGGGTATTTACCCAGCAATAAATGTATTTAAAACTACAAGTAAAGCAGTAGATGCAGAAGTAGTAGGACAAAAACACTACGATTTAGTTCAAGAAACATTAAGATATTTATCAAGATATGAAGAACTAGAAGAAATAATTGCAGTTCTAGGTATTGATGAATTATCAGAAGAGGATAGAATGATTTTCTATCGTTCTAGAAAGTTAAGAAATTACTTTACACAACCAATGTTTGTTTCTGAGAACTATACAGGAATAAAAGGGGTTATGGTAGATATCGAAGATACATTAATAGATGTAGAAGATATCTTAAATGGAAAATATGATGATGTAGACGAAAGTAAATTATTATTTAGAGGTACATTACATGAATAATGAAAAAGAAAATATACAAGAAGCTACACCAAATGTAGCAAAAATGAATGTAAAAGTTTTAAACATACGAAATGGTTTAAAATCATATGATAATGTTTCCATGATAAAAATTAAGAGTAAAAAATATAACTTAAGTATCATGGAAGATTATCTACCAGTAATTGGAGAAGTAGATGGCGATATTGAGATAATTGCTATTGATAATTTTGTTAAGTTGACAAATATAATAGGATATTATATGCTTAAACATAATGAATTTAAATTATTTATAAAAGAGGAATAAAATGTTAGATACAATACTTTACGAATTAAGCAAAGTTGCTTGGGTATTGCCAATATTTTTAGGAATAATATTATTATTAAGTTTTATAATGTATTTAGTTACTAAAAAATTTGACATACACAAAAAAAGTGTAATGGTAAGTGGAATGTTTATGGGACTTAGTAATAAGCAAATTATAATGATTATATCAATCTTTATAAGAACATTTTTAGTAATATTTACCGCTTGCGTTTATAGTAAAAGTATATTATTATATTTACTAATGATAGCTATTTCGTCTATAATATTTGCAGTACTTAATTTAAAGAAAGCAATTTTAGAAATAGTAAGTACTAGCGCACAAATAGTTGCGTTATACTTAATAAATATACTAACAAGTTACATGGTAGAAGAAAGTAATGATACATATGTACTTGTAATAAAAATATGTTTAATTATATTTTTAATAGTATATGCGGTATATTTCTTCTTAAAAAATTTTGAAGATATTATTACAAACCACAAAAGGAGAACGGTTGATGAAGGAAGAAAAAGAAAATCAAAAGAAAAAAGAAGAGTTAAAGGAAACAAAGGAAAAGAAAGTATCCAAGAAAGTAGCAAAAGCTAAAACTGAAGCTACTGATAACAAAGAAGTAAAAAAAGTAGTAAAGAAAACACCAGCTAAAAAAACAAAAACAAAGGTTAAAGAAGAATCTGATAGTACAGCTGTAAATCTTAATGATGAAGTTGTAGAAAATGTAAACGCAAAGAAAAAGACTGCTAAAAAATCTACAAAGAAGGTAACAAGTAAAACAACTAAAGAAAAAAATGCTACTGTTAAAAAAGTGGACGATAAAGAAACATCAAAAGCAACTGAAGTAAACAATGCAAAATTAGATGAAAGCATTGCAAAACTTACAAATAAAAATATAGATGAAATAAAAGAAGAAATACAAAATGCAGTTAAGAATAATGAAGACAACACTACAGATAATAGTGTTTCTATAAAAGATGAAGAAAATACAATTAGTATAAATAATGATATAGAAGATAAAGAAGAAATTATTATTAATGAACCAGAAGAAAAATCTGATAAACAAAAGAGAAAAGAAAAGATTGTAGAAGAATCTGAACAAATAGAAAAACAAAAGAAAAGAAGAAGTTCGATAATAATGTCATCTGTAATTGCTGCATTAATCCTAATAATTGTAATAGTAGTAATTATTATAGGAAATTTAAATAGCACAACAACAGAAAACCATGATTTTTATCAATGGTATTCTGGACAAAAAGTAGAATATAAAGGACAATTAACTTTTACAAGAAAAGAAGGACTTACAGAGTTAAAAGCAACTGATAGAAAAGTTACATTAGATTCTACACCAGTATACTATGCAGATGAAAATGATAAAGTTATTTTCCCAGAAGATATGGCAATAGTATACCCAAACAATAATGGAATGATGTATAGAATAAATCATTTTGCAGATATTACTGAAGAAGATGGAACTATCTACTTAGAAACTAATTTAGCAACAAAAACAAATAAAACTAAATTAGAAAAAGCATTTTTATATGATGGACAAGACTTATATTTCTTCTTAGAAAGAACAACAATTACAGTAAATGGAACAAATTATGAAGTTTCACCATTATCATATGCTATAGTAAGATATAAACAAAATGTTGAAATATATAATTATGAAAAAGATGAATATCAAGTTATAGACACAACAGAAACACAAGAAGCAAAAGTAGTAACAGATACTTATACAATTAATATGAGTGTAGATTCTTTACAAACAGCAGAAAAAGAACAATTATTAATAAAAGGTTTAAGTTATTTACAAGAGTTTGGAACAACAGAAGAAACACAAGAATAAACATATCGGGATTTGGGGACGTTCTTTAAATCCCGATTTTGATTTGTGAAAAATGTAAAGTTTTCTATTTGTCGAAAAAAATGAAAAATTACCAATACGTTGAAAAACGACCAATAAAGTTCTTGAAAATTGACCAATAAAATGTTATAAAAATGTAAATAAAGTATGCAAAAACGACTGTGCGTAAAGGGTACAGTCTTTTTATAGAAAAGTAACTATTTACAAAAAATAAAAAATTTAATAATATAAAGTAAATAA
>OGQX01002493.1_pt1 | contig 13999 bp, 9 predicted proteins | sample 1553291 | NCBI WGS metagenome assembly OGQX01 (sample SAMEA2580030, study PRJEB22360) | human gut metagenome | biome: human gut; feature: human-associated habitat; material: faeces | place: Denmark | collected 2008/2010
TACTGGCTGGAAAAATACCAGATCACATTGGATCTGAGTTAGCTAGATTAACATAAAATGTCTTAAAATATATAGCCATCCCGTAACTGTAAATGCACTAAACATCGTTGTTAACATGACAACACTGGAAGAAAGAGTTCCCTCATGTCCCATATTCTTCGCCATAACAAAACTACTTACTGTTGTTGCGGAACCAAGCATGATAAGGATGGCAACCAACTTATCGGTACGGAATCCAAGTTTCACTGCAATTGGCAGGAAAATGGCACAAAGACCAATAAGTTTCATAAAAGCAGCAATGGAAGATGGTTTGATCTTTCCAAAAGCTTTTTTGATATCGAAGGTAGCGCCCATCGCCATGAGTCCCATTGGAGTGGCGACATTTCCAATGCTTGAAATAACTTTTTTAGGGATTGCAGGCATTGGAATTTTTAATGCAGACCAGACAAGTCCAGCAACAATTCCGATAAGGATTGGGTTTGTCACGATTCCTTTGACCGTTTTTTTCACAACAGTATGGTCAAGCCCACTCTGTCCAGGTTTAAATACAGATAAGACAACAACAGCCATCATATTATATAATGGTACACTTCCAATGATCATCAAAGGAGCCATTCCGGCATTTCCATAAATGTTTTGGATAAATGCGATTCCAAGGAGAGCAGCACTGCTTCGATAAGCCGCCTGAATAAATTCTCCACGGATCGTTTTATCATTGAGCAGACAAGAAATCAGAAAAGAAATCGTAATACTGATCATGGTAACGATAAAACAAAACAGGACAAACTTAACATCCCAGACTTTTGAAAAATCAACCGTTGCAAGATCCTCAAATACCAAGACAGGCAAAGGAACCATAAAAACAAACTTATTCATTTTCGAAGCAAAAATATCATCAATCCATCCAATCTTTTTAAAGACAAGTCCTAAGATCATCATCAAAAAGACGGGAACTGTAGCGTTTAAGCTAAAGATTAAATTTTCCATAATTACTCACTTTCTGTAGTATAAGCTGAACTTTTCTTTGGTGTGATCAGATAGTTGTAGACAAAATGTTTCACTGCAACAAAATGTTTTCTCGTCCACACAAGACAAAAACCACTGAAAACAGGCAGAAAACATACGAGAGAACCAGTATGTCCAAAGTTTTTGCAAGATAGATAAGAAACGATAACACCAAAATGGAAACAAAGCAAAACAGAAGCGAAAAATTTCCATTTTCTTAAGGCGTCGGGATCTTTACTGCAAAGATATTCTGTCATAGATGTCGTAAACTGACGCAGGTTATTCGTAGAAAAAATTGTAGAGCAGGTAAATCCATCCCCACCCTTAAAGGAACACCACTGAATTGCCATTGCAAAATACAACGGATAGAGGGCAATGAAATCATTCAGATCCGATGGAAGAAAAGCAACGATCAAGGCTGCCATTGCATCTATAAAAAGACTGACATAAGGAAGATGCAGCCTTGTAAACTTCGGTAAGATCACCGTCAGTGATAATGCAAACATATAAATAAAAACACCAAGAAGTCGCACAAAGAAATTCGCATCTGGGTGTCCAGCAAGATCTGCAAATACAGAGATCAGATTCGAAGTCTGCGCAGAACCAAAGAGTTCATGATGATTAAGAATCGAAAAACCACCAAGAAATCCCCCAACGATTGCCATATTAAAATGGATCCAACGATCCATATTCCTACTACACATGAAAAAACCAGCTTTCTTAAAAATATTTCCAAAATATTATATAACCATCCAGAAGAATTGTAAAGTTATGATTTGTATGTAGGCTTGCATTCACTAACTGAAGACGGTAGTGGTTTCGATTACGTAAATTATTTGAATATTATAAAAAGGGTTATCTGTCTGAGTCGAGCGAGAGCGCGTCGCAGACAGATAACCCTTTTTATAACATTCCACCAATAATTTTCGTCATCAAACTAGCAAATTAAAATTTCGTGATCATTTCCATGATCTCATTACTTCTCTGAACAAATTTTGTCATTTCTTCAGGAGCTAATGTTGTATGACTTAACATGGCAAGATCATACAGCTGTTCGCAAATAATCTTTGCATTTTGGGCATCTCCATGCTCAAACAGATATTTCACAAGTGTATTATTTGCATTTAGAGTCAGAACCTGTGCAGGAGCACCAAACATATTAGGGTCCATACCAGGCATTGCATACATCTTCATCATATCCTGCATACGTCTGCTTTCTTCAGATAAAGTGATGATAGAAGAAATCTTTGCATCTTTTAATTTTTCAACGTGAACTTCAAGATTTTCTTTGTTTAAAGTCTTTCTAAACAGGTCAGTTAAAGAAGTTTTGATTTCATCTAATTCTTTTTCATCTACATCTTCTTTAAGGGCATCTTCGACATCCGCATCGATACGTTTAAATTTGATATGCTGATTCTGCTGTTCAATCTGTGTGATAAATGCAGAATCAATGTTATGATTTAAAATGACAGCATCCATATCCTGTTCTTTGAACATATTGATATACTGGCTTTGCTGAACTTCATCTGTGATATAGTATAAAGTTGTCACATCATCATCGTTTGCAGGAGCTGGAACAAGGTCGCTTAATGTTACATATTTATGTTCCATATTCTTAAATAAGATGTAATCTTTGATCTTATCTGCAAATTTCTGGTCACGGATGAATCCAAATTTGATAAATGGACTGATATCATCCCAGTATTTTTCATAAGATTCACGGTCTGTCTTGCACATACCAGTTAACTTATCAGCAACTTTCTTTGTGATGTAATCAGAAATTTTCTTCACGAATCCATCGTTCTGAAGAGCACTTCTTGATACGTTCAGTGGAAGGTCAGGACAATCGATCACACCTTTTAATAACATTAAGAATTCAGGAATGACTTCTTTGATGTTATCTGCGATGAACACCTGATTGTTATATAACTTAATGGTTCCCTCAATAGAATCGTATTCTGTATTGATCTTCGGGAAGTATAAAATTCCTTTTAAGTTGAACGGATAGTCCATGTTCAGGTGGATCCAGAACAGAGGCTCTTTGTAGTCTAAGAATACTTTGCGGTAAAATTCCTTGTATTCTTCGTCTGTGCAGTCTTTTGGATTCTTTGCCCACAATGGGTTGGTATCGTTCAATGGAACCGGACGTTTTACAATTTTTAATTTTTCTTTTGCAGGGGAAACTTCAACGACTTCTTTTTCACCGTTTTCCTTTTCTTTTTCCTCTGTTTTTGCTTCCTCGTGGATTTCTTCCACAACGGTATCAGTATCTAACTTATCTGCTGCATCGATGGTCTCATATTCTGTCTCAGCATTTGCCTTAGATAAGAAGATTGGGGTAGGCATGAAAGAGCAGTACTTCTCAATGACTTCTCTTGCACGGTATTCGTTTGCGAATTCGAGACAGTCTTCATTCAGGTATAAAGTGATCTCAGTACCGACACCTTCTTTTGTGCCGTCTGTCATATCGAATTCTGTGCCTCCGTCACATGCCCAGTGGACAGGTGTGGCATCTTTTTTATAAGATAAAGTATCGATCGTCACCTGATCTGCTACCATGAATGCAGAGTAGAAACCAAGTCCGAAATGACCGATGATCTGATCGTCGTTTGCCTTGTCTTTGTATTTTTCGATGAAATCAGTAGCACCGGAAAATGCAATCTGGTTGATATATTCCTCTACTTCATCAGCTGTCATACCAAGACCGTTATCAATGAATTTTAACGTTTTTTCGTCCGGGTTTACAATAACCTGAATCTGTGGTTTGTAATCAGCAGGTAATTCGTACTCGCCCATCATATCCAGTTTTTTTAATTTTGTGATGGCATCGCAGCCATTACTGATCAATTCACGATAGAAGATATCGTGATCGGAATATAACCATTTCTTGATGATCGGGAAAAGGTTATCACTGTTGATTGAAAGATTTCCATGTTTCTCAGCCATAATATAACACTCCTTTTTCTATCCATAAGTAAAACTAATTATTTTATACTCTGTTATAAAATGCACTTATCAAATATATGAATCATTGCATTTCAACTTATATCTAGGATTTTATAACCCTTGTCTGCAAAAGTCAATAGAAAATTAGCACTCTTTTTAAATGAGTGCTAACAATGAACGGGCGAAAGCAGAAAAATAAGGTGTTTACAGAATATATAAAAACTTTATAAACTTAATTGAAGTTCATGGTATAATAACCACAAGAGAACGGAGGATAACATGATAGTTTTAAAAGCGGATAAAGAATTGAATTTAACCTTTCAGAAACTGATCAAAATGATGGATGTGCCTGTGGAGTGGAACGGCATGTTTTTTGTGATTGGGGATTATCTGATTCTGCAGGGGAGCGTGCGGTCACTTTTTTTCAACTTTGATACGAAGCTTGTGGTGACGAATATTATTGAACTGAAAGCAGAGGAGCAGATGATCGCTGCCGTGGAGCAGCACCCAAATGTGAGGGATATTTTGAATATGGTGCTTTATGCGTTTGGAAAGTGGGGAAATATCAAGGGACTCCGTGTGGACAAAGATTATGTGCAACTGAACCGGTTGTTTGCGCAGATCCTTGGGGAATTTCAGGTGGAATCGCAGTATGGACCGGAACATTTCCGCTTCTATAAAAATAAAATCCGTCTGACCTATGAGGACGTGATCGAGGCAGTGCTGTCAGATGAACCCGAGGAGGTTTTACTGCCGGAGGAAGAGGAGCCGCAGGGATTGTGGCATAAGCTGGTCTGGAAAAAGGCGGCGAGCAGTTTTTTGATGCGGGATACCACGCTTGCAGAGCGGAGACGAAACCGGATCGGAAATAACTTTTATCTGGCCGGATATCTGTGCCCGAAGTGTGGAAGCCAGCTTTACATGGCAGTTTACCCGGAAGGCAGGGAATTTCAGATTGAGACAGAAGAGGGGGCAGTCCGCATTGCCCGCGTTTACAGTTGTAAAAAGTGCTGTTGCATGTATACGCCAAGACCAAAGCGTCTGTTGGTGGATGGGGATGTATACAAAATGGACTTTGAGCGGGATGAGGCTGCCTATGAGGATTATCAGGAACTTTTGGGACGTACTGCCGGACGGAATGTGAATACAAAATACAATGAGTATGTGGACAAAAAAATGGCAATGGAGATGGAACGTGCAGACGCATCTTCGTTACAGGATGAGGAACAGGAAATTACAGAACTGATCGAGCATCTGCCGGAAGTGTCAGAGCAGGAAATGTTTCACACTCTGCGGAAAATGGAAGAAGGATTTTATTCGGACGAGGGTGTAAGACGTTTGGAGCAAGCAATCCGCGGCGAGGATGAGATGGAAACAGATGCGGATTGCGACGCAGATGATGAGAAGGAAGCAGATACGGAAAGAGCCGCGGAAGATGAGCCGGATACAGAATTGGAACGTAATGCAGAAGAATCAGGCAAAACGAAAAAAAATGTAGACAAATCGGATGGAAACTCTGAGAGAACATTTGGAAAGCCGGGAAGAGATTCGGAGAAACCGAGGGAAAACGCACCTGTAACTGCGGGAAAATCAAGTGGAATATCTCATGCAAATCTGGAAGAAGCAAAAGAAAATGCCACAACAACTGTGGAAAAACTAAGAGAAGATTCCTCTGCAATTACAGGAAAAGCAAGAAAAAAAACGCAGGAAAATAAGGGCGCAGTGTGGGAAAACAACCAAAACAGTAAGGAAAATCCACGGCAGAGCACAGAAAAGGTTATAGACAAAACACAGAAAAAAACGGTAGAGAAAACCAACGGTACGTCAGTAGAGGAAACGCAATCTGCAAAAGAAAAAACAGGGCGTGCAAGAAATGCAGAGCAGACATTTGAGAGGAGCCCGCAAAAGAAGACAGAATCGGTTGAAAATACAAAATCATCAGAAAATGCGTCAACAACAGGAAGGAAGAATCCATCCGGAAATATAATACCGGCAGACAGCAGAATTCCATCAAAATACGGCTCATCAGTAGACAGTGGAAACGCATCAAAGTATGCCGCATCAACAGGCAGTGCAGACACATCCACAAATGCTGAGAAAGACAGACAGGCCCGCCAGGAGGAATTGAAGCGTCTGACGCAGGTGCAGCGGCTTGTCAACCAGCCGGGGAGAAAAACAAGAGAGGAACTGGTTTCTCTGCTGGATGACATAAAAAAAGAAAGCATCAGTCCGGATATTGTCAGACCGTACACGGAACAAGTGGGGAACAGGATTCGTGCTATGGATGAGAAAAAAATAAAGGAAATCTGCGGAGATGTCGGCAGGATGGATTTTGAGGATGCCAGCGAAGCAGCAAAGCAGTTAGAGGATGGCGATTTCCTTCCTCAGTTGAAATTTGATGCATTAAAAGAACTGGAGCAGCGCATGTCCAAGATTAAAACGGAGGAGTGCGGGCTTTTAGTCAGCAAATTGCTGAATGCATTTGACGAAGCCGGAGTGACAGAGTCGAAACGGTGTCATTTTTATCCGGCAAAAAGAGTGTGGCAGAAGCAGGCGGAACCGGAGGAGACAGCTGTCTTTGAGGGAGCAGTGGATAATTTTGCAAACGGAATCGGAAAGTTTGAGTATCCGGTGCTTCTGGTAGACAAATCAAAGGATGAGTCAGGAAAAGAAGGGGTTCTTCTGACACCAGAGAACCTTTACTACAGCGCATGGATGACTTCCTATTACATTCCGGTGATGGATATTGAGTCTATCCAGGCTGTTACAGGACTATTAAACCGGGGCATTTATGTATATCAGAAGAATGGAAGTAAGACAAAACTTCCGCTGGCAGTGGAGCATGAAGAGATGGAAAAATTTGCAAAGGTGCTAGAAGATTTTGTGCGCTATCTGCAGGAAAAACCATTTTCCAGAAAAGAATCTTATCTTGCAAAGGAAAAACACGATACGATTTGCTGTTACCGTTGCGGTTACATCTATAAGGGCGTTGGTGTGTGTCCTCGCTGTGGTTATAAACAAAATGAATAGGACAACGTCTGGCTTCGTATACATAAAAAGAGAAGATATGCGGAGCAGAAAATGAAAGCATTCTTATTAAAATACCGTTCCAGCCTGCTGCTTTTTGCAGTGATGTTTTTATTCGGCTGGGGAAGCGCAGCCGTCGTGGCAAAGTGGCAGTCTGACAGGGAAACAGAGGAGACGATGCACATCGAGGCGGCAGTCGATAACTGGGGACTTGGCTTTGGCGAGTCTGGAAAGGAACTGCAGCCGACCGGAAATGCCACGGCGGATGAGTTAAAGCAGTATGATACCTATTATATAGGAAGTAAAGAGGAAAAGGTGATCTATCTCACATTTGACTGCGGCTATGAGAATGGCAATACAGGAGCAATTCTGGATGCACTCAAAAAACACAATGCACCGGGAACTTTTTTTGTCGTGGGACATTTTTTGGAGAGTGCGCCGGAATTGGTCAAACGGATGGTTACAGAGGGACACACGGTGGGAAATCACACCTATCATCATCCGGATATGTCGGCAATCTCGGACAAAGAGTCGTTTCAGAAAGAGCTCGATGCAGTCAGCAGTTTGTTTCAGGAAGTGACCGGACAGGAGATGACAAAGTATTACAGACCACCGCAGGGCAAATACAGTACAGAGAATCTTGCGATGGCAAAAGAATTGGGGTATAAGACCTTTTTCTGGAGCCTCGCCTATGTGGACTGGAATGCGGATGCACAGCCGACAGAGGAGGAGGCTTATGGAAAACTGATCGGACGCATCCATCCGGGCGCAATTGTATTGTTACATAATACATCATCCACCAATGGTAAAATTTTAGATGAGATGCTCACAAGATGGGAGGACATGGGATATACCTTCCGTCCGTTATCCTGCTTGTGGGAGCATGATTAATCAGCAGTAAAACACTTGCTGTTTTACTGCGTAAGAAAACTGATGGCATGGAACACTGGACACTGGAAATCAGACTTGTTATAATAAAAGTTACGGTGGAAAATAAGATACACTGTAAAATGCAGGATTCATAAAGATGGAGCAGAGCAGACATGAACAGGATAGCAATTGTGGAAGACGATCAGGGTTATCGTGACACACTTTTTACTTATATAAAACAATATGAACAGGAACGTGATACAGCATTTGAGGCGACACCTTTTGAGAAAGCGGATGATTTTCTGGCAGTTTATAACGGAGATTATGATATTATCCTGATGGACATTGAGATGCCGGGAACAAACGGCATGGATGCGGCAGAGCAGATCCGTAAAAGGGATGCCCAGGTAGTCATCATGTTCATTACGAACATGGCGCACTATGCAATCAAAGGATATGAAGTGGGCGCACTGGACTTTGTCTTAAAGCCGATCCAGTACCTGAATTTTGCCAATAAGATGGATCGTGCCATGCAGCTGGTGGAGAACCGCGGAAGCAAACCGGTGATGATCCAGACGGGAACCGGCGTCAAAAAGATTGATTCCAGAGACATTTTTTATGTGGAGATCCAGAATCATGTGTTGCGCTATCACACAAAACAGGGCAATTTTGAGGTGCGCGGAAGCTTGAAAAATGTGGAAGAGGAGCTTCCAAAGGGGCTGTTTGCAAAATGTAGCAACTGGTGTCTGGTAGGTCTGACACATGTTGCAGAGATTAAGGATGACACAGTGATCGTAGAGGGAGATGAACTGCAGATCAGCCGCCGCAGTAAGAAAAACTTTATGACGGCACTCATCCGCAGTGTAGGGAGAAGTTAAGAATGGTTCGTGATTTTGGTATCATGATTTTTCAGGATTTTTTATTGCTGGTATGTGTGTATCTGTTTCTCATGCCATTGCATGTCATGGAAAAGAAAAAAATAAAAAACGGTCTGATACTTTGTGGGGCTTGGTGTGTCATGCTTGCAGTAAGACTGCTCATTCCGGCAATCGGGGAACATCTGATCGCAGAGTTTTTCATGCGTTTTGTGATCACGATGATTGCTGTTGGACTGATCAGCAAAAAAATAAGCTGGGAAATGATTTATTGTACGGTCTGGCCGCTCATTGTATATCATTGTATCAATATTATCTGGAACAGTTTACATCGCGTTTCTGCCATTGAGCAGCAGCCGCGGGTGCTGCAATATCTCTTTTCTCTCCTGTTTTTTGCGGCAATGTATCTGCTTTTGTCCATCACACTGTTTCGCTGGCTTCCAAGAAATGGATTTTACCAGGCAGGACCAAGAAGAACACTCTCAGCAGCAGCAGTGCTTTTCTTATCCTTGTTCTCTTACTACAATTTTTATCAGAACCGTGGAGAATCCAATCTTGCAGTTCTGGTTCAGCTATACTGTGTGACCTTTTTGTATCTGCAGGCGGAACTTTTCAAAAAAAGTGAAGTAAAGCAGGAGTATGCGCTGATGGAGCGCATGTGGTACCAGCAGAAGAAGCAGTACGAGATCGCAAAAGACCAGATGCAGGTGATCGACCGCAAATGTCACGACCTGAAATATCAGGTGGCAGCAATGCGGCATATTGAAAACCCGGCAGAGCGGGAGAAAAATTTAAAAGAACTGGAGCAGTCTATCCGTATTTACGACTCTATCGTAAAAACAGGAAATGAGATTCTGGATACATTGCTCTCAGAGAAAAGTCTGATCTGTGAGGCAAGAGATATCACCATACACTGTGTGATCGATGGAAAGAAGCTGTTCTTCATGGATTCCATTGATATTTATGCACTGTTTGGGAATGCCATCGATAATGCCATCGAATGTGTGGAAAAGTTTTCAGAGAAAGAGATGAGGTTTATCGATATCTGTGTTGCAGAAAAGCAGCATTTTTTATATATCCGTTTTTCGAATCCGATCGAGCGGGCACCGGAGTATGAGGATGATCTGCCAAAGACCACGAAGAAAAACAAGCAGTATCACGGGATCGGGTTAAAGAGTATCCGGCACATTGCAGAGAAATACGGGGGGGATATCTCAGTATCCACAGAGATGAACTGTTTCAATCTGGAAGTGCTGCTCCCGGTGAAGTAAAAGAACAACCGTCTGTCTGAATTATACATATAGTTTGGATAGACGGTTTCGTATTTACAAAGGAACACCACTTACGTCACAAAAAGCACCGACTAAGTCAGGTTCGTTGAAAAATTAACGAATTTTATTTATTATTTATGTATTGAAATTGGAACAATATATAAAAATAGCCTGAAACGATACAAAGTGACAGGCACCATAAATAATAAAAAGGATGTGTTATATGCGACGAATTCAAAATCTGATGGAGCAGTGGCTTTTCATTGGACCTGACAACAGACAAGAGCAGGTGAACTTGCCACATACATGGAATGCAAAAGACGGACAGGACGGAGGAAATGATTACTACAGAGGAACCTGCCACTATGAGAAAACATTTGAAAAACCGGAATTTGATCCGGAGGCAGAGGAAGTATATCTGGAGTTTCTTGGTGTAAATGCAAGCAGTGATGTGACTGTGAACGGAAAAGAACTTGCACATCATGATGGCGGATATTCCACATTCCGCATCAATATCACAGAGGTTTTAGAAGACCGGAATAAACTGGAAGTGACCGTGGACAACTCCGTCAATGGAAAAGTATATCCGCAGAAAGCCGATTTTACGTTCTATGGCGGAATTTACCGCGATGTCCGTTTCCTGATCGTGTCAAAAGAGCATTTTGACTTAGATTACCTCGGAAGTAACGGAATTAAGATCACACCGGAAGTAAAAGAGAACGAAGCGAATGTTCATATCGAAACATTTACCAATACAGAGGAAGCACAGGTAAACGTTCAGATCAAAGATCAGGACGGAAAAGTAGTTGCAGAAGGGAACGGATGTGACGTAAATCTTAATATCCAGAATCCAATCCGCTGGCATGGAAGAAAAAATCCATACCTTTATACGGCAGTTGCAACGCTGACCGTAAATGGGGAAGTGAAGGATGAGATCACGAACCGTTTTGGTATCCGTACTTTTTCGGTAGATCCAAAGAAGGGATTTTTCTTAAACGGAGAGCATTATCCACTTCACGGAGTTTCAAGACATCAGGATTTTAAAGCATTAGGAAATGCGATTTCAACAAAAAACCATGATGAAGATATGGATATGATCTGCGAACTTGGGGCAAATACGATTCGTCTCGCACACTATCAGCATGACCAGTATTTTTATGATCTCTGTGATGAGAGAGGTATGGTCGTATGGGCAGAGATTCCATATATTTCGGAACATATGCCGGGCGGAAGAGAGAACACCATCAGCCAGATGAGAGAGCTGATCGTTCAGAATTACAATCATCCGTCGATTGTAGTATGGGGCGTATCCAATGAGATCACCATCAGCACAAAAGACAAAAAAGATATGCTGGACAATCATCATGTGTTAAATGATCTCTGCCATAAGATGGATCCGACAAGACTGACAACTTTGGCATGTTATGCGATGTGTGGACCGTTTAACCGTTCTGCACACATCACAGATCTGGTGGGATGGAATTTATATCTTGGATGGTATGTGCCGGGATTTTTCCTGAATGACCTGTTCTTAAGATTTTTCCACCTTGTATTCCCGAACCGCCCGATCGGTTATTCCGAGTACGGCGCAGAAGGTATGCCAAACCTTCACAGCAGAAGACCGAGACGTGGAGACCATACTGAGGAATATCAGGCAAAATATCATGAGTATATGATCAAATGTTTCGAGCGTCATCCATTTATGTGGAGCACTTATGTGTGGAATATGTTTGATTTTGCGGCAGATGCTAGAAATCAGGGCGGCGAGCCGGGCATGAACCATAAGGGACTGGTGACATTTGACCGCAAGACAAAGAAAGACAGTTTCTTCTTATATAAAGCATATTGGAGCGAGGAACCTTTTGTTCATTTGTGCGGTTCCCGCCGCAGCGGCCGTTCTGAGGATACAACGACCATTAAAGTTTATACAAACCAGCCGGTCGTATCCTTATATAATAACGGAGAGCTGATCGAGCAGAAGAGCGGAAATCATATTTTTACCTTCCAGCTTCCTATGGAAAAAGAGAATAAGATCGAAGCTGTAGCCGGAAGTGTGAAGGATGCGATGGTACTTCATCACACAGAAAAAGAGAATCCGGATTATAAGCTGAAAAAAGAAGCGAAAAAGAGTGAAAACTGGGTATAGATTTTAGCAGGATATTCCAAAGGAGAAGAAATAATGAGTAATCAAAAAGAAAAAACCACTGCACAGGCAGCCGGAATGAACCGGGCAAAACCGTATCAGCTTGTGCTGTTTCCGATGAACAATGGTGCGACAAATGTATATTATATCCTCACCATGAATTTTATCGCATATTATGCAAACGGAGTGTTAGGACTTGCGCTTATGTTTGCAACGACAATGGTAACCGTCATGCGTCTTTTTGATGCCGTGACGGATCCGATCATCGGAGCTTTGATCGACCGGACAAATTCAAAATTCGGTAAATTCCGTCCATACATGGTAATCGGAAATGCGATCATGATCGTTTCTTCCATTTTACTGTATTTTGGGACGAGGATCATCGCACCGGACATGCAGTGGCTGCGCTATGTATGCTTTGTGTTATTTTACGCATTATATGTTATCGGATACACATTCCAGACGGCCTGTACCCGTTCCGGACAGACCTGTCTGACAAACGATCCGAAACAGCGCCCGATGTTTACTATTTTTAATACGATCGCCAGCCTGATCGGTATGGGACTTGTACAGTTTCTGGCACCGATCTTAGGTGACCGTCTTGGCGGCTATAACAGCGCTAACTTTTTTGATTTTATGATCCCGCTTGCCATCGTGGTATCTGCAGTGCTGACACTTCTTGCAGTGATCGGTATCTGGGAGAAAGACAGACCGGAATTTTTCGGTGTTGGCAATAAACAGGAAAAAGTAAAATTAAAAGAATATGTTGCTATTTTAAAAGCAAACAAAGAGCTGCAGCGTCTTATGGTCGCAGGAGCGGGATGTAAGCTTGCTTTCTCCATCGCAACGAATATGACAGTACTCTGTATGCTTTACGGAGCAATGATGGGAGACTACGGCGGACTGTATCTTCCAATGATGATCGTCGGATATATTTTCTCTGTTCCGTTCTTCCTTTTGACGGTAAAGACATCACAGAAGCATGGACAGAAAGCTTCACTGGTGCGCTATACAATGCTTGCACTGGTCATGTACATTGGAGTTTTAGTGTTGTTGTTGTTATGGAATCAGGGGGTTCCGGCATTTAACTTAAGCCTGAGATCCATCAATGTATACACGGTGTTATTTGTGTTATTCTTTGGTATCGGTTATGGTGCATATTATGCAACAGCAGATATGCCGATTCCGATGGTTGCAGACTGTTCCGATTATGAGACATACCGTTCCGGACAGTATGTGCCAGGTATTATGGGAACACTGTTTTCACTTGTAGATAAACTGGTAAGTTCTCTTGGTTCCACCATCGTTGGTGCAGCCGTTGCAATGATCGGCATCCAGACCTTGCCGGACAGCAAGACACCATATTCTTCCGGAATGCATGGAGTTGTTCTGATTCTGTTCTGTATTGTTCCGATGATCGCATGGCTTGCAACACTCTGGGCAATGAAAGGCTACACTTTAACAGGAGCCAGAATGAAAGAGATCCAGGCTGTCAATGCTGTGAGAAAACACGCTGTAAGTGAGGGAATGTCACTGGAAGAAGCCATGGAAAAATGGAAAACTTATGAGGATGTGCCGGAAGAATTCAAATGACCACTTACGTCATAAAAAGAACCGACTAGGGCGGGTTTGTTGATTTTTTAACAAAATTTTAATAAAATGAAAACACAAAGTAAACGAAGTTCGTCAAAATGACGGAATTTGAAAAAAGAAATGGAGAAAAATTATGGGAGAGAACAAAAAAGAAGTGAAAGCCCGCAAGAAGGCTTTCCGCAAAGCAAAACACAGAGCGATCCGTCCATGGAAAGGATTATCGATCGTATGTGCGATTCTGGCAGTGATCTTTGTGCCGCTGTACAGTT
>OGQX01002510.1_pt1 | contig 13934 bp, 9 predicted proteins | sample 1553291 | NCBI WGS metagenome assembly OGQX01 (sample SAMEA2580030, study PRJEB22360) | human gut metagenome | biome: human gut; feature: human-associated habitat; material: faeces | place: Denmark | collected 2008/2010
TGTTAATTTGCCTTGAATACCTGCATCAATCAATTTGCTCTTAAGTACATCAATGTCCGAGGCATATTGCGTTTGAAGCTCCTCTATCTTATCTAAACACTCAAAAGATTTCCTAATTTTCTCAACAATTCTTTTTTGTTCAGCCAACGGAGGCAATGGAATCAGAGAATTTGCAATTACATCTAGTGATAAATTAGGAATTGCCATATCGACTTTTTTATTTCCTAATTCTTTTTGAATTGTTGGTGCATTTAGTATATATGAAACATACTCGACATTAATCGCTTCTTTACATACGAATCTGATAAAAGCAATCGCCTGATTTGTATTTAATGGCAAATTATCGCTTCTTACTAACCCAGTTCGTCCCAATGTTCCTGCAATTGATATAAGAACATCGCCGTCTTCCAATATAGATCGCTTCAAGAAACCTAGATGTGTATCTTCATCTACATATTTCATATTTGAACAATCAATACGGTCATATCCAACAAGATTTTCAGCACGTAAAAAACCTATGCCACTGTCTGTATATGCAACATTTCCTCCTCTTGGAGTGGTTCCTTTTGAGATAATAGAAGATATCTCTCCTAGCCTAATCCATTTCCAATTATTCGGGATTTCAAACAATCCCTTATCCTCTAATATTAGTTCAAACTCTTTATTCTTAATAATAGCTAATCTTTTTCTTTCGCTTGTTAATTTGTTATACAGTTCCTCAGCATTTCCATCTTCAATACGTTGTTCTGATAGTTTTCCTATAATTGCAAATTCAAGGATTTTGTCTTTCATTGAATTAATATCTATCAAATCTCAATTCCTCCCAACAACTGCTTAAGCTGTGCTACCGCTTCAGCAATTCCATCAGATTCAGCCTGCATATCTTCAAGTACCTCTGCTACAGTTCTCTCGTCCTTTTCTTCCAAATCAATCCATTTGAAATCAAGATTGTCAGCGTTCTTCACTTCTTTCTCAGAGAAGCATCTCCATCTTCCGTTAGGATTCTCAGCACTATACGTTGCAACACGGTCTTGCATATGACCAGTGCAATAACAATCCACAAAATCCTGCAGATGCGCCCTTGTCATTGGCTTTGTAGCCAAAGTATGTTTTATTCCGGTTCTATAATCGTATACCCAGATTTCTTTTGTTGGTTCGCCTTTCTCAAAGAACAATACATTTGTCTTTACTCCATTTGCATAGAAAATACCTGTAGGTAATCTGAGAATCGTATGAAGATTGAAATCCTTCAAAAGCTTTTCTCTAACCTTTTCGGTTGCTCCGGTATCTGTAAGCACACTATCAGGAAGTACCACGCCGACAGACCACATGGCGAATGTGTTCGGTCAGTTTGATGTCTATATCAAAAAAATCGAGCGTACCTTAAATGTGACGGTGGTTGTCCGGGGAGAAGATATGAAAATCCTCGGAGACGAAAGACGCTGCAGGCGCGCGCAGGATGTTTTCATGCAGCTTCTGGAATTGTCCAAACGCGGAAATGTCATCACGGAACAGAATGTCAACTATGCACTGGCATTGATGGCGGAGGAAAAAGAGTCGGCGATCGTGGAGATCGACCGCGACTGCATCTGCCACACGATCAACGGCAAGCCGGTAAAGCCCAAGACACTCGGTCAGAAAGCCTATGTGGATGCCATCCGCGAAAAGATGATCGTGTTCGGCATGGGACCGGCGGGTACCGGTAAGACTTATCTGGCGATGGCGATGGCAATCACCGCGTTTAAAAACGAGGAGGTCGGGCGGATTATCCTCACCAGGCCTGCGATTGAGGCGGGGGAGAAGCTTGGCTTCCTTCCGGGCGATCTGCAGAGCAAGGTTGATCCTTACTTAAGACCGCTTTACGACGCGCTGTATCAGATTATGGGGGCGGAAAGCTTCCAGAAGAATATGGAAAAGGGACTGATTGAGGTGGCTCCGCTTGCCTACATGCGCGGACGTACGTTAGATAACGCGTTTATCATTCTGGACGAGGCGCAGAACACGACGCCGGCGCAGATGAAGATGTTTCTGACCAGAATCGGTTTCGGTTCAAAGGCGGTCATCACCGGTGACGCCACCCAGAAGGATCTGGCGCCGGATGCCGCATCGGGCTTGGACATGGCGCTGAAAGTGCTGCGCAATGTGGAGGAGATCGGTATCTGCGAACTGACAAGCCAGGATGTCGTGCGGCATCCGGTGGTGCAGAAGATTGTCAAGGCATACGAGGATTATGAGAAGCGCGCCGGTAAGACGTCCGGCACGAGAAAGAACACGAGCAGAACCGGAGCGGGCAGAACCGGTGCGAGAAGCAGGAGAGAGAACACGAATGGATGATCGCTATGTGGCAAAGAGAGTAATATATCTGCTTGGCATGTCTGCCGCAACGATCCTGTTTACGACAGCGGCGGCATTTATCAGGGGACAGTATCTCGACGAGTGGATCGTCCTTGTTATCATCAATCTGGTATTTCTGGCGTTGTGGTTCTTTTTATTGGAGCACTGCCGGATGAAGCGGAGCATTGCGGAAAATCGTGAGACAAGCTACCGGCGTATTTTTGCAGGGTATCTGGCGTCGCTTGGCGTGACGGCGGTCTGTCTTGTACTTCCGGAATTTTCAAGACCTGTGATGCTATCTGCCATTTTGATGCTCGGTGTGGGGAATATCGAGCTTTCCCTGTGCAGCGGACTCTTTTTCTGCAGCCTGCTCGGTCTTTTGTGCGGTGGAACCATCCAGGAATTCTCCATGTATATCCTGCTGGTTCTGATCGGAGCGGTGGCAGCGGACGCAGTGGAAAACAGCAAAAAGCAGTTCTGGTATGAATGGTTTGCCGGCATGGTTCTTCCGGTTCTGTTCTACTATCTGACCTACCGGGAGATCAGCGTCCGGATCATGGTATCTGCCGTGGCGGACGGTGTGGTCGTCTTTTTGTTTTTGCATCTGTGCTACCGGAAGCTGGCGGATGCAAGAAATGCGGAAGTCGATGAGGTCATGGTCGACATCACCGATGAATCCTATCCGCTGGCGCGGGAACTGGCGAGTTTTTCCAGGGCAGACTACAGCCATGCAAGGCGGGTGATGCTTGTGGCGGCGCGATGTGCTGCTGTGGTCGGGGCAGACGAACGTGTGTGCAGCGCCGCGGGGATGTATTACCGTATCGGCGTACTGGAGGGCGCACCGCTTGCAAAAAACGGTGTGAAAATGGCACAGAGAGCCTGCTTCCCGGAGAAGGTAATCCGCATTATCGGGGAATACAACGGGGAAGAGGCTCTGCCATCCACCATCGAGTCGGCGATTGTACATATGGTGGACGGGCTGTTGAAAAAACTGGAGGTTCTGGATGAGGATACCGTTGGCAGCAACTGGAACCAGGATATGGTGATCTATCAGACCTTGAATGAATATTCTGCCGCGGGGCTGTATGACCGTTCCGGGCTTAGCATGAATATGTTTTTGAAAATACGGGAATATCTTGTGAACGAGGAGGCATTACTGGTATGAGCCTGAATTTAGAAGTCGAAGTGGACGTGCCATTTACATTTGATTATGAAGCGCTGGCGGGCGAGGTTGTCGCTTTTACCATCGACCATGAAGGTTTTCCTTATGAGGCGGAAGTGAATCTGACGCTGACGGACAATGAAGGAATTCATGAGATCAACCGGATGTACCGGCAGATTGATGCGCCGACGGACGTTTTGTCTTTCCCGATGCTCTCCTATGAGCAGGCGGGCGATTTCTCGGCGTTGGAAGAGGATTATGAGGATAATTTTAATCCGGATACCGGGGAGATCATGCTGGGAGACATTGTCATCTCGGTGGACCGGGTGAGAGAGCAGGCTGCCGCCTACGGACACAGCGAGCGCAGGGAATTTGCGTTTCTGATCGTGCACAGCATGCTTCATCTGTTCGGGTATGACCACATGACGCCGGAGGACGCGGCAGTCATGGAGCCGAAGCAGAGACAGATTCTGGAGGAGATGAACATCTCGCGTGATTAACGAACGGCGGCGCCGTGGCGCTTCCGAAAGGATTTGAGGTACTTTTATGGGCAATAACAAAAGGAAAAATACGACAAGTTTTCTGGCGCAGGGCACAATCCTCGCGGCGGCTTCGCTGATCAGCCGTGTGATCGGACTGATTTACCGCATGCCGCTGACGGCGATTATTGGGGATACCGGCAACGACTATTATGGCAGTGCCTATACCATCTATAATATTTTGTTAATTATTTCGTCCTACAGCCTGCCGCTCGCGGTATCCAAACTTGTCTCGGCAAATATCTCACAGGGCAGAAGGCGCAATGTCTACCGCATCTTAAAGTGCGCGCTGATTTTTGCGCTGGTGTCCGGAACCGCTGCCGCGGCAATTCTCTATTTCGGAGCGGATTTTATTACGGGTACGCTGCTTAGAACCCCACTTTGTATCTTTGCGTTAAAGGTTTTAGTGCCGGTTCTTGTAATTGTTGCGGTCTTAGGTGTGATGCGAGGCTTTTTCCAGGGACTTGGCACGATGATGCCGAGTGCCGTATCCCAGATCTTAGAGCAGATTGTAAATGCGATTGTCAGCGTGTGGGCGGCGTATGTCCTTTTTTCCTACGGTTCCAAAGCCGGAGCGCTTTTAGGCAATGCCGAGGATTACGGCGCAGCCTACGGTGCGGCGGGCGGAACGATCGGAACCGCTGCCGGAGCGCTGAGTGCGCTGCTGTTTGCGGGTTTTGTCCTTGTTGTCTATCTGCGGGTGTTTAAAAAGACGCTTCGCAAGGAGCGAAAGACAAGCGCAGATTCGTACGGAGAGATTTTTAAACTGCTGATCATCACCATTATTCCGGTGCTGGTGAGCAGCACGATCTACAACTGCAACGCCACCATTGACCAGGCGGTCTACAAGAATATCGCGGCATGGCAGGGATATTCCAAGACGGACTACGGTACCTGGAACGGTATCTATACCGGAAAATACCAGGTGTTAATCAATGTGCCGCTGGCCATTGCATCCTCCCTTGCGGCATCGAGTGTGCCGGCGCTCTCTGCTGCTTATGCGAGCGGAAAACGAGGCGAGGCGAAACGGCAGATCGGGCTTGCCACACGCTTTATCATGGTCGTGGCATTCCCGTGTGCAGTCGGAATGGGCGTGCTTGCCTCCCCGATTCTTCAGATGCTGTTTGGTGATTCCTCCGAGCTTGCGGCAAGAATGCTGCAGACCGGTTCCGTGGCCATCATTTTCTTCTCCCTGTCGACCCTTTCCAACGGTCTGCTGCAGGGGATGAATCGGATGAAGGAGCCGATCAAGAATGCAGTGATTGCACTGGCGCTTCACTTGATCATTCTGGTGGCGCTGATGCTTGGGCTGGATCTGAACATTTTTGCGGTGATCATCGCAAATGCATGCTTCGGACTGATCATGTGTATTCTAAATGCGCGCTCGATCCGCCGTTACAGCGGATACCGTCAGGAAGTGCGGCGCACGTTTTTCGTGCCGGCGGTTTCAGCGGCTGGAATGGGCGTGGTGGTATGGCTTGTTTACCGTCTGTTCCTCTATCTGCTTCGGAGCAATCTGATCGCAACGCTTGTATCGATTGTTGCAGGCGTCTTTACCTACGCGACGCTGCTTTTGATGCTTAAGGGACTGACCGAGCAGGAAATCCTGCGCTTCCCGAAAGGCAGAACGCTTGTAAAACTCGCGCGGAAGATGCATCTTTTGCGTTAATTGAATAAAAAGGAAAGAACTGGCAGATACTTATCGCAGAGAATGGGAGGACATTATGAAACGGACGATAGGTATTTGCCTTTTTGCGGCAGTGATGCTGCTTGTCGGAGGCTTGTGCGGGAAAACCGCATTTGATGCAGGAAGGATCCGTACGGCAGAGGAGACGGAGGCGGTCACGGAAGATGTCGCAGTGGCACAGACGGAGCGAACTGCGGAGAGCATGCAGATCCAGAAACCCTGCCGCTATCTGCTCCGCATGGATGACGACGGCATCTTAAAAGTCTATGAGGCGGACGGGATAACCCTTTTATTTGAGACCAACATCCGTGCGGAACGGCTTTCCGTGCAGACGAGGGAGCAGCTTTCCAACGGAATTCCGGTAGACGATGAGAGAGAACTGTACGATCTGCTCGAAAGCTATTCCAGCTGACGTAAGAGAAGTTATTCATTGAATGTTACAGGGCTGTGTGGTAAAATTGTTACGGTTAAGAAGAACGGACAGAATGATACAGCGGTTAGATAAGAGGTTGAAATGACAGATATAGATGTTACGGTGATCGGTGGCGGCGCGGCAGGACTTATGGCGGCGGTCAGTGCAGCCAGGTTCGGCGCGAGAACACGGGTGATCGAACACATGGACCGGATTGGGAAAAAGATTCTATCCACCGGCAACGGAAAATGTAATTACACAAATGCAGTGCAGGGGCTTTCCTGTTATCGTGGAGAGAACCCTGCTTTTGTGCTGCCTGTTTTTGAGCAGTTCGGGCAGGAGGATACCGTGCGCCTGTTTGAAGAGCTTGGAATCTATCCGAAGATCAAAAACGGTTACTATTATCCGGCGAGTGAGCAGGCGGTGTCTGTCGTGGAAGTGTTTGGCATGGAATGCGATTACCTCGGCGTTGATCTGTGGACGTCCTGCGGACTGCAATCCATTCAAAAAACCTGTACCGGGTATGAAATACGCACCACAAAAGGCGCGTTTTCAACCAAAACAGTGATTTTTGCGCCCGGATTGCTGGCAGCACCCAAGACGGGAAGCGACGGAAGTGCATTTCCATATATAGAAGCACTTGGTCATCATTTTGTAGATGTAGTGCCAGCTCTCGTGCAACTGCATGGAAAACAGGCATTTTTCAAGAAACTTGCAGGAATTCGTGCAGAAATGCAGGTAACACTCTACCTGGAAAATGCGCAATTTCAACCAAAAGGCAGCCGTGGGACAGCCCGGGGAGAAAATCCTGACGCGGTGTGCAGTGAGCGGGGCGAACTTCAGCTTACGGCTTCCGGAATCTCGGGTATCCCGGTCTTTCAGATCAGCCGTTATGCGACGAGAGCGCTCGCGGACGAAAAGCACCCCTATGTGCTGATTGATTTTGCGCCGGATCTTACGGACAAGGAGTTTTTTGACCTGCTGTCAGAGCGCTTCTACGAGAATACACATGGCAAGAGCGCCGGGGAGGCACTGATCGGTCTCTTTAACAGAAAGCTGAGCGAGGTACTGCTCTCCGAAGCTGGCATACGGTCGGAACTCTATGCCGGGGAGGTGGCACGCGCCACGTTGCACCGGCTGGTGAAGTGTGTCAAGAATTTCCGGGTTGATATTACCGGAAGCAACGGAATGGAAGCGGCGCAGGTATGCGCAGGGGGCGTTGACACGGAGGAGATTGAAGCCACAACGCTTGCGTCAAAGCTGGCAGACGGTATCTATTTTGCGGGCGAGGTCATTGATATTGACGGCACCTGCGGCGGTTACAATCTGCAGTGGGCGTGGTCGAGCGGCTTTGTGGCGGGGATGCATGCAGCAGAGGAAGGAATGTCAGAACAGAGATGATACGGATCAATCAGATAAAAATGCCGCTGCATCACGATGCGGCAGCACTGGAACAGAAAATCAGAAAACGTCTGGGACTTTCGGGAGGCCAGGAGCTTCGCTACCGGATTATCAGAAAATCCATTGACGCGAGAAAGAAACCGGAACTGTCGTTGGTGTATTCCGTGGAGGTTTCCACTTCCGGAGAAGAGAAAATCATAAAAAGGGCAAACGATCCGAATGTTACGATCGTAAAGCAGACCGGTTATCATCTGCCCGGGGCGGTTTCGCCAACGCCGTCCATCCCGCCGGTGATTGTCGGTGCGGGCCCTGCGGGACTTTTCTGCGCGTATGCGCTCACGATGAGCGGCTGTGCACCCGTTGTCCTTGAGCGCGGGCGTTCAGTGACGGAGCGCACAAAGGATGTGGAGCGCTTCTGGGAGAGTGGAGTGTTGGATACGGTTTCCAACGTGCAGTTCGGAGAGGGCGGCGCAGGAACTTTTTCGGACGGCAAATTAAATACACTGGTCAAGGATCCCACCGGCAGGAACCGGTTTGTTCTGGAAACCTTTGTAAAATGCGGAGCGCCGGAGCAGATTCTGTACGAAAACAAACCGCACATCGGAACGGATATTCTTGCCGGAGTCATCAAAAACATGCGGCAGGCGATGGAAGCGCGCGGCGCCAGGTTTTGCTTTGAGAGTTGTATGACAGATTACCGCAGGGAAGCGGACGGAAAGATGTTTGTTGAGGTCAACCACAAGGAGTGGATCGAGACTTCCAGACTCGTTCTTGCAATCGGTCACAGTGCGCGGGACACGTTTGGGATGCTGTATCAGAAGCAGGATCTTGTCATGGAGGCAAAAGCGTTTGCGGTTGGTTTCCGCGTGGAACACCCGCAGGAGATGATGAATCTGCAGCAATATGGAGCGCTGCATGCACACGAACTTCCGGCAGCCCCCTACAAAGTGACAGCGAACCTCGCAAACGGCAGAGGCGTGTATTCCTTCTGCATGTGTCCGGGCGGATATGTGGTAAACGCATCCTCCGAGGAGGGCAGGCTTGCGGTCAACGGAATGAGCTATTCCGGACGTGACGGGAAAAACGCAAACAGTGCGATTATTGTGGCGGTAACTCCTGACGACTTTGCGGGGAAAGATCCGCTAGCCGGTGTCCGTTTTCAGGAGATGCTCGAGGAGCGGGCATTCGCTATCGGAAAAGGGCGGATTCCGCAGCAGCTTTTTGGAGACTATTGCAGCAATCGTGCCTCGGTGTCTTACGGGGCGTTTGAGAGCGCCACAAAGGGCGCATGTGTGCTTGGCAATTTAAGAGGTCTGCTGCCGCAGGCACTGGAAGAGTCCTTTATCGAGGGGATGCACGCATTCAGCCGCCGGATTCCGGCTTTTGACCAGGAAGACGCCATCCTCTCCGGCGTGGAGAGCCGGACGTCCTCACCGGTGCGCCTGGTGCGCGATCCGAAGCTTCTTGTGGCTGCAGGCGGCATCTATCCGTGTGGGGAGGGCGCGGGCTATGCAGGCGGCATCATGTCCGCGGCGATGGACGGACTGAAAGTGGCAGAGGCGATTATGAGAGATATGGAGGAGCAACGTGGCTGAATTTACACCAATGATGCAGCAATATCTGCAGACGAAGGAAGAATATAAAGACTGTATCCTGTTTTACCGGCTGGGGGGGTTCTACGAGATGTTTTTTTAGGATGCCGAACTGGTGTCCAAAGAACTGGAACTGACGCTGACCGGAAAAAACTGCGGCATGGAGGAGCGCGCACCGATGTGCGGCATCCCGTACCATGCGGTGGAGGGATACTTAAATAAACTTGTGGCAAACGGACACAAGGTTGCCATCTGCGAGCAGGTGGAAGATCCGAAGCTGGCAAAGGGACTGGTCAGGCGCGAGGTCATCCGGATCGTGACGCCGGGAACGAACCTGGATATGCAGGCACTGGACGAATCCAAGAACAATTATATTATGTGCATCGTGTATCTGGCAGACCGCTACGGCGTATCCATTGCGGACGTCTCAACCGGAGACTACTATGTCACCGAGGTGGATTCGGAGCGGAAGCTTTTCGATGAGATCACAAAATTTTCGCCATCTGAAATTATATGCAACGAAAGTTTTTATATGAGTGGTGTCGATATAGAAGATTTAAGGCATCGACTCAAGATTACAATTTATGCGCTGGAGACATGGTATTTTGGGGATGAGCTTGCAGAGACAACACTGCTTACACACTTTAAGGTAAAGAGTCTGGAGGCGCTGGGACTTGCCGATTATGACTGCGGCATGATTGCTGCAGGAGCACTGTTAAAGTATCTGTACGAGACACAGAAGAACGATCTCAACAACATTTCCGTGATTCATCCGTATTCCACCGGAAAATACATGATCATCGACAGCTCGACCAGAAGGAATCTGGAGCTTGTGGAAACGCTGCGCGAGAAGCAGAAACGCGGATCGCTCCTGTGGGTGCTTGACAAGACGAAGACGGCGATGGGTGCCAGACTGCTCCGCTCCTATGTGGAACAGCCGCTGATTGACAAGGCGGAGATCGAGAAGCGCCAGGATGCAATCTGTGAGCTGAATCAGCACGTGATTACCAGAGAGGAACTCCGGGAATATTTAAATCCGATCTACGATCTGGAGCGTCTGATTACGCGTGTTACATATCTGACCGCCAATCCCAGGGATCTCATTGCCTTCCGCAGTTCGATTGCCATGCTGCCGCCGATCAAGAGTCTTTTGGGCGATTTTCAGTGCGAGCTGCTGGGAGAAATCCGCGAGGACATGGATACGTTGGAGGAGCTCTGCGCACTGATCGACCGGGCTATCATGGAGGAACCGCCCATTTCGGTGCGGGACGGCGGTCTGATCAAGGACGGCTACAACGAGGATGTCGATAAATACCGCAAGGCGAAGACGGAAGGGAAGACCTGGCTGGCGGAACTGGAAGCCAAAGAGCGTGAAAAGACAGGCATCAAGAATTTAAAAATCAAATATAACAAGGTATTCGGCTATTATCTGGAAGTGACCAACTCCTACAAGGATCTGGTTCCAGATTATTTTATGCGCAAGCAGACGCTCGCCAACGCCGAGCGCTATATCACGCCGGAATTAAAAGAACTGGAGGACATGATTCTCGGCGCGGAGGACAAGCTTGTCACATTAGAGTACGATCTCTTCTGTGAGGTGCGGAGTACGATCGCTGCGGAGGTTGTGCGCATCCAGCGGACCGCCAAGGCGGTTGCCGGTCTGGATGTATTCGTGTCGCTCGCACTTGTCGCGGATCAGAATAATTACTGCCGTCCGAAAATCAACGAGAACGGCATCATTGACATCAAGGGCGGACGTCATCCGGTGGTCGAGAAGATGATCAACAACGATATGTTTATTGACAATGACACGTACCTCGACAACGGCAATCACCGCATCTCGATCATTACGGGACCGAACATGGCGGGAAAATCCACCTATATGCGCCAGACGGCGCTGATCGTTCTGATGGCGCAGCTTGGCAGCTATGTGCCTGCGGCATCCGCGAAGATCGGTATCGTGGACCGCATTTTCACACGTGTGGGAGCGTCGGATGATCTTGCCAGCGGGCAGAGTACGTTTATGGTGGAGATGAATGAGGTTGCCAATATTCTGCGCAACGCTACCTCCAACTCGCTGCTGATCTTGGATGAAATCGGGCGCGGCACAAGCACCTACGACGGGCTGAGCATTGCCTGGGCGGTGGTGGAGCATATCAGCAACCCGAAGCTCCTCGGTGCCAAGACGCTTTTTGCCACACATTATCATGAACTGACAGAGCTGGAAGGCAAATTAAACAACGTCAACAATTACTGCGTGGCGGTAAAGGAAAAGGGCGATGACATTGTATTTCTCCGCAAAATCGTAAAGGGCGGCGCGGACAAGAGTTACGGTATCCAGGTGGCAAAGCTTGCCGGCGTGCCGGATTCTGTCATTGCGCGTGCCAAGGAGATCGTGGAGGAATTAAGTGCCAACGACATCACGGAAGTTGCGAGAAATATCTCCGTCGATACGGGAAGCAAAAAGAAAAAAGAAAAGCTGGACGAGGTGGATCTGACGCAGATGTCGTTGTTTGATACCGTGCGGGACGATGACATCATAGAGGAACTGCGGAATGTGGATGTCGGAAATCTGACGCCGATTGAGGCTTTAAACAAATTATACGAACTTCAGAACAAGGTAAAGAACCGCTGGTAACCGGAAGCGCCTTTGGCAAAGGCAGATGGGAGGAATGGAATGCCGCAGATAACACTGCTTTCACAGGAAACAATCGATAAAATAGCAGCCGGGGAGGTGGTGGAACGGCCGTCCTCGGTGGTCAAGGAGCTTGTCGAGAACGCGATCGATGCCCGGGCAACCGCCGTCACGGTCGAGATCAAGGAGGGCGGCACAACGTTCGTGCGCATTACGGATAACGGCTGCGGAATTGAGCGTGAGCAGGTACCGCTCGCGTTTCTGCGCCATTCCACCAGCAAGATCAAGAGTGTGGAAGACCTTTTATGCATCCATTCGCTCGGGTTCCGCGGTGAGGCGCTCTCAAGCATTGCTGCCGTATCGCAGGTGGAGCTGATTACCAAGACTTACAGCGATCTGACCGGAACGCGCTATGTCATTGAAGGCTCAAGGGAGATGAGCAACGATGAGATCGGCGCGCCGGACGGCACGACCTTCATCGTCAGAAACCTCTTTTACAATACGCCGGCACGGAAAAAGTTTTTAAAAACCGCGCAGACGGAGGGAAATTATATCAGTGACCTGATGGAGCGCCTTGCCTTGTCCCATCCGGATGTCTCTTTTAAGTTTATCAGCAACGGACAGACCAAGATGCATACCTCCGGCAACTCCAATGAAAAAGATCTGATCTATCATATCTACGGGCGCGATATTACGGCGGCGCTTCTTCCGGTCTGCGCAGAGACAGAATATTTCTCGGTAAAGGGCTTTGTCGGAAAACCGATGATTTCCCGCGGAAACCGCAGCTACGAAAGCTATTTTATCAATGGACGCTACATCAAAAGCGCACTGCTCTCCAAAGCGGTGGAAGAGGCGTACAAGGGCTTTATGATGCAGCATCAGTATCCGTTCTGCGTGCTGTATTTTACCATGGATACGGAGCTTTTGGACGTCAATGTGCACCCGACCAAGATGGAGCTTCGTTTTTCCAACAATGAGGAAGTGTACCGGAAGCTATATCAGACGATCCGCGATGTGCTGACTCACAAGGAATTTATTCCGGCTGTCCCGGTGGAGGAAAAGAAAGAAGAAAAGCGTCCGGTCATTACAGGGAGCCTGCCGGAGCCGTTTGAGACAAAACGTCTGCATATCCCGCCGCAGACACAGGTGCTGCCGCAGGGGCAGAACGTGACGCCGGAACCGGTCAGAACACCGGAAAATCTGGACGTGTTCCGGCAGCTTCTGGTGCGGGAAGAGAGCAGCTATCATACGGATTCCGCATCTGCGGGTTCTGCTTCGACCGAAGACGGCAGCCGGATGCAGGAGATGTCACGGGAAGCGGAATGCATACCGGCGGCGGATACCGTACAGCCGGATGTGCGGCCGGAGCCGATTCCTAAGGCAGAGGTCGTGCAGGGAACTCCTGATACACCGGAGAATCTGAATACGCCGGAGAATCTGAATATGCCGGAGACAGACACACAGAACGTGCAGGAGACGCAGAATCCGCAGGAGACAGCGGACACGGTCGTGTACGAGCGGCAGACGCTCGAGGCGGCGGACACCGGATTTTTCACGCCGGATGCAGCCAGACGGCACCGGATCATCGGCGAAGTGTTTGACACCTACTGGCTGATTGAATACGAGGATAAGCTGTTCATTATCGACCAGCATGCCGCTCATGAAAAAGTGCTCTATGAGCGCACCATGGCGCGCGTCCGCACACAGAATTTTGCCTCGCAGACCTTAAGCCCGCCGCTCATTCTGACGTTGAGCGCCGAGGAACAGGAAATGCTTACACGCTACGGGGAGCAGATCCGTCTGTTCGGTTATGAGGTGGAGCCGTTCGGCGGCAAGGAATTTGCCATCACGGCGATTCCAGCCGATTTTGAGGCGGTCGATATGAAAGGCATGTTCTTGGACATGCTGGACGATTTTACCAACATAAGCGGCAGGGAAGCACCGGAACTGATCTTGGAGAGGGTGGCTTCCATGTCCTGCAAGGCGGCGATCAAGGGAGGCGATTCCATCAGCAGGGCGGAGGCAGAACAGCTGATCGACGAGCTGCTGTCCCTGGAGAATCCCTACCATTGTCCGCACGGGCGGCCGACCATTATCTCCATGAGCAAATATGAGATTGAAAAGAAGTTTAAGAGGATTGTATGACAATGAAACCAAATCCCATGGTAATTC
>OGQX01002517.1_pt1 | contig 13878 bp, 14 predicted proteins | sample 1553291 | NCBI WGS metagenome assembly OGQX01 (sample SAMEA2580030, study PRJEB22360) | human gut metagenome | biome: human gut; feature: human-associated habitat; material: faeces | place: Denmark | collected 2008/2010
TACAAGTCTAAACGTTGATACCATCGAAACGGTGGTACTCCTTATACGGAGGTATGAAGCGGTCGGCAACATGGGCTTCCAGACCGGCAATATTTTAGAGCCGTCCATGGGCGTCGGCAACTTTTTTGGCCTGCTGCCGGAGCAGATGCAGGGCAGCAAGCTCTACGGCGTGGAGCTGGACAGCATCACCGGACGTATTGCCAAGCAGCTTTATCCCAAGGCGGACATTACCATCGCGGGCTTTGAAACAACGGACAGAAAAGACTTTTACGACCTCGCCGTGGGCAACGTCCCGTTCGGACAATATCAGGTAGATGACCGGGCTTATAACAAGCTCGGTTTTTCCATTCACGACTACTTCTTTGCCAAAACCCTCGACCAAGTGCGTCCGGGCGGCGTGATCGCGTTTGTGACCTCCCGCTACACGATGGACAAGCAATCGCCCGAAGTCCGCAGGTACATCGCGCAGCGGGCGGAGCTGCTGGGTGCCATTCGTCTGCCCAACAATGCGTTCCGCGCCAACGCCGGTACGGATGTGGTTTCGGACATTCTCTTTCTCCAAAAGCGTGACCGTCCCATTGAGATCGAACCGGATTGGGTACACCTCGGTCAGAACGAGGATGGCTTTGCCATCAACCGCTATTTTGTTGACCACCCGGAGATGATTTTAGGCAGGCAGACCTCCGAAAGCACCCAATACGGCAAGCAGGATTTCACCGTTGTCCCCATTGAGGGGCTGAAACTTGCAGATCAGCTCCATGATGCCGTGAAAAACATTCGCGGCACCTATCAGGAGGCGGAACTGCCAGAGCTGGGCGAGGGCGAACAGATCGACACGTCTATCCCCGCAGACCCCAATGTGAAAAACTACTCCTACACCGTGGTGGACGGCGAGGTGTACTACCGGGAAAACAGCCGCATGGTCAAACCGGAGCTGAACGCCACCGCCGCCGAGCGTGTCAAGGGCATGGTCGCGCTGCGGGATTGCGTGAATGAGCTGATTGCCCTGCAAATGGACGAGTACAGCGCAGAAAGCCGGATTCAGGAAGCGCAGGCCGAGCTAAACCGCCTCTATGATGCGTTCTCCGCAAAACATGGCCTAATCAATGACCGTGCGAACCGTCTTGCGTTCTCTGACGATTCCTCTTACTACCTCCTGTGTTCACTGGAAGTGCTGGATGACGACGGAAAGCTGGAGCGTAAGGCGGATATGTTCCACAAGCGCACCATCAAGCAGCAGCGCAGCGTAGATTCTGTGGATACCGCCAGTGAAGCCCTTGCTGTCTGCATCGGAGAAAAAGCCTGTGTCGATCTCGACTTCATGGCCTCCCTCATGGGCGGCAGCGAGAAAATCCCGCAGATCGTTGAGGATTTGAAGGGTGTCATTTACAAGGAACCCAACAGCGGCCCGTTTGACTTGCAGGACGGCGGCGAGCATTGGGCGAAGGGCTGGCAGACGGCGGACGAATATCTCTCCGGCAACGTCCGGCAGAAGCTCCGCACCGCGCAGCGTGTGGCAGCGCGCGACCCGTTCTTTGCCGGAAATGTGGATGCCCTGATTGCCGCCCAGCCGAAGGACTTGGAGGCCAGTGAAATCGAAGTGCGGCTGGGTGCAACATGGCTTGATAAGAAGTACATCGAGCAATTCATGTATGAAACCTTTGAAACGCCTCGCTATCTGCGCGGACAGATCGAGATCAGCTATGTCCCATACACCGCAGAATGGCAGGTTTCCCGCAAGAGCATGGTGCGCTACAACGACGTGGCGGCATTCACCACCTACGGCACAGACCGTGCCAGCGCCTACCGGCTACTGGAGGATGCGCTGAATCTCCGCGACATTCGCATCTACGATACCATTGAGGATGCAGACGGACGGGAGCGCCGTGTCCTCAACGCCAAGGAAACCACCCTTGCCGCGCAGAAGCAGCAGCTTATCCGGGATGCGTTCAAGGACTGGATTTGGAAAGACCCGGAGCGGCGCGAAACGCTGGTACGGCAATACAACGAGGAAATGAACAGCACTCGTCCCCGCGAGTATGACGGCAGCCACATCGTTTTCTCCGGTATGAACCCGGAAATCACCCTCCGGGAGCATCAGAAAAACGCCATCGCCCATGTGCTGTACGGCGGGAATACGCTGCTGGCACACGAAGTTGGCGCGGGAAAAACCTTTGAAATGGTAGCCTCTGCGATGGAATCCAAGAGGTTGGGACTGTGCCAGAAATCCATTTTTGTCGTGCCAAACCATCTGACGGAACAGTGGGCATCCGAATTTCTGCGGCTCTACCCTTCGGCCAATATCCTTGTCACTACCAAGAAGGACTTTGAAACCCACAACCGCAAGAAATTCTGCGCCCGTATCGCCACCGGCGACTATGACGCCGTTATCATCGGCCACAGCCAGTTTGAGCGTATCCCCATCAGTGCGGAGCGGCAGGAACAGCTCCTTCACCAGCAGATTGAGGAAATCACCGATGGTATTCAGGATACCAAGCTCGCAGGCGGCAACAGCTTCACCATCAAGAGCTTGGAGCGCACGAAAAAGGGGCTGGAGGCGCGGCTGAAAAAGCTGCAAGCCAGCGACCGCAAGGATGATGTGATTTACTTTGAACAGCTCGGCGTAGACAGGATGTTTGTGGACGAGTCGGACAATTATAAAAATCTTTTCCTCTATACGAAGATGCGCAACGTGGCAGGGCTTTCCACCACCGATGCGCAGAAATCTTCGGATATGTTCTCCAAGTGCCGCTACATGGATGAGCTGACCGGTGGGCGCGGCGTGGTGTTTGCCACCGGCACCCCGGTTTCCAACTCCATGACAGAGCTTTACACCATCCAGCGCTATTTGCAGCATGACCGGCTGCAAGAGATGGGTATGGGCCACTTCGATTGCTGGGCAAGCCGCTTTGGTGAAACCACCACCGCGCTGGAGCTTGCCCCGGAGGGAACCGGTTACCGGGCAAGGACGCGCTTTGCAAAGTTTTTCAACTTGCCCGAATTGATGAATCTGTTCAAAGAGGTCGCCGACATCAAAACGGCGGATCAGCTCCACTTGCCCACGCCGGAGGTTGCGTATCACACCATCGCCACCAAACCCACGCAGATCCAGCAGGACATGGTGAAAGCCCTCTCGGAACGAGCGTCCAAGGTACACAGCGGTGCGGTCAGCCCGGATGTGGACAATATGCTCAAAATCACCTCGGACGGACGCAAGCTGGGGCTTGACCAGCGCATCATCAATCCCATGCTCCCCGACGAGGAAACCACCAAGGTCAATCAGTGTGTGGCGAATATTCTCCAATACTGGCGCAACGGCGAGGCAGATAAGCTGACGCAGCTTGTGTTCTGCGACATTTCCACGCCAAAGACCGCTCCCTCGCAGCGGGCGGCAAAGGCTTCCCCCGGTACGCTGGACAGCCCGGAAATCCGTGCGCTGGAGAGTGCAATTCCGTTGGAAGAAAGCTCTGACACGCCGTTTACGGTCTATGAGGATGTGCGTCAAAAGCTCATAGCCGCCGGGATGCCCCCGGAGCAAATCGCGTTCATCCACGATGCCAACACGGAGGTCAAAAAGCGGGAACTGTTCGCAAAGGTACGCAGCGGTCAAGTGCGCGTCCTGATGGGCAGCACGGCCAAGATGGGCGCGGGCACCAACGTGCAGGATCGTTTGGTCGCACTTCACGATTTGGATTGCCCGTGGCGTCCCCGTGATCTCACGCAGCGAAAAGGCCGCATCGAGCGTCAGGGCAATCAGAACAAGCTCGTTCATGTCTGCCGCTATGTGACCGAAGGGACGTTTGACGCCTACCTCTGGCAGACCGTTGAGAACAAGCAGAAATTCATCTCTCAGATCATGACCTCAAAATCCCCGGTTCGCTCCTGTGAGGACGTGGACGCCACGGCGCTGTCCTTTGCGGAGATCAAAGCGCTATGCGCCGGTGATCCCCGCATCAAAGAGCGTATGGATTTGGACATTGAGGTGTCCAAGCTCAAAATTATGAAAGCAGACCACAACAGCAAGCAATTCCGCTTGGAGGACAGTCTGCTGAAATACTTCCCGGAAAAGATAGAAGAACACAAGGGCTTTGTTCGTGGGCTGGAGGCGGATATGCAGACCCTCGCGGCGCATCCGCTCCCGGCAGAGGGCTTTGTCGGCATGGAGATTCGCGGCGACCGGCTCACTGATAAGGAAAACGCCGGTGCCGCGTTGCTGGACACCTGCAAGGAGGTCAAGGGCAAAGACCCGGTACAGATCGGCAGCTATCGCGGCTTTACCATGTCCGTTGCTTTTGATTCCATGTGGAAAACGTACACGCTGACGCTGAAAGGCCAGATGACCCATCGCGTTGAACTCGGTTCGGATGCCAGAGGCAACCTTGTCCGCATTGAGAACGCGCTGGATAAAATGCCGGAGCGTTTGCGCAGCGTTCAGGAGCAGCTTGAAAACCTCTATAACCAGCAGGCAGCGGCAAAGACCGAGGTTGGTAAGCTGTTCCCGCAGGAGCAGGAGCTGGCCGTGAAAACGGCGCGGCTCATTGAGTTGGATATGGAGCTGAATCTGGACGGCAAGGGACAGCCACAGCCTGAGCAAGCGATTGCAAAATCGGCGCGGCCTTCCGTTCTGGACAGGTTGAAAGCGCCGCCTGTTCATGGCGCACCGGAAAAGCCCCACAAGAAAGAAATGGAGGCACGATGATGAAAAATATTCCTGTTTACAAGCACACGGCGGCCTACGCCAGAGAGCATGACGAGCTTGCGGCCTACCGTGCATCCAATCAGGTGAACGTAGCCTGCAAGGAAGCTATCGAAGCCACCATCCGCGACCACTACCGGGATAACCGGCTGGATACAGCGGCAGTCGATCAGGTGGTGCAGCAGTTCGGCTATGACCGCACGTTCCATGTCCTTGCCATCACCGTCTGTCAAGCGGACTGGGACAGGCGCTATTCTCCCGACAACAGGGCTTGGGCAAACGCCATGTCCATCCCCGCCAATCCCGACGCATGGGGTACTGACCGCAACTGCTATCTGGCCGTCAGCAGTCATCCCGGTTTGGTCGATCTGTTTCTCAGCCAGACCCGCAAAGCCTACGCGCAGGAGCAGCAGAAACCCTCTGTCCGGGATATGCTGAAAAAGCTGCCTGAAACAACTTCGCCGAAAATTTCGGCGAAGTCCAAATCCCCGGAGCGTTGAGCGATGGCAAAGCGCAAACGGGACATTCAGCTTAAATTCCGCGTTACACCGCAGGAGCGGGAAATGATTGAAACGAAGATGGCGCAGTTCGGCACCACCAACATGGCGGCATATCTCCGCAAGATGGCGATTGACGGATATGTGGTAAAGCTCGATCTTCCGGAGCTGCGGGAGCTGGTGTCGCTGCTTCGGTATTCCAGCAACAACCTCAACCAACTCACCCGCCGCGCCCACGAAACAGGCCGCATCTACGGAACCGATCTGGAGGACATTCAGCAAAGTCAGGAACGGATATGGACGGCGGCAGAGAAAATCGTTTCCTCGCTGGCGGCACTGAAATAAGTCGCAGGGGCGGCGGAATGACCGCTGCCCCTGCCCGTACAAAAGCAAAAGCCCCGACGCAAAACAGCATCGGAGCTTCTACGGTTCCAGATTATTTTCATCGAATAACGGCGAGGCAAAAAAGCTGCTCAGATCGATCTCCAATCCCTGACAAAGCTCGTGTATGATCCGCAGCTTCATGGATGGGTATGCGCAGTTCACAAGATTGCCGATGGTGGACTTCGGTACGCCGCTTTTCATATAAAGCTGATACTGCGTCATGCCGCGCTCCTGCATCAGCTCGACCAAACGCCTGCTGACGGCTTCATTCAACTGCAAGTACCACACCTCCCGTCCCTGTAACTGTACCAACATTATATTTCCCATCTGGAGAAAATTAGTTCAGGTAGCTGTACTAAAGAAGGATTATGTGATATGGTTAGATGTCGGGCAAAAGGCGAAAACTATTCGTATGACTTTGCCGCATCCTTGCAAAACACCGATGAGCAAAGTAATCTAATATCAGAAAGAGATTTGACCGCTTGGAAAGGAGCTGCGGAACGTATGCTGACAAACGAAATTGTGCTGAAGGTATTTTCTGACTACCTCAACCGCGATACGGATTTTGAAGTTGTCCTGACCAGCAAAGGCTACACGGTCATGGGTTTTGACAACCACCGTCAGGACTGGAACACCGTGGACTTTTGCCCTACGCCCGAAGATTTGTTGGATTCTCTGCTGGATGCCTATGAGAATTTCCGCATGATGGAGATTACGGGTGGAGATCGTGATCTGACCGAAAAGGAAGAAGCAAAGCTCGCCAAAGAGCGTGACGCGCTGACCGCACTTTGTGAAAAGGAGGCCGCAAAATGTTCATCCTGAAAATTCTCTTTGCGCCGCTGTCGCTTATCCTGTCCCTGTTCGTTTGGCTGTGCGCGGGGCTGCTGTCCTGTTCCGGCTTCGTGTTCAAGCTGGCAAGCGGACTGCTCTCCCTGCTGGCTTTCGCCGTGCTGATTACCTACTCCGTAAAGAACGGCATCATCCTCCTTGTGCTGGCGTTTCTGATCAGCCCGATGGGACTTCCGATGCTGGCTGTGCAGGGACTTGGCAAGCTGCAAGACGTGAACTCTGCCATGAAAAACTTCATTCATAGTTAAAGTGCAAGCCGGGGCGAACGCCTCGGCTTGCTTTTCTAAAATCCCTGTTTACTTTCTTGCTAATCTCGGATATAATATTAGCAAGAAGGAAGTGATAACATGACCGCCTACGACCGGCTTGATCTGCTTTTTCAGCAAAACAATGGGATCGTCAAAACCGCGCAGGTTTTGGAAATCGGTATTGCCAAGTCCACGTTTTACGCCTACGCTAAGCAGCGCGGCGTGGAGCAGGCAGCGCACGGCGTTTATGTTTCGCCCGACGCATGGACGGACGCCATGTACCTGCTGCACCTTCGCTGTGCGCAGGCCGTATTCTCCCATGAAAGCGCATTGTTTTTCCATGACCTGACCGACCGGGAGCCGAGTCCGTATTCCATCACGGTCAAGACCGGCTACAATCCTGCCAGCCTGCAAGCGGATGGCATCAAGGTCTACACCATCAAGAAGGAATTGCATGATGTGGGGATCGTCACGATGAACACGCCGTTCGGGAATCCCGTTCCCGTCTATGATATGGAGCGTACCATCTGCGACCTGATCCGCAGCCGCAGCGGGATCGAGATGCAGACCTTTCAGGATGCACTCAAGCAATACGCAAAACGAAAAGACAAGGACTTACGGAAGCTGATGCGCTATGCGCAGATGTTCCGTGTTGAAAAACTGCTTCGGCAGTATTTGGAGGTACTCTTATGATTAAGACTGCACGGCAGCTCAAAGACCTGATCCGCAATCTCTCCAAGGACAAAGCCGCAGATGCACAGATTCTGATGCGCAATTACATGATGGAGCGCTTTCTGGAGCGCATTTCTCTTTCGGAGTACCGGGACAAGTTCATTCTCAAGGGCGGGATGCTGGTGGCTGCCATGGTCGGCCTTGACGCCCGCTCAACGATGGACATTGACGCGACCGTAAAGGGTGCGACGGTCGGCATCGAAGAAGTAGAGAATATGATCGCCTCCATCATCTCCGTACCGGTGGACGATGGCGTGGAGTTCCGGTTGAAGCGCATTTCCGAGATCATGGACGAGGCTGAGTATCCGGGCATCCGCGTCAGCATGGAAACGGAGTTTGACGGCGTGATAACGCCGCTCAAGATCGACATTTCCACCGGCGACGCCATCACGCCCCGCGAAGTGCGTTACAGCTTCAAGCTGATGCTGGAGGATCGTTCCATTGAAATTTTGGCGTACAATCTGGAAACTGTTCTGGCTGAGAAGCTGGAAACTGTCGTGTCCCGCGCCACCACCAACACCCGCATGAGAGATTTCTATGATCTGCACATTCTGAGCCAGCTCCACGGCCAGAGCATCGTCCCAGCCGATCTCCGTGCGGCGCTCATTGCAACGGCCAGGAAACGCGGTACAGAGAAGTATCTTGCCGACGCGCCTGCGGCCTTTGATGAAGTCGAGGCCGACTCAAATATGGAAAAGCTGTGGCGGGCTTATCAGAAGAAGTTCTCCTATGCTGCCGACCTGTCGTGGCATACGGTCGTGGAATCCATCCGCAGTCTATATAGATTAGCGCGGGCTGAATAATATGGGAAACGGTAATAAGGTCTGCCCGAACTGCGGCAGAAAGATGAAGCAGCAGTTCATAGGCTTGCAGCATTGCAAATGCGGCATGAGCTGGAAAAAGGACGAAGGCTTTTTCGAACGCACCCCTGATATGATCTTTGCTCTGGAACGACGAACCATTGGAGGAAAGGTAAAACAGGTTCCGATTATCCGCTATCAATCCGATAAATGAAGAATAAAACGGTCTGCTTCGGGTAGCTGTTCATAAAACAGGTTTCACGAAACAAATAATGTGACAGTTGCCAGACAAAGGTTGCTGACAAAGGGGTATGTGCCGTAATGGTACATACCCCTTTAGCTTGGAAGCATTTTTTCATTTACAGACCTGAAAAACAGGGCGCTTGGATAAAGGCAAATGAAATCCGCAAAATATTTTTCGGTCCGGAAAACCAATTACACGAAATCGTGTGCCGCGAAACCGTAAACACAGAACACGGTTTCGGAAAGAGTCTTACGGATTAGAACATAATCCCATGGTTTCACAAAACGGCAAGTGTGTCGATTCGAATAGCGCATCATGCTCGGCTCTCAGAATCGCCCAGAACGGGAATCTTGCTTTTCGCATCTGTCTACACGGACGGTAGACAGAACACAGAAAAATATGCCGTGATAAAGGTTAAAAATCAAGGAATTTCTTCGCTGTAAGCAACGCAGGCGGACTGCCGCTTATGATAATACTCCTTGCAAAGATTCGGCTTTAGCGTATAAATAAGTGTCAATTTCGACGCTTATTTTGAAGTCACCGGAGCGGCGAAAAGGGCCTCTGCTGATACCAGATTGAGTATCAACAGAGGCTCTTTTCACCTGTGCGCCGGGGTTATTCCAGCTCAAACGCACCGGTATACAAACGATAATACACGCCCTTTTGTTCAATCAGCTGATCGTGCGTGCCGCGTTCAATAATGCGGCCCTGGTCAAGCACCATGATCGCATCAGAGTTGCGGACAGTGGACAGACGGTGTGCTATTACAAATACAGTGCGCCCCTGCATGAGGTTATCCATACCCTGCTGGACAAGCGCCTCTGTGCGGGTATCGATAGAGGATGTAGCCTCGTCCAAAACCATAACGGGAGGGTCTGCAACGGCGGCGCGGGCAATGGAAATCAACTGCCGTTGCCCCTGACTGAGTGAGGCGCCATTCTGTGTCAGGACCGTCTGGTATCCATCCGGCAAATTCCGGATAAAGGCATCTGCGTTGCTCAGCTTTGCAGCAGCGATACACTCCTCATCTGTTGCATCCAGCCTTCCGTAACGGATGTTGTCCATGATCGTTCCGGTGAACAGGTTCACATCTTGCAGAACGACTCCCAGACTCCGGCGAAGATCCGGTTTTCTGATCTTACTGATGTTGATGCCGTCATAACGGATCTTTCCGTCGGCTATATCATAAAAGCGGTTGATGAGATTGGTAATGGTTGTCTTGCCGGCACCGGTTGCGCCAACAAAGGCAATCTTCTGCCCCGGTTTTGCGTATAGCTCAATATTGTGCAGCACCAGCTTCTTCTCCGTGTAGCCAAAGTCAACGTCATGAAATTCAATATTACCCCGGAGCTGTGTATAGGTCAGCGTGCCGTCATGGTGCAGATACTTCCACGCAGGGATTCCGGTATGACCGTCCGTTTCTATGTATGCGCCATTCTGTTCAACGACGTGCGTAAGCGTTACATATCCATCGTCCTGCTCAACCGGCTCATCGATCAGCTGGAAAATACGCTCCGCACCGGCAAGGGCCATTGAGATCAGACTGATTTGCTGAGACACCTGAGAAACCGGCATGCAGAAGGTTTTGGAAAGATTCAGAAAGGCAATAATCAGTCCTACTGTGATCGTTTTGGAGCCGTTCAGCGCCAGCAGGCCGCCAATCAGCGCGATCAGGACATATTGCAGATTTCCCAGCTGCATGATAAGGGGCATCAGCACATTGCCATATTTGTTTGCATTGGCCGAATCGCTGCAAAGAGCCTCGTTGCGCTGCCGGAATCCCTCTTTGGCATGCTCTTCATGGCAGAAAACCTTAATGACCTTTTGCCCGTTGATCATCTCTTCAATATATCCGGTGATATTTCCGAGGCTTGTCTGCTGATGGACAAAGTAACGGGCACTGCTGCCGCCGACCACCTTGGTGCTATAAACCATCAGAGCCGTAAAAGCCAGCACTACCAGAGTAAGAGGAACGCTGCTTATACTCCCGCAGATCTCCGCGCGGTGATTGCAGGTGAAAAGGCGCATACGCCGCAAAAGAACGCCGCCGCGCCGGTCAAACCGGAAAAGCGTAGCGGGAATCTGCTGGTGGACATTCAGGCAAAATTACGCGCTGACAAGGGTGCCGGTTATGCGCGTTGGGCGACGTTATTTAACCTGAAACAGATGGCACAGACGGTGGCCTATCTGCAAGACCATGAGCTGTTAGATTACGCCATTCTCTCGGAGAAAGCGGCGGCAGCGTCCGCTCACTTCAACGAGCTTTCCGCAAGGATCAAATCTGCGGAAACACGCATGGCCGAGATTGCCGTGCTGCGGGAGCATATCGTGGGTTATGCCAAGACCCGCGATACCTACGTTGCCTATCGCAAGGCCGGGTACTCCAAGAAATTTCTTGCAGAGCATGAAAGCGAGATCACGATCCACAAGGCCGCAAAGAACTATTTTGATGGACTGGGCTTCAAGAAGCTGCCCACCATCAAGGCGCTGAATACCGAGTACGCCGAGCTGCTGGCGGAGAAGAAAGCGGCCTACGCCGACTACCGAAAAGCCCGTGAGGAAATGAAAGAGCTGCTGACGGCCAAGGCCAATATCGACCGTATTCTGGAGTTGGATAAGGAGCTGGAGGAAGCGAATGAACGACGGGAAAAAGAGGCGGAGCAGCGCTGAGCTGCCCGCCCACAAGCGATTTGCAAAATCGCGCAGCCGATGGATTTATCCATCGTTCCAGAACACAAAACTTGTGTTCTGCGGGGATTGGGGCAGCGCCCCAACAAGCATGAAACAGGCGGGTTCCGTGTGAACGGAATCTGCCTGTTTTCGCAAAGTGGGTACCGCTTTGCATTGCTTGCCGGTTTCTATCTCCCGTTCGTAGCTCCAACTGAAATCACGGTGCATCACTTCAGCTTATCTGCGCTCATGCACAGATCTATGTACCGCTGCGATTCTTCTTCACTCTTTCCTGCAAAGTAATCGGCAACGCATTTGGCAACGGTCTGCGGCGCTCTGTCGTGGAACACGATCCCATCCAGACTGATGTCCATTTCTTCCGAGATCAGTGCAACTGTTTCAAATTTCGGATTGCTCTTACACTTTTCGATCTCAATGACGGTTCGGGTACACATATTAAGCCGTTCCGCTAATTCGCGCTGCGTGATCTTTTTCTGCTCCCGCTTTTCACGGAGTTTTTGGGCAAACAGGTCAAGAAAGTTCATTGAAAATCACCTCTACTACATTGTAGGGTGAGCCTCAATTCACTTAAATACACATAAAACTCACATCGCATGAGTTATAAATCACATTTGGCGAGTTGGAGGTAATTTTATGATGCCACGGATGAACAGGAGATACTGCTAAGACCGCTCGCGGTCATGCAAAAAAGCATAGGCACCGAGTAGCCGCCCACTTCAAAAAGCGCGCGGCGTTCCCACAGACGAGCTGCACTCACGAAGATGAGTTGCAGCTCTCTTTTTACGCAGTTTGGTTCATCCGTGATTTAGCCCCTCCCGGTACAGTCTCAGTTACTCGCGTTTTCGCGCGCACACAAGGCGCTCGTTCAGGCCATCATGCCTGTTCGAGCGCCTTGTGTTTTTCTGTCGGCTGTCGTTCTCCACCGGTGTTGGTCTGGTTCACCACCCACCCAACACCGAAACGGAGGACATATTATGTTTAACAGAAAGAGCAGCTATGCGCTGAACAAGAAAGACCCCAACGCTATCGTTTACATAGACGCCAATGACGTCATCATCCGCCTGACCCGCGAGGATTTTGCCAGCGAGGAAGAATTTCTGAAATGGAAAATGTGGTCAGATGAAAGCTATCATGTCGAAGATAAGCGCGATGTAGTGGATGGAAAACGGCTTATATCCATTGATGATCTGTCCGAAGCTGCGCTTGCCGTTCCCGGCATTGATGCAGTTATGGAGCATCAGCGCAAAAGGCTGGAAGATCGCAGTCGTGCTGTGGCGATGGTCGCTCAAGTTCGGGAAAAGCTGACGGATACGCAGTTCCGCAGACTTTGGATGTACTATGTTGATGGTATGACCATTGATGAGATTGGAGCGGCAGAGGGAGTATCACATCAGGCCGTTTCTCTCAACATTGCCGCAACAATCAGAAAAATCAAAAAATATTTCTGAGTTTTTTCAAAAACACCTTGCAAAAATGCCCTAAAAAAGATGATAGGTGAAGGGACATTCTCCACGAAGCCTTTCGTTGAACGTTGAAAACTGAATAGACCATGATGCAGGCACAAAACCCGCGTGATAGCGGCATAAGGCGCGCCGCCAAAACGATGGCTTCAAGGAGGCGCTTCCGGAAAAGCCATCCGAGCGATCTACGCAGCCTTAGACCCGATTCGGCAAATCGGGCGCGATGACAGCGCGGCGGATAATGAAACTTGCTCACGCCCTCCCACAGACTTGAGGGGGAACCCTGCGGTATGCGCCAGCTCTTTGAGGCAGCGGTATCGTGGAGTTATGACAGCCCTGCCAAGGGCGGCCTGCATCATGCCCACTATCCGGGGCGCGTGGCAAATAGGATGGATCTTCTCAAATGGACAAGCAGAGCGGCTGCGCCGGTATTCGCCATTATGTTATGTGGCTCCAATTCTACCCGCGCAGCCGCCTCTCAAAGTCAGATACCATGCGCTGACGGCCTTTCCGTCAGCGCATTCATGTGACCTTGAGGAAACCCACCAAACCGAGAAAGGAGATCGCCATGATGCAGCCGACGCCAAACGAAACCCGAATCCACACGGATGAGCTGGTGGACATCCGGGAAGTATCTGTTGACAAAAATCTTCCCAAGGAAGAACGCATTGCCGCCTTTATCCGCCAGATCAAAAATCCTTACCGCTTCCGCTGCGGCGATTTCGTGGTAAACGCCTGCTTTGCCGGGAACGGTGTTACGTTGGAGGAATGTCTGCAAGGCATTTTGCGCTGAGCGACATCCTCGCTTTTTTCCGCAGAGAGTGCTATGATCGGTGTGGAAAAGGATGAAAACCTAATAGCCAGATAACCACTCTTTTCATGCGGGAGCAGTCCGGGAGAAAGGAGTGCTTTTTCATGCCTAAATACAAAGCAACCGCTTATATCCGCCTGTCCTACACCGACGATCATTCCAGCGAAAGCGACAGCGTTTCCAATCAGCGCAAGCTCATTGAAAACTTTGTGGAGCACAACCCGGATATTGAGGTCGTTTCCGAAAAGATCGACGATGGATACAGCGGCATCATCTTTGTTGAGGTAAGATAACGTAACCTTTTTTGCAGAGGGCGTTATCTTACCTCTTTTTGATGTATGTTAGATAGCATAACTCTTTACGTCGGCTCCTATCTGTCTGAAATAGGAGATACTTTCAGTAGGCTTGTCGCCTGTATCAACTCTGCCGACAAAGCTATAAAAGATTTCGATTTTGCGGGTGTTCG
>OGQX01002519.1_pt1 | contig 13867 bp, 9 predicted proteins | sample 1553291 | NCBI WGS metagenome assembly OGQX01 (sample SAMEA2580030, study PRJEB22360) | human gut metagenome | biome: human gut; feature: human-associated habitat; material: faeces | place: Denmark | collected 2008/2010
TTCTTTTTTGCTACAATCTTCTATCTATCACTCCATTTTTCGGAAGAACCGTAAAGAAGACATGTATAAGAAACTGACAAGATACAATAGGATTGATCATATATCACCAAGCCGTTTAGGCAAAATATGTATAGTAATAATATATAGGTAGTTTTTTGTAGGAAGGGAGGAGTCGTGAGATTGCTCTCTTTTTCTTAGGTTTTTACCAAATAGCTCTCGTGTGTCATGCACACGACATATTAGGTAGATAAAGTTCCACAGATAGAGTGATAGATTGTTTTCATGGATAGCCACGGACAGCGTTTGCTTGCCGTGGTTTTTTGTATATTATCAACAATATATATAAGGAGGAAGAGTTAATTAGGAATAAAAACAACTTAAATTAAACACAAATGACAACTAAACAACTCTTTGTTTCGCTTGCCGCCCTTGCGTTGCCGCTCATGGGGCAGGCGAAGGTCAGATTGCCACACTTGGTTTCTGACGGCATGGTATTGCAGCAGCAAAGTGAGGCTCGCCTGTGGGGATGGGACCAGCCCGGCAAGACGGTGCGCGTCAGCGTGTCGTGGAGCAGTGATGTCTACTCGGTTCGAGTCGGTCGCGACGGAAAGTGGCTCCTCAAAGTCAAGACGCCCAAGGCCAGCTACACGCCGCTGTCGGTGACTTTCGACGATGGTGAGAAGACGACAATCAAGGGACTGCTCAGTGGTGAAGTATGGGTCTGTGCCGGACAGAGCAACATGGAGTTTCCCGTACGGGGCTTTGGAAACTGTCCGCTGAAGGACTACAACGAGGTGGTCTCCACTGCTTCTGAGGTGCGTGGCGTCCATTTTGTGAAGATTCCAAGCGTGATGCGCACCGAACCGCAAGACGATGCCGATTGCCAATGGAAGGCTGTGGATGTCAACACGGTGGGAGACTGCAGCGCAGTGGGCTATTTCTTCGCGCGCAAGGTCAACAGCGTGGCCAATGTGCCGGTGGGCTTGATACTTGCCAACAAAGGCGGATCGCGTGTGGAGAGCTGGCTCGATGCCGACAATCTGAAGAAATATACTAAGGAAGAACTCGACTCCAGCAAGATGGTGAAGAAGTTCCCCTATGACTATCTGCGCCCGCTGTTGTGGGGCAACGGCACTTTCCACCCCATCCTCAACTACACCGTTAAGGGCATTCTCTACTATCAGGGTTGCTCCAATGTCGGTGCGCCGGGCAATGAATATTCCGACCGGCTGAAGCTCCTCGTGGAGCAGTGGCGCCGCGACTTCGGTGAGGGCGAAATCCCATTCTACTTCGTGCAGATTGCTCCTTATATATATGGTGACGGTGCCGACGGCATTTCCGGTGCTTTGCTTCGCGAGCAGCAGGAGCGTGCGGCCAGCATCATCCCCAACAGCGCCCTGGTCTGCACCAATGATCTCGTCTATCCTTGGGAGAGAAACCAGATCCATCCCTGCCAGAAACAGCCTGTCGGCGAGCGCCTCGCCTTCCTTGCGCTCAACCGCAACTACGGTTTTAAGAGCATCAAATGCGAGAGCCCGGTGTATAAGAGCATGTTTATCGAGGGTGACACCTGCTATGTGAGCCTTGACAAAACCGAAGGCGGCATCTCTCGCTACGACGATATTGAGGGCTTTGAAGTGGCCGGAGCCGACAAGGTCTTCCATCGCGCTGTGGCAGGTCACTTCTGGGTGCCGGGGCAGGATCGCCGCAATGAGACGATCTTCGTCACGTCGCCTGAGGTGAAGCAGCCTAAGTACGTACGCTACTGCTTCCGCAATTTCGAGTTGGGCAACCTGAAGAACTGTGCCAACCTGCCGCTGATGCCCTTCCGGACAGACAAAGATAAATAGCAGAAGCCAATTGTTGCATATATAAAAAGCGAGCGCCCTTGGAGTATTCCTTGACAGGATACTCCAAGGGCGCTGTCCGTTGAGCCCCCAAAAAGTTCAGTAAGCCTTCTTGTCATGGACAAAGAAAGTTCGGAAAGTCATGGCTATGATCCTCAGATCCAGTCCTATGTTCCAATGCTCCATATACCAGATGTCGCGCTGAATGCGCTCTTCCATCTGCCAGAGCTCTTTGGTCTCGCCACGACATCCGGTGACCTGTGCCCATCCGGTGATGCCGGGCTTGCAGAAGTGCCGTACCATGTATTTGTCAATCAGCTTGCCGTACATCTCGGTATGTGCGAGCATGTGCGGACGGGGACCGACCAAACTCATGTTACCAATGAGCACATTGAAGAACTGTGGCAGTTCGTCAATGTTATATTTCCGAATAAAGTTGCCGAAGGGGAACTTGCGCGGGTCGTTCTCGGTGGCCTGCTTGCTGTCGGCGTCCTTGTTGACGTGCATCGAGCGGAACTTATAGCACCAGAATGTCTTGCCGTTGAGCCCGGTACGTTGCTGACAGAAGAACACCGGACCCGGGCTCTGAATCTTGATTATCATACCGACAACCAAGGTCAGCGGAATGACAAAGAGACAAGCTACGCTGCTAACAACGAGATCAAAGAGGCGCTTGATCAACTTATTGTAGGGTTGCATCAACGGGCTCCGATGGTTGGTGAAGAACAGATGTTCACCCATGTGCACAGGACGCAGGCTCACATTGGCTCCCACAAAAGTGCGTGGTACATAATAGAAATGCACGACATTCTTATCGCAGGATCGCATGATGCGATCAACCTCGTAGCCCTGTTCGTGTGGCAAGCTGCAAAACACTAAGTCGATCCCCGACTGATTCAACGGCGACTGATCGTTATGTTGCATCAACAGGTTCATTTGACCCAACGTGCCCAGATATTGAAATGTATCAGGGCTGCCAGCTATAGGTGTATCACTATAATAGCCTAAAGAGCGATAACCCATTTCGGGATTCTCCGCCATTTCCTTGTGCAGCGCTAATAGAGCCGGGTCATCTCCTACAAAGAGGACTCTTTGCACATTACGTCCGTGACTACGCAAACGGTTCAGAAAAGCACGCTCACAAAGACGTGATCCCATTATAGCCATGTATGAGCCTGAGAAAAAGAATGCCGCAAACACTGTCGGAGTATTATTGAAGATCATCTTCAGCAGTATGGCAAAGGACAAAGTGAAGGTAAGCGTCAGACGAAATACGTTAATGGACACGTCTACAAGACGCAGTAATCTCATGTGGACAATACTACGGAAAAAGAGCTCACCAATCAGCACAGACACATTCATCAAGACAACTACGAACCGGGTATATGTATGGAAATATACCGGAATGTCTTTTCCAAGCATCATAAAGGTCAAGTAAAAAACAAAGTTGACAATGACAAAGTCGCAACATGAGATGGCGGCCAATAGAGTTTTACTTCTGTCTACGTTGATATTATTCACGCTACGGATGGTTTTTATTCACTTCCCTCTGCCATAAGGCGGATGGGACAGGCTTAATACTGTTCGTCTTAACGTGGCAAATTTACAACTTTATTTTAGATTATACAAATATTAGCCACTAAAAAAGTGCATGTAGTTTTTTTTTATTACCTTTGCATTGCCAAAGATGTATAAGAAGATATAGTATGGTACTCAATTATATTTGGATTGGATTCTTTGTCGTTGCCTTCGTCTTCGGCGGCGTACAATTGCTGATGGGTGACACCACAATCTTTCAGAAAATGGTGGACTCCACGTTCGACACGTCTAAGACAGCCTTCGAGACCTCGCTGGGACTGACCGGCGTGCTGGCTCTGTGGCTGGGAATCATGAAGATAGGAGAGAAGGCTGGGGCCGTCAACGCGCTGGCGCGGCTGCTCAGCCCGGTGTTTACCAAGCTCTTCCCCGACATTCCCAAGAACCATCCCGTGATGGGTTCTATCTTTATGAACATCGCTGCCAACATGCTCGGACTCGACAATGCCGCCACGCCGACGGGCTTGAAAGCCATGGCCGGCATGCAGGAGCTGAACACCAGAAAGGACACGGCTACCAATCCGATGATCATGTTCCTGGTGCTCAACACGTCGGGACTGACCCTCATCCCCACGACGATCCTCGCTTTCCGCGCCAGTTATGGTGCCGCACAGCCCACCGATGTGTTCATCCCCATCCTTTTGGCGACGAGTGTGGCCACGCTGGCGGGTATCATCATCACGGCCATGTGGCAGCGCATCAACCTATTGCAACCGGTACTATTAGCCACTTTGAGCGGACTCATCGCCTTTGTCGCTTTGGTCATCTGGGGTTTCGGTCAGATGGACAAGGACACGATGGGCACCGTGACAGCCGTCGCTGGCAACCTGATACTGATGACGGTGATCGTGCTGTTTATCCTTGCGGGCGTGAGAAAGCGTATCAATGTCTACGACGCCTTTATTGAGGGAGCCAAAGAAGGCTTCCAGACTGCCGTGCGCATCATCCCCTATCTTGTTGCCATCCTGGTGGCTGTTGGCGTGTTCCGTGCCTCCGGAGCTATGGACATGCTCATCGGTGGCATTGCCTGGGTGGTGAAGCAATGCGGACTGAATACCGACTTCGTAGGGGCATTGCCCACTGCGTTTATGAAGCCGCTCTCGGGCAGTGGTGCCCGCGGACTGATGTTGGAAGCGATGAAGAACTATGGCCCCGACTCCTTCGTGGGTCGTCTGAGCTGTATCTTTCAAGGTTCCACCGACACCACCTTCTATATTCTTGCCGTCTACTTCGGCTCCGTAAATATCAAGTACACACGTCACGCTGTGGCTTGCGGCCTGCTGGCTGACCTCGCAGGCGTCATTGCGGCAATCGCCATCGCGTATCTGTTCTTTTGAAAAATAGAGTTTCTAACGTTAAAAACGACATAAGCTCATCAATATAATTATGGCTAATTTAAAATCTCTTGCAAAAGACACGGCCATCTACGGCCTGAGCAGTATTGCAGCCCGCTTCATCGGCTATCTGCTGGTACCTATTGAGACGGCGAAGTTCAACGCTGCCGGAGGGCAGTATGGCATCATCACCAACATCTATGCCTACATCGCCCTGCTCATCATCATCCTGACCTACGGCATGGAGACCACCTTCTTCCGGTTTATGAACCGCCCCGGCGAGGATCCGAGAAAGGTCTATCCCACCACGCTCCACACCGTAGGCTTCACCTCTCTGCTCTTCGTGGTGGTGCTGGCGCTGTTCATCCATCCCGTTGCCAGTGCCATCGGCTATCCCGATCATCCCGAATATCTGATGATCATGGGCGTGTGCGTAGCCATAGACGCCTTCACGGCGATACCCTTCGCCTATCTGCGTTATGCTCACAGACCCATCAAGTTCGCATTGCTGAAGATGGTAAGTATTGCCGTGAACATCGTGGGCGTGTCGCTCTATCTCATCGTGCTGCCCGCCATGCACGTCAATCTCTTCGGCATCTACGACGCCAACTTCGACTTGGAGGTGGTGTGGGTGTTCTGGATAGAGCTCTCCGGTTCCGTGCTCACGCTGCTTTTGTTGGGCAAGGAACTCAAGGCGATGGGCAATCCGTTCGACAAGGCTACCTGCAAGCGCATGCTTCGCTACACCTGGCCGCTACTCGTCATGGGACTGGCCGGACAGCTCAACCAGTGTGCCTCGCAGATCATCTTCCCCTACGTTTTCGATGGCAACGCCCATGACGCGCGCGTTCAGCTCGGTATCTATGGCGCCTGCATCAAGATAGCCACCATCATGGTGATGATCACCCAGGCCTTCCGCTACGCCTACGAACCGTTTGTCTTCGGGCAGTCCAAAGAGAAAAACAACAAGGAGACTTACGCCCGCGTGATGAAGTTCTACATCATCTTCACCCTTCTCGCCTTCCTCTGCGTGGTGGCCTACATGGACATCATCCGCTATATCATCGGCCGCAGCTACTGGGAGGGCCTGGAGATAGTGCCGATCGTGATGGCTGCCGAGATCATGTTCGGTGTGTTTTTCAACCTCAGTTTTTGGTATAAGCTCATCGACAAGACCATTTGGGGTGCCTGGTTCTCAGGTATCGGCGCGGTCGTATTGATCGCTTTCGACATCATCTTCATCCCGCGTTTCAGCTATTGGGCTTGCGCGTGGGCAGGCTTTGCGTCGTATGCGGTGAGCATGGTGCTGAGCTATTTCTTCGGTCAGAAATACTATCCGATCGCCTATCCGCTGAAGTCTATCTTCACCTACACACTGCTTGCCGTAGTGCTCTTTGTGGGCATGACGGCTTCCAACCGCTATCTGCCGATGCTGCCGGCCTTGCTTGTCAACACGCTGTTGCTGATTGCGGACGTGGCTTTCATCGTGAAGAAAGACTTGCCGCTGAGCTCGCTGCCCGTCATCGGGAAGAAGTTCCGGAAATAACGGACGCAAACTTCTATATATAATAAGGTGTGAGCGCGGACGAATCGCACCGTCGTATATATACATAAGTAAAACATTTGTGTGATAAACTGACAAAAAAACGGGCACGAGAAGGCGTTCTTTGCCAGCAAGAGGACATTCGCCCGGGATTTTGGCGAATTCTGGCGATTTTCTTAAAACGTTATCATTCAGACTTTTACAAAATACTCTTATTTTGTCACATTATCAAAAAGGTGGTTTGAGCAAAAATTCTCTAGAGAATTTTTGCTCAAACCACCTTTCTGATCCGATAAAACTACCGAGATGACCACATAAAACAACCGTTTTCATCACAAGAAACCACTGAGATAACACTTCGACCTCAGTTTTTCAATGCTTCGACGGTGGTTTTCTGCCATTTTTACGCTTCCTCGTTCTCTGGAACGAAGCATTTTCCTGACACACTTTTGTCAAGAATATATTCCACGATTTAGCACTCTTTCCAGACTTTACCGGGCAAGTTTCATCGCCTCAACGGGCTTGTTGGTGGTGATGAAGTCGACACCGGCTTTGATGAAGTCGTTGACATCGTCGAGATCATCAATGGTCCACACGTTCACCGTCAGCCCGAGGTCGTGGGCTTGCTTGATCCATTCGGGATGCACGGCGAAGGCAGGACCGGCATAGTCGATACCCGACATACCCTTCTCCTTAATCACTTTCGGCTCCACATCACTGCCGAGATAGCTCACGTGCCTGGCACCGGCAGCCACCAAACGCTCGCAGGCCTTCATGCTGAACGAGATATATTCCACCTGCTGCTCCATGCCCTCGTCGGCCACCATCTTCACGACAGCATCGACACAACGGTCTTCGTCGGCCTGCACCTTATGGGGCTTGATCTCAAGAATGAGCTGCGTGCCCTGACAATGCTGCTTGCCGGCTTCGAGATACTGCCGGAGCGTGGAGATACACTCGCCGTTTTTCAGCTTTTTGTCTTTGATGTCCTTATAGCGTGCGTTCTCAATGTTCACCCCACCTATTTCGGGATTGTGATTCACAACGAGCTGATTGTCCTGCGTGATCCACACGTCGAACTCCGAGCCATAGGCCCCGATGTGGTGTGTAGCCTCCAGCGAGGCAATAGAGTTTTGAGCACTTCCGGCCAACGTCCAATACCCGCGATGGGCAATGATACGGGTCTGAGCCGAGGCCACGGCGGCCATCATGGCCGCCACAGCTACCAAAACAAACTTAAGCGTCTTGTTCATTTTTGTCTTGATGATGATAAAGATTAGAATTCATATCGCAGTCCGAGCTGGAACTGATAAGGATTTCCGTTGCCTTTGGCCACACCGGCGTTGGTGTTGACACGATAGACGAACTCCTTGTTCTTGGCGTCGAAGCCTTTGACAGTGTAGAGATAGACATTGCCCAGGTTGCGTCCTACGCCCCAGTCCTTGTTGAGGAAGTTGGCCACGTTGAAGAGGTCGAGCGAAAGGTCGAGTTTCTGTGTCTTATAGATCTTGATACTCTTGCCCAAGTGGAAGTCAAAGACACCATAGAAACCGTTGACACCACCGTTGCGCTCGGCCACCTTGCCAAAGCTGTCGCGGATATATCGCTTCACGCTTCCACGCACGTTGGGGTTGTCAAGGACGGCGTTGATACCATCCCGGAGATACTGTGGCGTGGAGCTGCTGTTGGGGTCGTAGACATAAGCCAAGTCGTTGGTAGAGACAAAGTCACCGTTGATGTTGCCGTTGACGACCAGCGAGTAACGCGTGCCACCGATGCCCGAGAAGCGCAGACCGGCATTGAAGCCCCAGAACGACGGTGAGGTGACATAGGCAACAACCTTATGGCGCCACTGATTGTTGCTGTAGTTCATCTTGCTCATGTCGCGCGGATCGTCAACAACCATCTTCACGAGCGTGGACGTGTTGGCCACATCGCCATTGTAGCTGATGTTGTCCTTGGAATCATTCCACGTGTAGCTCACGCTCAGCTCACCGTCGCGGAAGTAGCGCCAGTCAGCGTCGAGGACAAAGGCAAACTGGTTGACCTTGCCGTCGCTGTTGAGTTCGAGCACACGTCCCAGTTCTTTGGTCTTGCGTCCGTTCATCCAGTTCACGGCACCATTGGCGGTGTTGATGCTCTCGGCGGGCACATAGACGCCACGGTTGGCTTCGTTGGCAAGTCGGAAATAAGGCTCGTCGACCATGTTCTTGTCGCGATAGAGATAGTTGTGACGGGCCAGGGTGGTGTAGAAAGCGGCACCTACCTTCAGACGGTCACTGAAGTAGTGGGTATAGGAGAAGTTTGCCTTATAGATGGTGGGCACCTGTGCGTTGCTGCCATTGCAGTTGATGGTATAGGTCTTCTCGATGTTAGGATTGTTGAAGAGGTCCAGTCCCGGTGCCGTAGAGGGATCCTGGCGATAAGCGGGGAAGTTGGGTGTGGGCACGGCAGCACCTTGGATGTCAACGGTGCAAATGCGCGAGCCGTCGAAGACCATATTGTTCACCATGGCGTAGTTGTTGATGTCGGAGGCGAAGATGCCGGCACCGAGTTTGAAGATGTCGTTGTGGCGGTCACCCAAGTCCCAGGTGAGTTGCACACGAGGCTGCACGAGGAAGAGGCTCAGCCCACGGTTGGTCTTCACGCCCAGCGTGCGGTCGGCCGTCTCGTTGTAGTTTCCCTTGTCGAGATAGCTGGCATCGTCGATGCGCAGACCGCCCATGAACGACAGTCCCGGCGCAAGCGTGGTGACAGCCTGGGCATAGACACCGGCGTTGACAATGCGCTCTTTGACGCGTTGGGCATTCTCGTCATTGGTGAGATAGATGTCGCGCGCATAGCGATAGGGCTGGAGGTTCTCGAAGTTGTCGAGTCCCGTGAAGTAGAAGCGGCCGTTGGTTTCACTGCCATAACGGCTGTTGAGATGACTGTACATCAGATCGAAGCCAAAGGTGTAGTTGACTTTGCCCTTGGTGAGCAGCAGGTTGTCGATAAGCTGATAGACGTTGTCGTGGAAGTTCTCAGGCGTGAAGCGCTGTCCTCCGAGCTGAATGGTGGTCGACACTTCTTTGCCGCCGACCGTAGAGGTGACGCCCTCCACGATGGCGCGCGGGATGTTTGCCGAGGGCAGGAAGCTGTTGGGCTTGGTCTCCTCCATGGAGTGCATCCACTGAGCCTTGAGCTCATTGGTCATCGTGGGGCTGAGGATGGAGCGCAGGGTAGCCATGAGACTGTTGTCCGAAGTGTTGCAGTCGGAATAGCTCTCCAGCAGGTTGATAGAACTGTTGTCGCCCTGAGAATAGGGCATCTTATTGTAGTTGAAGTTATCGCGAAGCGTGAGCAGGTTGGTAGGACTGAGCTGCCAGTCGATACGGGCAAAGACAGCGTCGGTATTAGACTTTTTGTCGAAGGATCCATACTCCTGCTGTGTGGTACTGAGTCCGTATTTGTTTTGCGCGATGGAGACATAACGCTGGAGCGTCTCCGGCGAGAGATTGTAGCGTGTCTGGTCGCCGTCGTTGCGAATGTCGGCAATGCGGAGCGGGTGTGTGTCCTTTTGATGGTCCCATGCCACAAAGAAATGCATACGGTCCTTGATAATCGGACCACCGAGCGAGAAGCCATATTGATAGGTCGAGAAGTCGCTGTTGCGCTTGTTGCCCAGGATGTCTTTGTCGCTGGCCAGCCAGTCGGCACGCATATAGCCAAAGGCAGAGCCGTGGAGCTGGTTGGTGCCGGACTTAGACACAGCATTGATGAGTCCGCCACCGGCACGGCCGTAGGTCACGTCATAAGCATTGGTGACGACCTTAAACTCCTTAATAGCCTCCATGGTCAGGGCGTAAGGACTGCCCTTGCGCATGTTGGCGGCACCGCCGGAGATAGGATTTTTGCTCGACATGCCGTCGATGTTGAATCCTGTCGACGAGGCGAGCTGTCCGCTGAGCTGGTTGCCATTGGAGAGTGGCGAAAGGTCCATCAGGTTGGTAAAGTTACGGCCGTTGACCGGCAGATGCTTCATGTCTTGCTCAGAGATGGTCGTCGAGGCACCCTCCGACTCCACTCCTTTTTTCAAGGAGTTGGCCACGACCTCTACCTCCTGAATGTCGCTGGCCGTCTCACTCATCTTGAAGTTCACGCGCAAAGCATCGCCCTGGTTAAGCGTGAAGCCTGTACGCTTTTGATCGCCGTATCCGATATATTTGGCTGTAACCGTGTAGGGTTTGCCGAGTGGCACCTCGCGAAAGCTGTAGGAGCCGTCGGCACGGGTAGGAGTAGACATAGAAAAGCCCGTAGACTCATTCTTTACTGTGACGACAGCACCGATGACGGACCGTCCCTGTTCGTCAACGACTTTTCCATTAACCGTCGCCAGCACATTTTGTGCCCAAGAGGCAACAGTTCCTCCTAACATCATTGCTGAGGTCAGCAACAATGTCTGAATGCGTGTTTCCATAAAATTAAGAAGTTATGTGATTGTAGTTATCGTGAATAGTAATCTTGTTTTGACGTTACTGAGCCTTGATGACCTTGCTCAATTGCTCCGCGATCTTTCTCACCGACTTCATCGAGGCCTTTTCCAATTCAGCCTTGCGCTGCGGCTGATAAGCCGGGAAGTAGTTTTGTCCGCTGGTGAGCTTCTGCTCGTTGCTGTCGTAGAGCGAGTAGTTGACAAAGTGATACATCATCGGCATGGGCTTTTCTGAGTAACGCAGGTATTGGGCGTCGATGACGAGCAGATACCGTGCCCCGGCATCCTGCATGGCTTTCTTCAGATCGGCACGGCTGATGGCGGATAGGTCGGCACGAAGATTCTCACCCTCACCCTTGAGTACGATATTGCTCACTATCGGCTGCCAAAGACTGCTGTTGAGCGCATGGTCGTCCATATTGACGAAGTGCAAGCCTGTGCCCGCCTTTTGCAGATTGTGCTCCACCACACCGTTGTAGACTTGATTGACGCTGTCCTGCGCGATGTCGGTGTTCTCGGCAAGGAGATAATCGTCGTAGTAGTTCGACTTCACATTGTCCAAGGCACGGATGACCAGCACACGACTGTTGACAGCCGCATTGTCCTCGTGGGTCTTCGGTGCGGGATCGTCGCTCCCAGCATGCGCCATCATGGGGATGAGCATCATTGTGAACAACAGAGCTCCGATGGAGCTTTTCCGCATAGCCTCTGTTAGCTTTTGTCTCTTCATTGTCGTTAATCTCTATAATAATAGGTATATTGAATACTTATTGATTTTTCATTGGCAAAGTTACAAACAGCAGATTACAATAGGATTGCATGGGCATTGCAATAGAATGATAATAACAAATAGACAAAAGAAATATGCCTATAAAGACATTGTGACAACTATTGGCAAAAACAAGCTAAAACTCTTTGCTTTCTCATTCTTTTTCCTTATCTTTGCCAAAAAACTGAGCGATATGAACATTCTGATTATTCCCGATATACACGGACGGTCGTTTTGGGAGGAAGCCATTAACGACATAGCAGAGCGTCGCCGCGATTTCGACACGGTAGTTTTCTTAGGCGATTATTTCGATCCTTATCCCGCAGAAGGCATCAATGAGTGCCAGGCCATCATCAACTGGGAGCGACTCTACGACATATTCTTCAGCTCTTACCTGACGTGTGAGCCTGTCTTCCTGATCGGCAACCACGACGCGCACTACCTCAACAAGGTCTTCGCTGGCAGAGCTTCCGGCAGCCGCAAGTCGGAACGGCATCTCCATACCATCGAGGGCATCTTCGAGGATCGCCACCGCATGTTCCAGATAGCGTTTGACACAACGATAGGCGGCAAGAAGGTGCTCTTCACCCATGCCGGCATCAACCGCGGATGGGTAGAGCGCCACAAGGATCTCCTTGGTACCGTCAGCGCCGACAGCCTCAACAATCTTGCCAAGAGCGACGAAGGATGGCTTGCCCTCGCCGATGTTGGCGAAGAGCGAGGCGGATGGGCCAAGACGGGAGGACCAATGTGGGCCGACGTTAGCGAGCACTACGACGAGGACGGGAAGCCCTACGCCATCGACGGCTACGACTACGAGATCTTCGCGCATACGCGCAAAAAAGAGCCTGTCATCAACGACTCCTTTGCTATGCTCGACGCACAGCGACCCTTCATCCTCGCCGACGACTGTACCATCCACGAATACAGCGACGCCGACAAGCTGGGGCTGTGACGGATAAGAGTTACCGGAAAATGGAAATAGATTTAGAACAGATGAAAAAGTCCTCGAAGAAGTTCAACAACTTCGGAGAGTATCTTTATTATGCTTACGCCAACCTTCAGATGCTTAGCTATGCTCTATCTGTACATAAGCCAACTTATGACAAGACATGCTTCATGATTCGGGCTAAGGCCTTCAAAGCCTACAAAGAAGGGAGATGGAATATTCATGATCTGATGCAACTCAACATTGCAAAAATCAAGGACAACAACTTCTGCTGGTATTGCGGCAAAGTGCTTTCACCAGAAAAGCTCACGGTGGATCATGTGTTCCCAAAAAGTAAGGGAGGGGACAACGACATGAATAACCTTATCATGGTCTGCAAGCACTGCAACTCATCAAAAAACAACATGGATTTATTTGAGTGGTATTTCACTGTCCGCCAAAAGTGGCCTCCTCTCAATGTGCTCATCCACTACATGAAAAACATCTATATCTTCAGCAAGGAACATAGCCTTATGGATAAGTCTTTTGAAGAGTTAGACACGATGAGCTTGCCCTTCAACTACCATTTTATACCTTTGAAATTTCCACAACCACAAGAATTCTTATCTTAACGACCGTTGACGGCAACGAATCACAGGCCTCTGCTACCTTGCGCATCAGCAGTCTCGTTGAGCCACAAGTCGCTGTTCTCTTAAATGATACCGCAGAGCGGGAATAAATCCTGTACATAAATTTTAAAAGCAGCTCCACTTACGCGGAACCGCTTTACCATCAATCAATTGCTGTTGCCCCTTACTCGTCTTCCCATGAAGAGAAGCCGTTGTTGTTGCCTCGCTGCCACACGTCATCCCCAACTTGGTCGTTGAAGTCATGATGCTTGGCACAGATGATGCTCTTGTCCGCAGGGTTCGAAGCCACTGGAATTTCCGCAGTCTGCTCTGTCAGCAACATATCTCTTAGGTTCAATGTCACAACCTCGGTAAGAGGCAATATATATCTTCAATAGAGATGAAAGAATGAGATCCGGAGGCTTATCTCTCATGAGACAATATACAAGATGATAAGGCGTGACAAGACGAATGGCGGTGATCTGTACAAGGATTGTCGCCATCGTATGAAGCATCAGCACAGACACCCGGTACGGAACATGTAAAGAAACCCAACCGCATAAGCATCCATGAACGTCCGTTTCAAGTTGGATGCCACATAATAACGACTTTCCTCTAATGCTTGCTTCACATACCATAAAGTTGCAGGAAATGCTGTTTTCAGACTCTGAAAGCAGGGCTTAATCGAAATATTTTGGGTTCATCCGACATTTCGAGTGATACGGCAATCATGAAGGGCGTAAAGTC
>OGQX01002524.1_pt1 | contig 13841 bp, 9 predicted proteins | sample 1553291 | NCBI WGS metagenome assembly OGQX01 (sample SAMEA2580030, study PRJEB22360) | human gut metagenome | biome: human gut; feature: human-associated habitat; material: faeces | place: Denmark | collected 2008/2010
TCTTCTTTTTTGCTACAATCTTCTATCTATCACTCCATTTTTCGGAAGAACCATACTTGCTACGGGAGAGGTGAAGTGTATTGACGAGGAGATTCCATTTGAGATACCTACTTCTTGGGGTTGGGCAAGACTTATGAATGTTTCGATATATATACAAAGAGGGAAGTCTCCTAAGTATTCACCGATAAAAAAGTATCCTGTTGTTGCTCAAAAATGTAACCAATGGGCAGGATTCTCTATTGACAAAGCGCAGTTTATAGAGCCTGGAACTTTGTCCAAATACGCTGCTGAGCGAATTTTGCAAGATGAGGATTTAATGTGGAACTCCACAGGATTGGGAACATTGGGTAGAATGGCTGTATATTACGCAAGGCTTAATCCTTATGAGCTGGCAGTTGCAGATAGTCATGTAACAGTCATCCGATTGTTCAAACCCTTTATGTCTTCTCTTTTCTTCTATTTTTACTTCGCAAGTCCAACGGTTCAAAGTGTGATAGAAGACAAATCAGATGGCAGTACTAAACAAAAGGAGCTTTCGACTACAACTGTATGCAATTATCTTGTTCCTATACCACCAAGAAACGAACAGAAACGAATAATATCAAAGGTTACGTCTTTACTACCTGTTATAGAAAGGTATGGAACACAACAAGAGAAATTAGATAAATTGAATAGAACAATAAATGAACAAATAAAAAAATCAGTCTTACAAGAGGCAATCCAAGGAAAACTTGTTCCACAGATAGCCGAAGAAGGTACAGCCCAAGAACTGCTCGAACAAATAAAAATAGAGAAGCAAAAACTCGTAAAAGAGGGCAAACTAAAGAAGTCTGCCCTCAACGATAGTGTTATCTTCAAAGGTGACGATAACAAGTACTATGAGAAGATTGGGAAAAAATGTGTAGATATAACTGAAGAAATACCATTTCCTATTCCTGCAAATTGGCAATGGGTAAGGATTCGTGATGTATTTCAATTAAATCCAAAGAATGAGGCTGATGATGAGACTTTAGCTGCATTTATTCCAATGGAAAAGATAAGCGCAGGTTATAAATCAGATTTCACTTTTGATTTGGTCAAATGGGGAAATATAAAAAAGGGATTTACTCATTTTGCGAATGGTGACGTTGCTTTTGCTAAAATCACGCCATGTTTTCAAAACAGAAAGTCTGCAATTTTCCATGACTTACCCAATGGAATCGGTGCAGGAACAACAGAATTAAAGGTATTGAGACCCTATGGAAATACAATAGACAGGTGGTATCTGTTGTATTTCTTAGAGTCTCCGTATTTCATAGATGAAGCAACGTTTAAGGGAACTGCTAATCAACAACGTATTGTTGTGGGTTACTTGGAAGACAAACTATTACCATTGCCTACTCAAAAAGAGCAACAACGCATTGTTGCTCAAATAGAAAAACTATTTGAGCAACTGCGTTAATTGGTCTATCTTCTGAACTATTCTTCTCTGCTCTTGCAGTGGTGGAATACCAATAATAAGCCCATAAAACAATTCCTTGTTAAGGTGTGGAATTGCTGCACCTTTCTTAGAGTTGCGCAATGTCTCTTTATAGAACTGTATAAAAGCTAAAACATAAGGTTTGTACATTGAGGAACTTATCCATAACTGCTTGAATGTACTACCCATATAGCCATCTTGTGGTACGATGAAAACTTCACCAGAGTTTTCACCGTCCACAAGCATTATATTGTCACCTTTATATACAAGTTTACCTTGTTCTACTATAGCTTCAGAACTTTTACCACGCAGGTATTTTGCATCTAATAAGCATTGTTTGCCTGTTGTTTTTAAACCGTCTGTAAGTTGGCAAACTGCATTTAATCGAGCAAGAGACCAAGAATTTGGAATTTCAAAAGGCAGTTCTATTTCAGATACTTCGCTTCCTATTTGCTCATAATACTTGCTATATTCTTATACGTTTCAACAATTCTATATTGTTCTTGCAATGGTGGTATTGGAATGAAATACTTCTGTAAGCGAACCATTGTCAATGTTGCAACTGTTGTTCCTTGTGATTCTTGTCTGTATTGTCCCTTAAAGAAAGGCGATTCTATCACCATTTTTAGATATTCTGCACAAAGTCCATACTTGTTAGCCAAGCACAGTACACTTCCATCTTTGTAATAAAATTTATCGCTTTCTTTGACGATATATACTTTCCCCAAAGTTCCCACAGCAGTAATCATTAGGTCATTTGGCAAAGGAACTCCACTTGAAGAAAAGTCTTCGTACAAAGAGAGGTCTATGTATAGTTCGTTATCAACAAAACCATCATCAGCCAATTTCCCAATTTCTCTCGCTCGATAGAATGGTATTCCCGCTTGTCTCCAGTCCTTTGCATGAACTCTACGAGCAGAGCCTGTATTAAGGATTGTTTCCAAACGTGCCCAAGCCCAACTTTTTGGTATATCAAAAGGTATATCCTCGTCAATACACTCACAAGTTGCGCCTTTCTTCTCCCAATACTTGTTATCGTCACCACGGAATATAACAGAATCGTTGAGGGCAGACTTCTTTAGTTTGCCCTCTTTGACGAGTTTTTGCTTCTCAGTCTTAATCAGTTCAAGCAACTCTTGTGCAGTACCTTCTTCTGCTATTTGCGGAACGAGTTTGCCTTGAATAGCCTCTTGAAGGAGGCTCTTACGAATAGTATTGGAAAGTTCTTCATTTAACTTATTAAGTTTATCCTGCGCTTTTCCATACTCATCTATATATGGCATCAACTCCTTTATTCTTGTATCAATACGGAACTGCTCCGAAAGAGGTGGAAGTGGAACTAACAGAGACGTCATTGTTTCTGTGCTTACACGAGGCATTTTTACACCAAACGTTGCAGAATTAATGTAATCATCTACGTAAGGTGATTTCAAAAAGCTAACAATATAATCTTTACATATATTGCCGTAGCAAGTGAAAGGTATGATTTCGGGAGTACAAATACCTCTTTCAGGTGCAACGAGTATCTTTAATAAATATGGACGAAGTTTGCTGTATAAAATGTCACCACGGTTGAAGACGGTCTTGTCACCGATGGCTTTTCGCTCACCAACAGTTTTAATATTCAGCAATCTTCCTCCTTTTTCTATATCTTCCAAATCCAATTCCCATAATTGAGTATCGGCATTCGATGCGTTGATCTTTCTCTTTGTTTGGGCATAAGTTGATATTTCTCCTAATCTACACCATTCCCATCCCTTTGGAATCTCAAACGGTATCTCCGCATCTATGCACTTTACCTCCCCCGTGGCGAGAAACTTCTCATAATAGGAATTGTCCTCACCACGGTAGATGATAGATGCGTTCTTGTCTCGCTTGATCTTCTTCTCTTTTATCAGGCGTTCTTTCTCCTGACGAATCTTTTTAAGCAGTACGCTTGCTGGTTCGTCATTAGGGTCCTGGGGTACAAGTTTTCCTTGTATAGCCCATTGCAGTATGCTGTTTTTTAATTGCTTGCCGTTCATTCTGTTCTAATTGATTTAGAAGTTTTCATCTTTTTGTTTCTCCTGCTGGTAGAACTGATAGAGTTTCTTCCCTATCTTGTCTTTCTTGAATGTTCGCTCATGATTCATCGGCGTCATAGACAAACGTATCTTTGCCACACCCTCATTCAAGATTTCAAACTGTTGTGGAGTAATCCAAAACTGGGCGGTAGAACTTATCTCCGTTACGGGTATTACAACATTGCCACTGACAATGCCCGCTGATTGACTCCCATTGCCAATCACAGTACCCTTTAGTTCAAGGTATTTTCCAGAGAACGTTCTTATCTTCATTGTAGGCTCACTGAGAAACTTCATCCTGTCAGAGCGTACTGTGGCAACGATGGAGTACATCGTATCCTGTTTCGCAACGCTGTACTTCATATTGCAACCTTCTGCAGCAAGTGCCTTATATGTATATCCAACAGTCTGTGCATTGGACAAAAGTCCCCAACTCAAACAGAGTATGAAAAGAATAATCTTAATATATTTCATTGTCAGTTTTCTTTGTTGTAATCTTCACCATTTATACCTAACTCACCATTACTCATAGCATTGGCGATGTCAATTTTCAGTTCTTCGTCATAATCTTTTCCAGACATAAATGTTCTCATTATTCGCAAGAAAAGGTCTTGGTCAATATGCGAAGCGGCTACATGATAAACTATAGCCTCTAACTGCCGCATGAATATGCAAGCCTCCCAAGGATAACCATTCTTATGAAGGAAATACGCTCCTAATGTTAAGGCTATACGCTTGTTCCCGTCATTGAAATAATGCCCCGAGCAGAACTTGAAGACCAGATAAGAGAGCTTTTCCACAAAGGTCGGATAGTATATGTCATTCTGCACGAAGTCCAATGTGGCAAGTATGCCACCTTCATCTCGAACTCCAGCAAAACCTCCATCACTGGCATCTATCATCTTACGATAGACCATCAATGTTTCTTCGTAAGTGATATATTGTATCTCGTTATTCATCCTCTGCCTGTTTTAAGCGTTTGAGCACATCTTTATTGCTCTCTAAAATATGGTCAAAGTCAACCGATTGGTCTCCGATGAACCGTTCAAATTCCTCAGGGGTGACAGCTTTAAGATACTCAGCGATATTTCCATGATAGGCATCACGAAAACTGAAATCGCGCGAAGCCATTTTGGTTCTGGCATCATTGAGATAAGGCTTCTGCATCGGATTCTCTGCCAGTTCACCAACAATCTGCTCAACTTCCTCGATAGTCAGCTTTTTTTTACCATTCTGCTTGTATTGCTCCTGTATAGCAGCACCGACTCCATTCTCAAAAGATGAAATTACCAACAGGACTTCTGCATACAGAGTGTGGCGCACATTGTCTTTGCTGTCAAGGCATAGTATCTCACGGTACTCTTTCGCATTCTCCTTAAATACCGCTTTATATATAAGGTCAGTCACTTGCGCATATTTGTAAGTATGGTGTCCTTGTACATATTGATTGATTGCCGAAGTGAGATTTCTGCGGTAGTTTTCCTCTGTTATTGCAGCAGGAATATAGTTGGCATCCCTCCTGTTGATAAACTTTGTGCCTCCACCTGTTTTTTCATGTATCGTTGCAATGACTAAATCAAGAATCATGCTACGCAAAGCTTTTGCCTTTTCACTCTCCGTAAGCAACATACCGATATTGAGGAAAGCCCTAAAATTAAAGAGACCCAATTGAGTGATTTTGCTCGCCTCATTTATAAGGTGAGCAAATTGCAACTTAAACTCTTTCAGCGACTTACCCTTACATAAAACATATCCGTTATGCTTTAATTCTTCGCTGTTGGATCCAAGGTATCTATCAATAGTAGATATATCAACAGCATAAAAATCAGCAACCATTTTTTTGGTCAACCAATATTCACCTTCGAAAAACATACCTGAAATGTCAAGTCGCTTTTGGATTTCGTCAACAGCAAAACGGTTGTTGAGTACATTTTGGCGTTCTATATTTGAAACTGTCAAGTCTTTCATTGTCCGTCATTTTTAGGGGGGTACTAATCCTTGCTGATTTCTATTCCTAATATCCGCTGTATTTCTGCCAACGTCTTGTCTATCTCGTGGTCGAGAGCCTTGCGCTTCTTGAAGTAGTCGGCGAGGAGTTCTGCAGGAGGAAGAATTTCTTCTTCGTCCTTTGGGAACTTGCATTGGTCGAAGTTACAATCCATGTCAAGAAGCTGCTGCGCAGTAAAACAGCGTGATTTCTCATCGTTGTTCTCTGCATCCACAATCTCTTGTCGATTAGTCCACCAGTCGATGATTGGCTGACAATGTTCAGCTCGCATGGGCTTTGTCTTAGAGAAATGTTTATAGCCTTCTGGCATGTCAAGACGATAGAACCATGTTTCTTTCGTGCTAAATCCCTCTTCTGCGCCTTCTGCCTTTTCTTTATTGAAGAAAAGGATGTTGGTGGCAATTGATGTGTAAGGTGCAAAAATGCTACCAGGCAATCGGATAATAGTGTGAAGGTTGAATTCACGAAGCAGTTTTTCCTTGATTGCCAGTTTCGCATTGTCGGCGCCAAACAGGAAACCGTCTGGAAGGATAACCGCAGCACGGCCTTTTTCGGCAAGACGATACATGATAAGAACCATAAATAGGTCGGCTGTCTCGCTGGAACTCAAATCAGATGGGAAGTGCTGCTTTATGTCATTTTTCTCGCTACCTCCGTATGGTGGATTCATAAGTATGACATCGAACTTGTCTTCATCCGTGTAATTAAGCACATCCTTTGTCAGAGAATTGTCGTGCATCACTCTTGGAGAATCAATGTCATGCAGGAGCATATTTGTGACGCACAGCATATAAGGGAATTGCTTTTTCTCAATGCCATAGATTGAATTTTCATATTCCTCTTTATCTTCTGCCGTCCTCACCTTCTTGTCAAGAGCTTTTAGCCAGCTCGTTAAAAAACCACCGGTACCACAGGCAAAGTCTGCCATCTTTTCACCAACTTTAGGGTCTATGATCTCTGCCATGAAGTCTGTCAAGGCACGTGGTGTATAGAACTCACCTGCAGAGCCTGCCGACTGCATCTCTCTCAGGATGGACTCATAAATCTCACCGAAAGCATGGCTTTCTTCATAGTTGCCTAGGTCAAGTTGGTCAATGACATTGATAACCTGACGAAGCAAAACGCCATCCTTCATATACTGGTTGGCATCCTCAAAAGTAGTACGAACGATGGCACTACGCATCGGCGTTGAAGGATTAACCTCTAACCCTTTCAACGTTGGAAATAGTGTATTATTAACGAAATCCAATAAGGCATCGCCAGTTATCGCTTCACCTTCACCATTATCTTTCGCCCAGTTGCGCCATCGGCAATTCTCAGGTATGAACGACTTATAATTATCTTCATCAAACTCCCAATCGTTTTCCTTCTCATCATATACTTTCAAAAACAACATCCATGCAATTTGCTCGATACGCTGGGCATCGCCATTGATACCTGCATCGTTGCGCATGATGTTTCTGATGCTCTTTACAAAATTGTTAAGTGCCATATCTGGTTATGCTATACTGCTATAAATTAAACTTTCAAGTTCCTTCACTGCTGAAAAATACTGCTGGTTGCCACCAAAAAATTTTGCTATGTTGGCTGGTGAACCCATTTGCCGAAACGGATCAAGGCGTAGAACCGTTCTATTCTCCAACTGGGTAATACCATCATTGGCATATTTATCGAGCAATGCTTCAAGTACCTTCCGGGCTTCCGCACCATACTTGTTGAAGATGTCGCGCTTCTTCACGTTCTCAGCACGTTCACGTCGAGTCAACGGCTTTTTTCCATAAGCGATATGACAGATGAAATCGAAATCATCAACATCATCCATGCCTCTATCATGTTTCAATGCCTGTAAGTCAATACCGCTCTCACGGAGTAGGTCTGTAATCTCAGCTTTTTTGTCTGCTTCATTCCATCTGCGAATAAAGTCATCAAGATTGGCGTAGGTGTCGTTGATGTTCTTTCGGGTATAATCTGTGATGCTCTCTGTGCGAAGAAGTTTACCATTGGCATCATATACAGACACTACTTTATTGATAACCTCAACCGTGCATCCATCCTCATCAACAATAGGTTTAGGCGGACGTTCCGGCTCGGGTTCGCTCACACCCATTGGCTCTTCCTCAATCTCTGGATAAGGCTTTGGTGTGCCCTTTACATAATTGTCGTTAACTTCAATCGGACCATCCCAGTCGGGGTCGGCAAACAAACGTGTCACATTACGAAAATCCATGATTGTGAAATGGGTCTTACCTTCTTTTTCACGGATTCTGGTGCCACGACCAACTATCTGCTTAAACTCTGTCATGGAGTTTATACGTTGGTCAAGTACGATAAGTTTCACCATCTTGCAGTCCACACCTGTTGAGAGTAATTTACTGGTTGTTGCAATCACAGGGTACTTTGAAGCGACGGAAATAAAGTAGTCAAGTTTTGACTGCCCATAAGGGTCGCTGCCTGTGATACGCACTACATAATCTGGGTTTTTCTTGCACATGTCGGAATTTTCATTGACAAGTGCTGTGCGCATACGGTCGGCATGGTCTTCGTCAGCACAGAATACAATGGTCTTTGCCATCCTATCTGTGCTCTTCAAATATTGGGTTATCTCATGTGCAACCTCTCTGATTCTATCTTCTATGATGATATTGTAATCATAGTCAGAGTTATTATAGATGCGGTCTTCTATGAGGTTGCCGTTTATGTCTCTTTGTCCTTTAACAGGTCGCCATTCATCACCGATGTTGGTTGTAATGTTTACAACCTTGAAAGGCGCAAGGAAACCATCTTCAATACCTTCCTTTAGGCTATATGTATAGATAGGCTCCCCAAAATAACTGATACTGGACTGGTATTTAGTTTCCTTTGGGGTTGCAGTCATACCCAGTTGAATTGCTCCTTCAAAGTATTTCAGTATTTCACGCCAGTTGCTATCATCTTTGGCACTTCCGCGATGGCACTCGTCAACGATGACCATATCAAAGAACTCTGGTTTAAACAGCTCCTTGTAGTTCTGTTTCCCTTCTTTCCCAATTAGCTGCTGGTAAAGAGAGAAATATACTTCGTATGCTAAGTGTCCACCATGTGTTTCAATGTCGCTCTGATAATCTACTTTATGGATTGTACTTGACAGGGGCTTAAAGTCTTGCTGAATAGACTGGTCAACCAAAACATTTCGGTCAGCCAGATACAAGACTTTCTTTACTAAACCAGCTTTGAGAAGACGGTAAACTATTTGGAAAGCAGTATATGTCTTACCCGTTCCTGTCGCCATGACAAGCAACAAGCGGTTTCTACCTTGTGCAACCGCATTGACGGTACGGTTCACGGCGTTACGCTGGTAGTATCGAGGTGGGAAAATGTCTTGTCCTGTGCAGTACGGCTGATTGATGATTTTCTTCTCTTCATCCGAGAAGCCTTTACCACCATTACTCTCAGTAAGGAATCGAGCATATAATTCTTCTTTCGTTGGAAAGGCATCCATCGAGAAAGAGCGTTCCTTTCCTGTCAGGAAATCGTATTCTTGATAACCTTGGCCATTGGAACTGAGAGCAAAAGGAATATCCATCATTTGGGCATATTCCTTTGCCTGTTGCATTCCAAATGAGACTGTATGATTTGCGTCCTTGGCTTCAACAATGGCAATGGGGGTAGCACGATTGTAATAAAGCATATAGTCTGCAAACTTAGCTTTACCACGAGCCACTAAATTTCCTCTAAGGTTAATCTTGCCATCTGTAAGTTTAACCTTAGTCTCCATAGTTATGTCTTCTACCGACCATCCCTTTTGTAGTATGGATGGAGTAATGTACCGTAGTTTTATGTCTTCTTCAGACAGTGCCAGTAGATTATCCATATGCAACTTCCGATAAGTTTATATTATGGAAATATATTACAAAGATATTTATTTTTTGCGAAAAAGAGTCCTTTACATTCCGTTTTTATAGATATTTAATGCTGATTATTCAGAGAAATGACATTTTGCTTGAAACCAGACACCGTGTTCTTAAACTCACTGGTCACTCTTGGATAGAGTTCGATCAGAGCATCTGCAAAAATGATAGTCACATCAACTTTTTCTTTTGAAAGTTCAATTCCAACAAATAATTCTCAATATTCTCAATATTCGTTTATATTCTTTACACGTCCGAAGGGCGTGCGTTAAAAGACCGAGGAGCATGATTATATGTGCTCCCGTTTCTTTCTTTTTTAACGCTCCACTTTGTGGAATTCCGGCACAGCGGATATTTTCAGTGGATGGTGGTGTGAGGATACATAGATCGAACGTTTGCGTTAAGCCACATGAGCAGAGCTAAGCAGCTTGATCTCTGTCATGGCAAGAAGACGAAGGATGAAATCCAAGGTCGGTTCCCTCAAGAGGAATGAAAACAGTCATAGACGTTTTCCACCTGAATATAGTAGGAAAATCATGGTCAGTCTTTTGCTCCTAATAGAGCAATGGGACAGAAGCAATGGGGTGGCTTGGCGAGCAAGCTCGCAGCCACCCCATTGCTTCTGTCCCACACCATAGGTGTCAAGCCTGTCCATGACTATTTTCCTTGTCTTATGGGATGGAAGGGTGACACTAAATCTTTTTTTGAGTGATATATAGTGACACGTTGGCGATATCACATACAAGACATCTTGGATTCCTCCAACCACCATCCCACGAAAAATATCCGCTGCGCCGGTATAAGTGAATGACTCCTTGGTGTGCGACTGCTTTGCGGCTATTATGTCGCTTGGCGAAAAGAATGTGTTGATATAAAAGAGTAGCAACTCTTCTTTTCGTTATGCTTTTGGAGTATCTTTCAGCGTCATGGTGCTGTCACTTTTGATGTGCACATCGCGCTGCGGATACGGAATCTCGATCTGATGCTCGTTGAGTGTGTTGTACAGTGCCTCGTAGATCTCGCCCGTGGCGTAGATCTGCTTGCGGGAATCAACCCATGCGAGCACCTTGAAGTCGATGGAGTTGTCGCCGAAGTTGACAAAGACCGTATTGATGTATTTGATGTAGTTCTTCCGCTCGATGCGCTTCACGGCAGCTGCGATCAGCTCTTTCACCTCAGCGGCATTGGTGCCGTAGGCCACGCCGACGGGGATGATGGCAAGCTCGTAGCCGTGGTTCTTCGTCAGGTTCTTGTAGTTCTTGGTGAAGAGCTGCGAGTTTTGGAACGAGATGATACTGCCGTCGAGGGCTTCGATCATCGTCGAGGTATAGGAGATATTGCGTACCGTGCCGCGTGTGCCGTCGATGCTGACGTAGTCGCCGACGCGGATGCGGCCTGCCATCAGCGAGATGCCGTAGTAGATATTCTCCAGAATGTCCTTCATAGCGAAACCGATACCAGTGGACAGACCGGCGGAGATCGCCACGATCCACGAGTTGTCGATATTGAAGATCTTCATCGAGATCAATAGCCAGATGCCCCAGACAAGCACCTGGATGACGTTGCGCCACATGGCCGTGCGACTGATCACGGCCTGAGAGTCCTCACGGCGGTTCTCCTCTATGGCGTGGTCGTGCTCGCTCTGCGCGAAGTGGTGGTGGAGCAGGTTGAGCGATGTGTGGCAGAAATAGGAGAAGAGATAGAAGAGAATCACCACCTGCACGGCCTTGAAGATGGAGAAGGTGAAGTTCTTCGTGTCGATCAGACGCATGCTGAAGATTTGCAGCGTGGTGTCGCTGAGGTTGAACACGTCGGCGGCCCAGTAGATCGACAGAATGATGGACAGTGCTCCGGATATTGGAAGCAGGGCGTAGTAGAAGAAACGGAAGAGCCACGTACGCGTGATCGACGTGTCCTTGTCGAAGAAAAGACGGCGCGGATTGTTGCCATAGCCCTTGAGCAGCGACGACACGCAGGTGATCGTCAGGATACAGGTCAGCTGCATCGTCCACCATATCAAGGCTTCGACGGAGAGCAGTGTGTAGCCGACGAGGGAGGCCACCACGCTGAAGACAAACACGATAAGCGACATCGTGGTGTAGAACACGTCGCTCTTGGGCAACAGCTTCTGATAGTGCTTCACCACGAGCCATTGCCAGACGGCACAGATGAACAGCATTGGTGGGAAGATCAGGTTGACGAGCGTATTCGGTATGAGGATGATGCGGAAGCCGATGACCAGAAAGCACACCGTCAGCACAGGGGCATAGATGCGCAGTCCGTTCTTGATCTGAGCACCGTCGAGGCGGATGAGCAGTGAGAGCAGGATGGCGGCCATCAGCCAGGCGAACTCCATGAGCAGCCCCGTAGCCATGACAAAGAAGTTCTGAGCTACGGCCTGACGCAGCAAGCCCAGCATCAGCGCAAAGGTGATCACCGTAGATGTGGCGATGATCGTGCGGCGCTTGGCATTGAACGAGGCCTTGGTGTGGATCATCTCAAGGTCGTCTGCGGCTTCTCCGGATGGCTCCATGGAATTGGGGGACGGTGACGGGGCTTGTATGCTTGCCTTGCGCTTGTCGAACCAGTGGAACAGGAAGTCGATCTTGCCGTGCTTGACAAGGTAGGTGAAGATGAAGCCGATGACGAGATAGTTCAGGCCAGCAGCAATGAGTACACCGATAAACAGCGCAATGAAGAAACCTAAGATGACCCTTCCGTCCCATTCCGAGAGTGCATGATGCACCGGCCGGTATTTCATCAGTACTGTGGTGAGCGTGAGGTTGTATTCCTTCCTGAGGTTATGAAGAACCATCAGATAGTTCTCGCCGCCATTGTTGAAGATGCTCCGCTGTATCTCGCCGTAGCGCATGTTGGCGTAGTCGTTGAGGTTCTTCAGTCCCTCTTCCGTACGGTTGTACAGCGTGATGTATTGCTTCATCTGGTCGTTATTGTCGGCCAGCGTGCGCCGGATGTTGATGGCGAGCGTCAGACAGACGTTGCGGTCGAGCTTGGCTTTGGGCGTGAGCGCACCAATGTACATGTTGCTCAGGTCGTTGATCAGACTGTCGTAGCGGCTGACCTCAGTGTTGGTGTTGGTGATATAGTCGCGGAAGGGCGCCGCGTTGTTGCGGAACTGCTTGTACTGTTCCGTGGCGGCGTGACAGGCGTAGGTAAGGTCAAAGATATTGCCCTCCTTTTGGGAGTATAGCATCAGCGCGTTTTGCTGACTTTGGTTGCCCACCGTGATCAGCTCCTTGACGACCATCTGCTGCTGGAGCCGCAGGTCGTTTTGCTGTTTGTCGAGATCGTGACGGTAGTTGTTGAGTTCCTGACGCAGAATGGACAGCGAACTGCTGATGTCGCGCTCCTTGAGCACGGCATGGCTGGAAGTTGCCAGAAGCAATAACAGCGGGAGGATGATACAGCGGATATGTTTCAGCATAATTCGATTGTGTGTATTGTCGCACAAAGTTATAAAAACTCTATGTATAGAGTTATTATAGAGTGGTTAAAGATAGTTAACGGAGTAACAACATTGGAGTATTTTTCGTATTTTTGTAAACGAAGGTTTATTGAAACTGTTGGGAACGAAGGATTATGGGAACTGTTGAGTTAACGGAGTTTACTGGATTTTTTGTATGTTGCTTTGATGTACCCTATTAGGAATTCCTATATGCCGGCGTAATTCTTCAATAGGAAACCAGATAACTCAATAGCCGGCAGGGGGGTGGAAGCTTTGTCCATCCCCCTTTTGTCGCCATAGCCTTCTTGGTGCATGAGACTCAGACGGTGGTGGAACTATCAATAAGGTGCATCGCAACTGTGGCGAATTGAGCCAAAGCGATGAAACAAGCGAGATGACAGTGTCAGAAACGCTTTCTGACAAGCAGGACTTCCTTTTCTGTGATTTTCACTACAGTTTTGCACTATAGATTGAAAGTTCAGGACGACAGTAGTTTGTCAATTAATTTAGTGTCTAGCCAACCATTGCATTAAATTAAATAAAATAAACAAGGGTAAGTATTCAGTAGAAAATCTCTATGACAACCTTTTTTATCTCAAGAATTCGAGAATGAGAGAATATTCTCCAAATCCTATCGATTCACAATAGTACGTTGCGACATTTGTTATCAACAATAGATAAAATTGCAAAAGAACTTGCAAGTGTGAGATAAAACGATTATATTTGCAACAAACATTTAATAAGGAACTGATCGCCATAAGAGTGAGTTGATGGACAATTGGCAGCGAATGCGTGAGGGGAAAAAGCCATTATTGCCCACGAAAATAAAGCTCGGGCTTTCTTTTCGTATTCCACTCGTTTTCACTATCTTTGCAAGTAGAAACAAAATGCAGTCACTATGAACGCAAATTACAAACTTGTTCCTTACGGCATCTCTGACTTTGAGCAGCTAAGGAAG
>OGQX01002526.1_pt1 | contig 13840 bp, 10 predicted proteins | sample 1553291 | NCBI WGS metagenome assembly OGQX01 (sample SAMEA2580030, study PRJEB22360) | human gut metagenome | biome: human gut; feature: human-associated habitat; material: faeces | place: Denmark | collected 2008/2010
CATTCATCGCTGCGTTGGGGTAATTTGATGGGAACCTTGGGCTGGACTTATGTCTTCAATAACCGTTTGTTCGGACGGGTTTCCGGGGTCTTTTCACGGTATCGCTCGAATGTACGGAGTTCAAAAGAATATAATTATGGTGTGGAAGGAGAAGATAATTATCTCTCTTCTTCATCGGAAACGAGTAGTTCTACCTCTATCTTGGATATGGGCGTCCGTTCCTCTTTTGATTACACGCCTTCTACGTCGCATGTGATTCGTTTTGGAGGGGATTTCTTGATGCACCGTTTCCGCCCGGAGTATAATGAGGTGAAAGCAGCCGGTTCCGGTATGCTGGAGTTTTCGAATATAGGGAAAATATATACGAATGATCTGCTATGGGCCCGTGAGGCGGCTGTCTTCGGAGAGGATGATTGGAATGTCTTACCTAGCTTGCGTTTGAATGCGGGGCTTCGGTTTAGCCTGTTCAATGTAGAGCGGAAGGCTTATACCTTATTGGAGCCTCGCGCTTCCTTGAGATGGTTGCTACGTGACGATCTTAGCTTCAAAGCCTCATACGCCCGTATGGGGCAATATATCCATTTATTGGGCAACAGTTATATAAATTTGCCGACGGATGCGTGGATGCCTGTTACCCGTAAGTTGAAACCTTTAATCAGCGATCAAGTCTCCGCTGGTTTCTATTATAATCTGATGCGTTCTTATAGTTTCTCGGTAGAGGGGTATTATAAATGGATGAAGAACCTGTTGGATTATAAAGACGGCTATTCCTTCTTGCCCGGTACGGCGGCTTGGGAGGAAAAAATGGCGGTCGGCAAGGGACGTTCGTATGGCGTGGAGTTCTTGGCTCGCAAGGAAAGCGGACGTACGACCGGTTGGATAGGATATACACTTTCATGGTCGGATCGGCGTTTCGATGAGATCGATAACGGGCGACGCTTTCCGGCACGTTACGATAACCGGCATAAGCTGAATATCGTGGTTTCGCATAAACTGTCGGATAAGGTGGAACTGACAGCCGCTTGGACGTATACTTCCGGCAATCGAATGACCTTGTCGTTGGAGAGTTATGAGCAAGCTGGTACGCTTACTATTTCCAACCAATACAAGATGAATAACTGGTGGGAACCATCCGGGGAAGTGGTGGATTTGTATACACGTCGTAATAATTACCAGATGCCGGCTTATCATCGTCTGGATTTGGGACTTAATATTTACCGTCCGAAGAAGAAGGGACGAATGGGCATCTGGAATATCAGTATTTATAATGTATATAGCCGGATGAATCCGTTTATGGTCTATAAAAGTGATAACTGGGAACGAACGAATAACTTAGTCCCAGATTCTTCTTCTCCCTATAGCGGTAAAACAAAACCTTGTTTTAAGTTGATAGGTATTATGCCTATCATACCTTCCCTATCATATACTTATAAATTCTAGGAAGATGAAACAGATAAAGAATATTCTAATAAATACGATTTGTATAGTAAGCCTGTTTGGTTTGATGTCTTGCATCAAGGAGATCGATCTTGAATCCTTACGGCCGGATCCTACCTTGGTAGTGAACTGTGTCGCTATAACCGGCGAACCCTTAACCGTAAGTGTCTCCCGTACTTGGTTTTTCACGGATGATCATCCGAACGTGACTTTGGATAAAGCCGAGGTGAATTTATTCGTGAATGGCGTTTTTAAAGAGCGTATGAGCTTTCAGGAGGGGATGAGGCATTTAACACGAAAGGTTATTTCAAGTCTGATTTTATACCGGTGAAAGGGGATCGTATCCGTGTGGAAGCTTCTTATCCGGAATATGGGGTGGCAAGCGCTGAGACGGTCATGCCAGCGCCTGCTCAGGTCTTGAAAGCGGGGGTAACCTATGCTACGGTAGCTGGCTCTTTTGGTTCTGCTCGCCAGAATGCGATTTATCAGGTAACGCTCAAAGATAACCCTGCCGAGGAGAATTATTATTTACTCCGTATGGAAGAGGGCATTCCTGTTTTTGATGGAATAGCTAAGGAATATACAGGAGAATATAAATGGTTCTCGGTGAGTCCAAACTATGCGACTGAACCTGTTTTTGGCCAATCGTTGACGGCCTTGGATCAAATCTTTGGCAATGACTGGATGTATGGGTATGATGGGAAGGTCTTTTCTGATGAGTTAATAAACGGGCAAGAATATACCTTGCACTTAACGGATGAGTATTATTATGAACCTTATTATGGATCATATCCGCTAAAAGTAGTCCCGGATTCGATAGGGATAGAAGATCTAAATGAGGAAGATTTTCTTCCGATTCCTCCCAAGCACCTACGGGTACACCTATATGCTATCTCAGCGGAATACTATCGATATCTGAAAGTTTTGCAAGATAAAGACACGGATTCAGTTTCGAACCTTTTGATCGATGGCGGTCTGGCCGAACCGATCCGTGTATTTAGCAATATAGACGGTGGTGTCGGTATCCTAGGCAGTTGCCATGTAGGAATGTTTGAGACGGAAATAGCGTCTTCCTCACATTCCAATCTTGAAGCGGCCCGATTTGAAGACGGGATAGACTAGGAACTGTGGTTCCATCTTCCGTCGTACCGGGTTGTATTCATAGTTGATACCGGCTCCCATCCAGAAATTATCAGTAACCTTGAACTCCATTGAGCCGCCCACTTGGGTATGGTAGAGAAAAGGGTTGCTGAGCATATGGGGGTTGTTGTACTCGTCGGCGTAATAAGCGTATTGTCCCCAGCCTTTCAGTTTCAACCAGTCCGTAGGTTGATATTCCACTTGTACGTTTGCGCCCGCTGTTATTCCGGGACTAGGGTTGAAGGGACTAAAGAAACGACCCCCGAATCCTCCGCCATAAAGACTCCAATTGCCGCTGTGCCAAGAAATACCCCCGTTCATGATCGTCATGCCTCCGACTCCCGGCCATGTATATTGAACACCGTTAGCGATAAGATCGAAACTTTCGTTTAGCCGTTTCATATAAGTCTCATTGAAATCCAACGCCATAGGCGATACCTCCCGAAGCATCGGGGTATATACGTTAAAGAACGGCTGATAGGCGGCGGAAGATATCTGCATATCCATCGGACGCTCTTGCAGGGAGGTATGGGGAATATCGGGCGTGAACTCCCGTAGTTTAATATCGATATCCCGTGTCCCCGCAGGGGTAAATGTCTTATAAGAGGCTTTCGGGATGTTCAACTCATACGTCTTGTTTTTAGGCAGGACGATGATTTTACCTTCTTTATTTAAAATAAACGAAAAGTCAGACTGTGCCTGGATTCCAACGACACATATCCATGCCATGAATATAAATAATCCTCGTCTCATACACTCTCCTCCTATTTTTGATGTGAAGGTAACTTTTTTTTGAATAAGATGCAACTTTTAGGATACCTATTTCATCCATATAATAGAGAGCATAAGTACTTATGGATGAACAACTGTTAATCGATGGATGTATGCGAGGCGAATCATGGGCTCGTAAGGAATTGTACGAGCAATATGCTCCTGCTATGATGAGTGTTTGCATGCGTTACGTGGGTGACAGGGAGACGGCCCGTGATCTTCTGCAGGACGGGTTCGTGAAGATATTTACGAAGATCCGGTCGTATTCCGGCTCCGGGGCTTTCGGGGGGTGGATACGGCGGATCTTTGTCACTACGGCTCTTGAATATCTCCGGTCTTCAGAGAACACGAGGCTAAGTGTAGGTTTGGATGGCTATGACGACAGTTTGGAAGATATCAACTACTCCGTATTGGACCGTTTATCGGCGGACGACTTGTTGGCTTGCGTGGCCCAATTGCCGTCGGGATATCGTACGGTCTTCAACTTATATGCGATAGAGGGATATACGCATAGCGAGATCGCCGAGATGCTGCATGTACAGGAGGCGACTTCCCGCTCCCAGTTTATCCGGGCGAGGAACGCTTTGCAAAAGAGTGTACAATCTTTAATAAGGCATGAAAATGCGGGACGATAAGGATCATAACGAACGGCTGGATGATTTCAGCGGCTATATGCGGCAGCGCTTGGAAGAGCACCGGTTGCCGGTAGATGCCGGCTGCTGGGATGAGGTGGAGGCCCGGATGAACCGGAGAGCGAGACCACGGGGTTGGTTGTGGACGGGAGGCTTGGCCGCCGCCGCGGTGCTGGCCTTGGTTATTTGGCTGCTACCTTCCCCGGAGAAGATGCCATTGGAGGAATTGAGCCCCTTTCAGAAAGAGATATCGGAGAAAGCGGAGGAAATGAATATTCTTTCGGAGCATCCCGTTTTACCTGTAGAGCCTGTAAAGAAACGTATAGCGAAAGTGCTGAAATGGGAAAAAAGGGCTAAGCTTTCCGCTATTGTCGGGGAAAAGGAAACGATTCGGGAGGATGAGAAGTGTGAGACTATCGAGATTATTGAGAAGGATGCGATTGCGGCTATCGTAGAAGAACCGTCTGTGAAGGAGGAGGCGTCCGAGGATTCGACGGACATAGTCGTTAAGCGAGGTGACTCTACGGTTCCTCTACCGGAAGGCGAACGGAGTCCCCGACGAAAAGCCTCTTTGAAAAAGAAAGCCAAGAAGAGTAAACGGAACAAGTGGTTATTGGCCGCCGCCGTTGGCTCTAGTGGTTATGTAGATAGCTTTTTAAATACGGATATGAGTTATGGTGATGTTTCTTCTCCGGGAGATATGAATGTTCCTTCCCAAGATCCTGATCCGGATAAGCCGGATAAAGACGATGATGAGAAGGAGAATAGCAATACGCCTTCCCAAACGGTCTCATTTCGTAATGCCCCGGTATTACGGAGTTCTAAGGTGGATGAGAACTTCTTGGATAATCGTTCGTTCGAATCTTATCCGGACGTTAGCTACTCCCTTCCGATATCTTTTGGTTTTACGGTACGGAAGGATTTGAGCCGGCGTATAGCCGTGGAAAGTGGATTGATGTATACGTATTTATCCACTACATTCAAGAGGGGAGGGGATTTCCCGTCAGAGGTGAAATCGTCTTTGCATTATCTGGGTATTCCTTTGAATCTGGTGGTTTATGTATGGAAGAATCAGCGATGGAATGTCTATCTCTCCGGAGGCTTTATGATGGAGAAGGGTTTGCAGGCCGTGCATAGCGGTTATATCGCCGGAAACGGAACGACTATCTCTAAGAGCAAAAAGGAGGGCATCCACGGTATGCAATGGTCCGTGAATGCCTCGGTCGGTGCCGCTTATCGTTTCTATGGGGATTGGAGTCTCTATTTCGAGCCTCGCTTCTCCCATTATTTCGACTGTGATCAACCGGCTAGTATTCGTACAGACAAGCCGTTGGGATTTGGGTTGAGCGCAGGTATACGATATGCTTTTTAATGATTAAATCTATTATAATTATGCGGAAACTTTTTTATTGGGCGTTTGCCTTTAGCCTTTGCGTCTTAATGGGATGCAAGGATGATGGAGTGAGAATGGAGGTCGTGCGGTATGCTATCAACGAACCGGTATTCATGTCGATCTCCGAGTTTCGGAATTCAGTGAAGGTGACGGATGAGGTGGTGCCAATCACCAAGCGGGGTAAGATCTGTTTCTATAAGGATTACCTGTATATTTCTTCCCCGGATAAGGGCATCCATATCGTGGATAACAGGAATCCGGCATCTCCCCGGATAGCGGGCTTTGTAGAGTTGATCGGTAACGAGGATCTCTCGATCAAGGATGATAAATTGTATGCGGATTCGTATGTGGATCTGGTCTGGTTCGATATCTCCGATCCGGAGAGACCTGAATTGGAAGGTCGTGTGGAGAACGCTTTCCGTTATGCGCTTCCGACCATAGAGAATGGCTATGGGTTCGATTATAATATGTGTTATTCGGAAGAAGCGAGAGCGAAAGGTGTCGTGGTTGGTTGGGAGCCGAAGGAACGGGAGGAAACCATTTACCATTATCCGAGTTATGGCGGTGATCTGATGGCGAACGATGCGGCGCCGGGTACTTCCACGCAGGGCGTGAACGGATCTATGGCTCGTTTTTCTATTTATGGTAAGTACTTATATACGGTAGAACAGAATATCATGTGTGTTTTCGACCTGTCTGGAGACAAGCCTGTCTTGACGACAAACGACATTTGGTTGCAACGTGGTGTCGAGACTCTTTTCAACTATAAAGATAAGATGTTCATGGGAACTCCGACCGGCATGTTGATCTATTCGCTGGAAGATCCGCTAGCGCCTAAGTATCGTTCTTCCGTAAGTCATTGGTTGTGATCCGGTTGTCGTGGAGGATGACTTAGCGTATGTGACCGTGCATTCCGGAAATACTTGCGGGCAAAATACCAATGAACTGATGCTCATAGACGTAAGTGATGTGGACCAACCGAACTTGCTGGTTACTTATGGCATGAAATGCCCGAAAGGACTAGGTATCGATAACGGTACTTTATTCCTCTGCGACGAAGGTTTAAAGGTCTTCAACGCGAAAGATCCTATGACCTTGATGGCTAATCAGCTTGTTCATTATGCCGGAATGGAGGGTTACGACGTAATCCCTTTCAAGAATACCTTGATGATGATCGCCGATGATGGCCTTTACCAATACGATTATTCCAATTTACAGGCGATATCTCAGTTAAGTAAATTGCCAATGGGCGAATAGAGTTTAATATTCCTCTTCGCTATTCGCTTCGCAAGGTGTTTACCGGATTGCGGGATGCCGCCTTATAACTATGCCTGCTTACGGTCAGTAGCGTAACCATCAATACGATACCGCCGGACAGCAGGCATGTTCCTATGGATATGTCCACCCGATATACGAAATTCTCCAGCCAACAACTCAGCGAATACCACGTGATAGGAACGGCAATTGCGAAAGCGATCCCTACCCAGCCGATAAACCGACGATTTAATAGATACAAGATCTCCCCGGCCGTAGCCCCGTTTACCTTACGGATACCGATTTCTTTCGTACGCTGCCGGATGGCATAGAGAGCCATGCCGAATAATCCGAAGGCGGTTAGCAGGAGGCTGATGATCGAGTACATGATGAGCAAATGTGCCAGTTCGATCGTTTTTCGGTTAGATAACATAAATTCCTCGTATATATCTTGATATTCGAAAGGTACGTTGGGGTTGATCTTTTCCCATGTTTGTTGCAGTAAAGCTAGAGCCTCGGCTCTGCGCTCCTTTTTCAGTCGGATTTGGACGAGGTTATAGGGGGGAGTATGCGTTAGGTAGGTCAAGCTAGGGTAAACCTCTTGTCGTAAGGTTCCTGTATATAGATTCTCCACGATCCCTGCTATAATCGCTATCGGTTCTCCCTCCTTTTCCATCTTCCCGAATTCAGTGTCGTAAAGGCGGACAGGCTTACCCACGGGATTCTCGCCTTTGGGCACGAGCAAACGTGCGTATTGTTCGTTAATATAGACGGGTGTGCTGTATTGTTTTAGAGCCTCTCGCTCTGAGAGTCCTTGAAGAATGTTTATCTTCATAACCTTTAGGAAAGTACTATCACCTTCGTATTGGCCTAGCGTATAATTTAGTTCGTTTCCGTTTTCGTCTTTCAAGACCATTGTCCGCAAGTTGAACTGTATGATCCCGCTTCTCGAAAGGCACATCTCTTCTATGGAAGGATAACGCCGGATCTCTTCAGAGAAGGTCTGTATATGGTTCCCACTCCAGTCGGCTATTTCGATGAGGTCCCGGTAACGTTCACCGTTTGTCTGAGTGAGCGTTAGTTGCTGCCGTACGGTTAGCGTGGCGAATACCAGAGCTATTGAGATGGCGAATTGTAAGATGGAGAGCCCGCTTATGATTGTCCGCTTCCGGGTACCGGTGGTGAATGATTTATACTCGGAATGGGAAAGGGAGTTGATCTTATGGCTCATATATAATGAGGGGATAATGGATAGAGCTAGGATGAGTGCCACGATCACAGGTAAGACCTGTCCACTAAAGAAAAATCCCAAGGAGATACGTCCGGAAACGATCCGGTTGAAAGCCGGCAGGAAATCTAGTGTAAGTAACAAGGATAAAAAGAAAGCGATCAGCACGGTAAGGAAAGTATCCAAGAATAGCTGGCGATGGATTTGCCCAGCCGATGCTCCCATCACCTTCTGGGTGTAGATCATCCTTACCTGTTGCAAAATGCGGGAGAAACTTAGGTTGGCATAATTGAAACAGGCGATCACGAGGATTAGGATGGCTGAGAACAAACCAACGTACAGTAAGTCTTTCTGGTTTCGGTGGATATAGGGGATGTATTCTTGTGTATAGGTTTGCTCTTGGAAATAACTCTCTTGGAGGGTATAGAAATAATACTGTCCGGTTCCGTTGAAAGTAGGTACCTTATCATCCTTTAGTTTTTGAGTGAACGTATCGATGTTGAAGAGATCGTTTACCAGTAATAAGGTAGGGCCGCCATTGAATTGGGAGGTAGTACCTGCCAATGCGTTGAACTTAAAGAATGATTGAGGGTACTCTTTGATAACGGCGGCGACCTCGTAGGTAATCGTCTCGTTCTCATAAGCGTACTTTGCCAAGAAGGTTTTACCGATAGGATCCTCGTTCCCGAAGAATATCTTCGCTTGGTATTCGGTCAACGCAATTGCGTTTGGTTGGGTTAATGCCTTGTTTATATCTCCTGCCACTACCTTGTAAGGGAAAAAGCGAGGAAAGGAGGGATCTGCTCTGACGATCGAGATTGGGTTGAAGCGCTTTTCTCCTATCGTGATGGAGGCGGAATTGTCTATGTTCAGTCGTAAATAATCCTCAACTTCAGGGTATTGGTCTTTTAGCTGCACAGGGATCTTCCCTTTAATAAAAGATACTTTCTCTCCGGAGGTCAAGGGAGAGTCTTGTGCCATATAGATGATATGCGACTTATTGGGATTATGGGCTTCTATCCTAGATTCATAAATGACGTATGAGATCAGTAGGTTGGTACAAGTGATGCCTGCCGCCAGACTCAATAAGGAAATGACGGCGAACGTCTTGTTTCGCCACCAGCTACGGAATATAAGTTTTAGAGATATGGATTCCATGGTTTTATCTGTTTGTTGGTTCAAAGCTATCCGGTTGCGTGGAATATGGCAAATAAAATCGGAGGAAACGTTCGTAAAGGACTGGATTTGTCTAAATATTGGACACTGAGAGCCGGGAAAAGATCGTATCTTTGCGTGCGAAAAAAAGAGGAGGCTTCATGCGTAACGCGAAGATTATAGTCGTAGATGACAATGAGGTGGTATTGAGAAGTCTGCGGACGATCCTGTCCCATGAGTTTAAGACGATCGTTACCGTATCATCTCCTGTTCTATTGCCTGCCCTTTTACGGAATGGAGATGTAGATATGGTTTTACTGGATATGAACTTCGGCGCTGGAAAGCAAAGCGGTGGGGAAGGGCTTTTCTGGTTGGATCGTATTTTGGAGCTTAAGAATCCTCCGGCCGTTATCTTGATAACCGCTTTTGGGGATATCGAGTTGGCTGTATCTTCCCTTAAAAGGGGAGCCTCGGACTTTATCGTGAAACCTTGGGATAACGAGAATTTGATTCAAGCACTTACCCACGTCTTGGAACGTCGTGCGGAATCAGATGAGAGAGAGATTTCCTCTGTGGCAGAATCTCTAGTCTCCCATCCTTGTACGTTGGAGGATATGGAGCGGCAGTTTATCGCCGAGGTATTGAAAGAAAAGAAAGGGAACCTGACGCTTGTGGCTCAACAATTGGATATTAGCCGCCAGACCCTTTATAATAAGATGCGGAAATACGGGTTGTAGATTATAAGGAGAGTAACCATGGTTAACCGGAATTTATATCTGAAGATTATAGGGAGCGTTTCCTTAATCGTACTTTTTGCGTTACTTGGATCTGTATTGTTGATAACCGGTATTTCTTATTTTTTATCCTTTGTATGTCTGTGTGTTATCCTGTTGATAACTCTGTTGCTAATCCAGTGGATAAACGGTACAAATCGTAAGATCGCTATTTTCTTCGAGTCGGTTCGTAATGGGAATACAACTTTGCGATACCCGGATAAAACGAATGATCCCTTTGTAAAGGACTTATATGCGGAAATGAATCGGATTATCCTCCTATTCAGTCAAAACCAGAATGAGATGGAAGAGAAGCGCTTGTATTACGAGAGCATCTTGCGGGTACTGACGCATGAGATTCGTAATTCGATTACGCCAATCCGTTCCTTATCTGCTGATCTGTTGAAATATTCCGATACATATACTCCGGAGCAATTACGGGAAGGTTTGGAGGTTATTCATGGGCAAGCGAAAAATCTATCCGCTTTCTTGGATTCCTACCATCGTCTGACGCATCTTCCGGAGCCGGAAAGAACCGAGGTGCCTATAACCTCTTTATTTCGGAAGATGGAACGGTTGTTGTGTGCCGAGGCGGGTAGCGACCGTATTCGTTTCTCCTCTGCGGAAGCTTTAACGGTACATGCGGACCAAAACTTGATTGTGCTGGCTCTGATTAACTTGATCCGTAACGCATTACAGGCGATAGAGGGGCAAGCGGATGCCATCGTCTCCGTAGAAGCCTTGGAGGCTGATGGTAGGGTATATATAACTATAACAGACAATGGCCCCGGCATTTCTCCGGAACTATTGTCTGCTATTTTTACGCCTTTTTTCTCTACGAAGTCCGGTGGTAGCGGCATCGGTCTCAGTATCTCCCACCGCATAATGCGATTGCATGGCGGCGATTTAACCGTTGATTCCTTGCCTGGTGTCCGTACCGAGTTTCGTATGACGTTCTAGAATATGACTTTCTTGATTTTTTCAACAATCAAGTTGAAAGGCTCGGCTTTTACATGGCTGCATATTCTCACAACGTCTCGTTCAGTGTAACCTCCTATTAATTGGCAAATAACGAAGCTTTTCTTTGTTAAGTTTTTTGTTAGCATAGAGTCTTCTAAAGGAAATGTATATTGTGGATTATAGTTTTTGGAAGATATCATAGCTAGGTAAAAGAAATCTTCAGCTGCTTGCAAATCATCGTTTGAGATGACGATAGCCATGTGAGGTTTGGTTATTCCATTAGGAAATAGATAATTGACTTCTACAACATCTCGTTGATGTATTTTCATTCGATGAGATATTTGGATATATATGCTGCCATGGATTGTCTGGAATGGGCTAGAAATAAATCTTTCTCATTCATAGGACTGAAAGGTTGGCTATCGCTTTTCCTTTGGTTGGAAATGTTGTGTTTAGCCATCTTGGGCGACGAAACATTTCTAGTTGGTCTGGTTTTTGTCGTTCTCATATCTTTTGTTTTTATGTTATTGGCAAATATACGTATTTATTTCAAAAGATCTCCTGTTTAAATGGAAAAAGAGATTATGGCTAAAGCTTATGATATAACTATCGCTTTGGCCATAATCTCTTATAAGATTGTCTGATCAATACCCCAACTCAAATGGTTGTTCTACGGCAGGTACGCCTTCGGACATCCATTTAGGCATCTTCTGGTTCTTTAGGTAATGGTTGAAGAATTGGAACATGCGGCGTTGGAAATCTACACGATTTGCGATTCTCGTGGGCCAATGCGGTTCGCCTGTATAATTCAGTAACCAGCAAGGTTTACCTAACCGTTTCATGGCAACGAAATACTCGATACCTTGGTACCAAGGCACATGGCCGTCGGCATCGTTGTGCATGATCAATATTGGGGTCTGCACCTTATCCATCGTGAACAACGGCGAGTTTTCCAGATAACGAAGCGGAGAACTCCATGGCGTAGCTCCTAAACGGCTTTGTGTATGCTCGTATTGGAAAGAGCGAGCCATGCCGGAACCCCAACGGATACCGCCATAAGCGCTAAACATATTTACGACAGGCGCCCCAGACTCGATAGCGGAGAATAAATTCGTGCGAGTCGCTAAATAAGCTACTTGGTAACCTCCCCAGCTATGTCCTTGCGCACCGATCCCTTTTTCGTCGATATATCCTTTGGCGATCATCATGGTGATACCCGGCATCAAGCAGTTATAGCAGCTTTCTCCCGGATAACCATCTACATAGCGAATGTCCGGGTTGAAGATGACATATTCGTTGCTATTGTATAAGTGATAATCGATCGTAGAACGATGCGGTTCCGGCATACGGTAATTATATAAAGTCTCCGAATTCCGCTCGTAGAAGTTTACCATCATCGGGTACTTCTTGTTCGGATCAAAATTCGCCGGCTTATAAACGACACCTTCCAGTGGACGGCCGTCCAAGGAAACCCATGATACCAACTCGGCGGTACCCCAGATAAAACCTTCCTGCTGTTTGTCTCCATGCGTCAATTGCACGGATTTCTTGAACGCCAAGGTCGAATAGTGGATATCCGGGTATTGCTGGAAGGTTTCCATCGTATAGATCACGTCATCCGTATTCTTCGCCTTGTTGATAGATCGCAGCATATAATTGCCCGCCAGCAAAGTCTTCGGGGAGGCAGGAGCGGAGAGGCGTGCGTTGTAGAATCCGTATCCTTTTGTGGCCTCGTTGAATCCTTTTAATAATTGCAGTTTGCCGAGGTCGATAAAGCGAGCCTCTTTATCCAGTTGTTCCAAGCGGTAGGAAAGTTTCTCCTTCCTTCCGTTCACGGTCAGGTTGATCGGTGGGGTGGCCGCGGTCGGATCGAATTTCCAGATGTCGTAACGATCATAGATCAAGAGATTTTGATCATTCGCGGTCCAGCCGGCGGCTCCATGCGCATAAGGATAATCGGGAACGTCGTTCTCCTCGTCCCAAGCCGGGAAGCTTTCCGGAGTGGTTAGGCGATATTGCTTACCTTCCGCCAAGGCGATCGTGTACCAGCAGCTATCCGTCTCGCCATACCAATACGCATATTTACCTTGTGGGGAGAGGCGGAAACGGCCATAATCCGCTTGGGCGATTTGCTTGCGCTCCCCGTTATCCAACGATACGGTATAATAGTCGCTGCGTGTGCGGGCCTCCCACATGGAAGACAAAGAATAGGGACGGGAAGTGGAAAGGAGCGCCAAGGGTGCGTCACCCTCATTACCCAATTGGATATTCGGTAATTCCTCATTCGCCAATTGGAAGATAGAGCCGTTGCCCAGATTATAAACCGCTTGATAGCTTTTCTTTAAGTCTTTTTCCTTGTTATAATTCTGTACGGTATATTGTACGGGCTCATCCCAACTCCAAACCTGTACGTTCGGACGATTCTCGGCTAGTTGGGTCGTGTCTTTTTGCCTCGGCTCCGGTGAGGTACCGAAGAATAGACGGGAAGCGGATTTCGAGAATTGAAGCATCCCGTTCTCATTGATTACCCATTCAGCGGGGAAAGCCTTGTTTCCACGGGTGGCGATTTCTTTTGCGGGAGCGTTATGTTCGGATAGCCATAAGCTTAACGCTTTGTAAGAAGAATCTTTGTCGGCGCAATATAAGAAAGCCAGCCGTTCCCCTTTCTCGTCGAACGTGGTTTGTTTGAATACGCCTTTTCCCTCTTTGATGAGCGCCGGACTTCCTTTCTCTGGATTCAAGGTGAATATACCTGCTTCTCCTTCCGCCGCGCTCGTGTAATATAGCATACCGCTTTTCTTGGCGAATTGGAAATCCGTTACGGTCGGGAACTGGAAGGTCTTGCTTCCATCCAGCGAACGGACGTACAAAGTGGAGTCCTTCCGGCCTCTTTGATAAGCGATCCAATCCGCCTCGTCCGCTAATTTGAAGGTTTTGAGAGAGTCTATCGTCTCCTTTTTACCGGCGACGGAATAGATTACCAAGGTGTTCATCGGCATCTTGTCCTCTTTCGTCTTCAATACTTTCAGGGAATCTACCGTAGACTTTCCGGGTGTTTGCGTGACAACCAGATAACCCGAGGAAGCGGAGAACGCGA
>OGQX01002528.1_pt1 | contig 13836 bp, 13 predicted proteins | sample 1553291 | NCBI WGS metagenome assembly OGQX01 (sample SAMEA2580030, study PRJEB22360) | human gut metagenome | biome: human gut; feature: human-associated habitat; material: faeces | place: Denmark | collected 2008/2010
GTTGCTGCTGCTCCCGTTGCAGCACCCGCCGCACCCAAGGCCGCTCCCGCAGCTGCTCCCAAGGCAGCTGCCGGTGCCGCCGGTGCTGTTGCCGTCAAGGCTCCCATGCCCGGCAACATTCTGGACGTCAAGGTCGCTGCCGGTGCTTCTGTCAAGGCCGGTGACGTGCTGGTCATCCTCGAGGCCATGAAGATGGAGAACGAGATCGTTGCTCCTCAGGATGGCACTGTGGCCTCCGTCAACGTCAACAAGGGCGACACCGTCAACTCCGGTGACGTTCTGGTTTCCATGAACTGAGAACTGAGGAAGAGGTGACAACCATGGCCAAAAAGCCGATCAAGATTACGGAAGTCGTCCTGCGTGATGCTCACCAGTCTCTGCTGGCCACCCGTATGACGATGGATGAGATGCGTCCCATCCTGCCCGAAATGGATAAGATCCCTTACTTCTCTGTCGAGTGCTGGGGCGGCGCTACCTTTGATAGCTGCATCCGCTTCCTCGATGAGGACCCCTGGGAGCGTCTGCGCATCCTGCGCAAGGAGCTGCCCCACCAGAAGCTGCAGATGCTGTTCCGCGGCCAGAACATGCTGGGCTACCGCCCCTACGCCGATGATGCTGTCGAGTACTTTGTGCAGAAGTCCGTTGCAAACGGCATCGATGTCATCCGCATCTTCGACGCACTGAATGATCCCCGCAACCTGCAGACCGCCATCAAGTCTGCCAACAAGGAAGGCGCACATGTTCAGGGCTGCATCAGCTACACCCTGAGCCCCGTGCACAACAACGAGTACTTTGCAGCCTACGCCAAGACCCTCGAGGAGATGGGTGCAAACTCCATCTGCATCAAGGACATGGCTGGTCTGCTCACCCCCTATACCTGCTATGATCTGGTCAAGAAGCTGAAGGAGACCGTCAGCATCCCCGTGGATATCCACAGCCACTACACCGCAGGTCTGGCTTCCATGTCCATCCTCAAGGGCATCGAGGCAGGTGCTGATATCATCGATACTGCCATGAGCCCCCTGAGCCTTGGTACCAGCCACATGCCCACCGAGAGCCTGGTCGCTGCCCTGCAGGGCACCGATTACGACACCGGTCTGGATCTGAAGCAGCTGAACGTTGTGCGCGCATACTTTGCAAAGCTGCGCGAGAAGTACATTGCCAACGGCCAGATCAGCCCGAAGAGCCTGGGCGTGGATGCAAACACCCTGCTGTATCAGGTGCCGGGCGGCATGTTCTCCAACATGCTCAAGCAGCTGAAGGATGCCGGTAAGGAAGATAAGCTGGACGAAGTGCTGGCCGAGATCCCCCGCGTCCGTGAGGATGCAGGCTATCCGCCGCTGGTCACCCCCACCAGCCAGATCGTTGGCACGCAGGCTGTGTTCAACGTCATCCTGGGCGAGCGCTACAAGATGGTCACCAAGGAGTTCAAGGGCCTGGTCCACGGTGATTACGGCAAGACTCCCGCTCCCATCAAGCCCGAGTTCACCAAGAAGATCCTGGGCGACGAGCAGCCCATTACCTGCCGCTTTGCTGATACTCTGGCTCCTGAGATGGACAAGCTGAAGGCAGAAGCTGCCAAGTGGGCAACGCAGGAAGAGGATGTGCTGACCTACGCAATGTTCCCGCAGGTGGCACCCAAGTTCTTTGAAAAGCGCAATGCCAAGAAGCAGGGCGTGGACGGCGACCATGTGGACTACACCAATCAGTCTCATCCCGTCTGATCTTTCATAACGGATTCAGGGGCTTCCCGCTTTTGCGGCGGGAGGCTCCTTTTTGTGTTTTGCACCGGATCTGGCCCCAAAAATGGGCGGCGGCTCATTGACATGAAAATCCATCCATTTTATAATGAATCAAAATGGATGCAGCCGACACCCGGGCATCCCCGGAAAAAGAAGAGGTGATCTGCATGAGAAGCATCACGGTACAGCGCCTTGCGGAATTTACAGAGCAGGATTATGAATTTACCTTCGGCATCACCCGGAAGGAATTTGCCCAGATGCTGGAAGCACTGAATGCGGCTTATTGCAAGGAGCACCGGCGCAGGCCGCATTTTACCAAGATCACAATGATTTTACCAAGATCACAATGCAGGATAAGCTGGTGCTGACTTTGCTCTACCGCCGCGAGTACCGCAGCATGGAGAACATTGCGGCAGAATACGGTGTCTCCCGCGATACCATTGCGGACAATATCCACTGGGTGGAGCGCGCACTGCTGAACGCAAATCTGCTGCAGAACAGCGTGACCTGCGTATATAAAACCAACTGAAACAGGCTCTGATACAGGATCGGAAGATTTTGTATCAGAGCTTTTTTGCTTTGCACCGTGTATTGCGGCCGGTTTTGGCGGCGGCACGCAACAGTGCACCTTGAATTTTGGGCCGAAGAATAGTAAAATGAAACTATATGTATCGTAACATGGGTTTGTGTACCCAAAGGCGGATACGTATACCGAAACTTGTAAGCTGAAACACTGAAAATGTAAGAACAGGAGAGCGTTATGATCTTAAGCATGACCGGCTTTGGCCGGGGGACTGCTGTGCGCAATGGCCGTGAGATCACGGTGGAGCTGCGCAGCGTGAATTCCCGCTACTTTGAGTATTCTTCGCGCATCCCGCGCACCTGCAGCTATCTGGACAGCCGCCTGAAAAAGCAGCTCAACGAGCGCATTTCCCGCGGCAAGGTGGAGCTGAGCATGACCGTGCAGAATGTGGACGCTGCCGATACGGTGGTGGCCGTCAACATGGAGCTGGCACGCAGCTACCAGCAGGCCATGCGGGATATTTCGGAACAGCTGGGTGTCAAGAACGATATCTCTGCGGGCGTGCTGACCCGCTTCCCGGATGTGCTCACCACCCGCCACGCGGATGTGGACGAGGAACAGCTGTGGGAAGATGTTTCTGCCGTTACCGCACAGGCGCTGGACCGCTTTGTGGAGATGCGCGCCGCCGAGGGTGCCAAGATGAAGGCAGACGTGGAAAACCGTCTGAACTTCCTCGAGGAGTGCGTGGGCAGGGTGGAGACTTTGAGCGCAGGCCGCGTGGAAGCCTACACCAACCGCCTGTACGAGAAGCTCAAGGTCATTCTGGAGGACCGCGATATCGACGATGCCCGCGTGCTGACCGAGGCCGCTATTTTTGGCGATAAGACCGCTGTGGATGAAGAGACGGTGCGCCTGCGCAGCCACATTGCGCAGTACCGCGATATCCTCAAGCTGGACGAGCCGGTGGGCCGCAAGTTGGACTTTTTGACGCAGGAGCTGAACCGCGAGACCAATACCATCGGCTCCAAGTGTCAGGATCTGGATATCACCCGCATTGTGGTGGATATGAAGGCAGAGATCGAAAAGATCCGCGAGCAGATCCAAAATCTGGAATAATATGTTGTGGAGGAGCCTATGAAACTCATCAACATCGGCTTTGGCAATATGGTCAGTGCGGGGCGCGTGGTGGCAGTCGTCAGCCCGGACTCTGCACCGGTCAAGCGTCTGGTGAAGGAAGCGCGCGAGCGGGGAATGCTGATCGATGCCTCTTATGGCCGCAGCACCCGTGCAGTGCTCATCATGGACTCCGATCACGTCGTGCTGTCCGCTCTTCAGCCCGAAACGGTGGCAAGCCGCGCCGCAGGGCAGGAGGGCAGAACATCAATGGAGGAAGAAGCATCTCATGGCGAATGATAAATTTCTGTTTGTAGTTTCCGGTGCAGCCGGTACTGGTAAGGACAGCGTGGTCAAGGCACTGCGCGAGGCACACCCCGAGATCGAAAAGACCGTCTCTGCCACCACCCGCACCCCGCGCCCCGGCGAGCAGGAGGGTGTGGACTACTACTACCGCACCCGCGAGCAGTTCCAGCAGCTGCTGGAAAACGATCAGGTGGTGGAGCACAACTTCTATAACGGCAACTACTACGGCACCCTGAAATCTGAGGTGGAAAAGCGGCTGGAAGCCGGTAAGGTGGTCGTGCTGGTCATCGATGTGCACGGCGCTGCCAATATCCGCCGGATGTTCCCGGGCGCTACCACCGTGTTCCTGCTGCCGCCCTCTGTGGAGGAGCTTGAGCATCGCCTGCGCGGCCGCGGCACCGAGACTGAGGAAAGCATTCAGGAACGTCTCGCCACTGCCCGGCAGGAGCTGGCCGAGCAGGATAAGTTTACCGTAAAGCTGGTCAATAATCAGATCGAGCCCTGCGCCGCAGAGCTGTATCAGGTCATCTGCCAGCGCGCCGGGCTGCAAGGCTAAAAATCAAGCGTTGAAGGAGTTGGACGAATGCCCAAGACGGTAGGCGTTGCCGTCAGCAATGCGACCTTCCATTTTGATAAGCTGTACACCTACGCTGTTCTGCCGGAGCACCAGAATGCGGTGCGTCTGGGCAGTATGGTGCTGGTGCCCTTTGGCAAGGGCAGCCGCGCCCGCATGGGCGTGGTACTGGCCTGCGATGCTGAGCCGGAGCACTCCAAGCTCAAATATCTGTTCGATGTAGCCCCGGCCTCGGCCTGTCTGACACCGGAGTTGCTGCGGCTGGTGCATTTTTTAAAGGAGCGCACCTTCTGCACCTACTACGAGGCCGTCAAGGCGGTCATTCCGTATGGTGCGCAGTATAAGCCCGCCGTGGCGGCAGACGGTGTGACCCCGGTGCTGCAAAAGCAGCTTACCCGTCACACCGAAAATGCCTACAAGCTTGTGAGTACGCTGCCGCAAAAGCCAAAGCCTACGGCAAAGCAGCTGGCAGCGGTGGCGTTGCTGAGCGGCGGCCCTCGCACTCTGAACGAGTTGGAGGATAAAGGCATCAGCCGCGCGGTGCTGGATAATCTGTGTACCAAGGGCGTGCTGGAATGCAGCAAGGTGAATAAGTCCATCGACCTGTACGCCTCCATTCCGCTGCGCAATGACCCCATTACCCTCACCGAACAGCAGCAAGCGGCTTACGACACGCTGCTGCCCAAGCTAGAAGATGCCGCGCCCCATTCGGCTCTGCTGTACGGCGTTACCGGCAGCGGCAAGACGCTGGTATTTTTAAAATTGATTGCCCGCTGTCTGGAACTTGGCCGCAAGGCGCTGGTGCTGGTACCGGAGATCAGCCTGACCCCGCAGATGATCCTGCGGCTAAAAGGGCAGTTCGGCCGCCGGGTGGCGGTGCAGCACTCCGCGCTCAACCATACCGAGCGTCTGCTGCAATGGCAGATGATTCAGGACGGCGGTGCAGATATCGTGGTGGGCACCCGCAGCGCGGTGTTTTCGCCGCTGGAAAATATCGGCCTTATCATCATTGACGAAGAGCAGGAGCACACCTACCGGTCGGAATCCGCACCGCGCTACTCCGCCCACGAGGTCGCCCGGCAGCGTGCCGCCGAAAACGGCGCACTGCTGCTTCTGGCCAGTGCCACCCCCAGCACCGAGAGTTTTTACGCTGCGCAGAATGGACGTACCCAGCTGGTGCGGCTGACCAAGCGCTACGGCGGCAATCCGCTGCCCAGCGTGCAGATCGTGGATATGCGGGCAGAGCTGGCTGCGGGCAACCCCCGGGAGATCAGCCTTGCACTGGAGGACGCCATCCGCCGCAATCTGGAGGCAGAAAAGCAGACTATCCTTCTGCTCAACCGCCGGGGCTACCAGACCATTGCCCAGTGCGAGGACTGCCGTGAGGTGCTCAAGTGCCCCAAGTGCAGCGTGCCCATGGTGTACCACAAATCAGCGCATAAGGTGCTGTGCCACTACTGCGGCTCCCAGCAGGAGCCGCCGCCCACCCTTTGCCCGGCCTGCGGCGGCAAGCTGCAGTACCGGGGCTTTGGCACCCAGAAGGCCGAGGAGGAACTGGCAAAGCTCTTCCCGGAGGCGCGGGTGCTGCGCATGGATCAGGACTCTACCGCCGCCAAGGACGCCCACGAAAAGCTGCTTGCCAAATTTGCAGCGCATGAATACGACATCATGGTGGGCACCCAAATGGTGGCAAAAGGTCTAGACTTCGAGAACGTGACCCTTGTGGGTGTTCTGGGCATTGATTCGCTGCTGTTTGCGCAAGGCTTCCGGGCATATGAGAACGTGTTCAGCCTGATCACACAAGTGGTGGGACGCAGCGGCCGCGCAAAAGAGCCCGGCTTTGCCATCATCCAGACCACCGACCCGGACAACCTAGTGCTCACCCTTGCTGCTGCACAGGATTACGACGCCTTCTACGAGCAGGAGATCGCCTACCGCAAGCTGGGCCTGTATCCGCCCTTCTGCGGGCTGTGCGTCATCGGCTTTGCTGGTGCAAAGGAGAACGAGGTGGCGCGCGCCGCTGCCCGTTTCTCGGCGCTTTTAGGACAGCAGGCGGCCAAGCAGCCGGATCTGCCCCTGCGCATTCTGGGTCCTACGCCCGGCAGCATTGAAAAGATCAACGACACCTACCGCTATAAGCTTACCGTTAAGTGCCGCAACGACCGCCGCTTCCGCGACCTCGTGCGCAGCACGCTGGCACTGTATGAAAAAGAAAAGCTGCCGTCTAAGGCATCGGTCGTGGTAGACCTGCACTCGGATGGTGACATCTGAACGGTGGATTGTAAAATGGATAAAATACGCATTAATGATATTCTGAACTTTAGCAAAGAAGAAATACCAAATGTTCGCGTGAAATTCAATATTTACAATGGTTACGATGACCCGTTGGAACTTTATAAAACCGACCCGGATGAAGTAAATATCGACTGGTTTCTGTGGCGTGACCGCCGCCGTTATTTTAGTGTAGGACAAACGGCGATCTGCTTTTTAAAAATCGGAAATGATACATGGCTCATGACGTGCATCAAGACGATAACCGGGGAGAAAAAAGTTGATGAAACAAATGGCGGTGTTGGTTACGAGGCGCAGGATGATGCCCGTTACGGGAAATATTTCGGGCGGCTTGTTCTGCGTTATCATAATCCCTGCCGTACAATGGGGCGCACCTATGCGTCAGTAATGGACGAGTTGGAAGTTCTTGAGATTTTGAACGATCAGTTCACTGGCGAGGATTTTCCGGGTTATGAAAATGTACGGCTGAGTTATCGGCAATTGAAAAATGTGATCGACCGGCACCTTCCGGGATGGATCGCAGCGCTGCAAAACCAGAAAGCGGTCTATCTGATTACGGATAACAAGACCGGTAAATTATATGTTGGCTCTGCTACATCGCAGACGGGAATGCTTCTCCAACGTTGGTCAAATTATATTGCTGATGGCCATGGCGGAAACGAAGCATTGAAAGAGCTCGTAAAAAAGCAGGGCTTCGATTATGTAAAAGAAAATTTCCAGTATTCTATCCTTGAAAATTATAATGCAAGGATGGATGACGAATACATTTTGAGACGTGAGTCCTGGTGGAAAGAAACACTTCGGACAAGAGAGTTTGGATACAATAAGAATTAAAAGCTTGATTTGGAGGTACCATTATGGCTATCCGTAATATTGTTAAAGAAGGCGACCCCATCCTGAACAAAGTCTGCCGCCCCGTGACCAATTTTGACGACCGTCTGGCCACCCTGCTGGACGATATGCGTGAGACCATGATCGCCGCCGACGGCGTGGGTCTGGCTGGCCCGCAGGTGGGTATGATGCGCCGCCTGTTCGTGGTGTGGGACACCACCGACGCCCCGGAGGAGATTCCCGAGGATTACGAGTACAAGTTCATTGATTTTGTCAACCCCGAGATCCTCGCCGTTTCTGAGGAAGAGGAGACTGCCTACGAGGGCTGCCTGTCCTTCCCGGGGCACAACGGCGCTGTGACCCGCCCCGTTGCCGTCAAGGTGCGTGCACAGGACCGCAACGGCGAATGGTTTGAGCTGGAAGCTGACGGTCTGCTGGGTCGCTGCATCCAGCACGAGAACGACCATCTGGACGGCATCACCATCATGGAATCCAGCGAGTACTTCTATGAGGATACCGAGGAAGGCAAAAAGGCCGCCCGCGAAGCGAAAGGAAACAACTGATGCGCATTTTGTTCATGGGCACGCCGGATATTGCTGCCGAGTGCCTGAAAGCCCTGTATGCCGCCGGGCACGAGATCTGTGCCGTGTACACCCGGCGAGATAAGCCTGTCGGCCGCAAGCAGGTGCTCACCGCGCCGCCGGTCAAGGAGGTTGCACTGGCGCACGGCACACCTGTGTTCCAGCCCCGCACCCTGCGGGACGGCAGCGAGGATGAAAACATCCACGCCCTCGCCCCGGAGCTGATCGTGGTGGTGGCCTATGGCTGCATCCTGCCGAAGTCCGTGCTGGAAATGCCCCGCTATGGCTGCATCAACCTGCACGTTTCGCTGCTGCCGAAGTATCGCGGCAGCGCCCCAGTACAGTGGTCGGTGCTGAACGGCGATGCCGAGACTGGCGTTTCCATTATGCAGATGGATGAGGGTCTGGATACCGGCGATGTGCTGTACTGCAAAAAAATCACCATCGACCCCGAGGAGACCAGCGGCGAATTGTTCGACCGCGTTACCGCTGTGGGTGCCGAAGCCCTGTGTGAGACCATTCCCCAGATCGCAGCAGGCACCCTGACGGCTGTGCCGCAACAGCACGAAAACGCCACCCTTGCCCCCATGCTGAACAAGGAGATGGCAGAGTTCCACCTGACCGACTCTGCCGCCCATATCCATAACTGGGTGCGCGGCATGAATCCTTGGCCGGGTGCGTGGTTTATCACTTCCGGCGGTAAAAAGCTCAAGGTGATGTCCTGCCGCGTGGCTGCCGCCAACGGCGAAGCCCCCGGCACTGTGCTGGCTACAAAGCCCCTGACCGTAGCCTGCGGCGAGGGTGCTATCCAACTGCTGGAAGTCGTGCCGGAGGGCAAAAAGCCTATGGACGGTACTGCCTTTGCAGCAGGTCTGCGCTTGAAAACGGGGGATAGCCTCTGATGGCCGCAAATCCGCGTGCGGCAGCGGTTGCCGCACTGGTACGGCAGGAGCAGGACGGCTTTTCCAATCTGGTGCTGGACGCAGAGCTCAAGCGCCAGAAGCTGGAAGGCCGGGATAAGGCTTTTGCAAGTGCCATCTTCTACACCGTATTGGAGCACCGCGGCACGCTGGACTATATTCTGGAGCAGTTTCTGCCCAAGGGTCTGGCGAAGCTGGATGCACCCGTGCGGGAGATTCTGCGCGCTGCACTGGCACAGGCACACTATATGCAGGTTCCTGTCTCTGCTGCGGTGAACGAGGCAGTCAAGCTGACCCGTACCTTTAAAAAATCCAGCGCCTCCGGCCTTGTCAATGCCGTGCTGCGCAAGGCCTGCGGCTATGAGTTAGACGCTGCCGTCTTTAAAGACGAGATCCAGCGCCTGATGGTGCTTGGCTCTGCCGGGCGGGATGTGGCAGAATTCCTCCACAAGAACTACCCGGACGAAGCACTGGGCTTCCTGTCCTATCAGGCCGATGGCGGCTTGACCAGCCTGCGCGCAAACCCCCTCAAGGCCAGCGCTGCGCAGCTGTGTGCGCTGCTTACAGAGCAGGGCGCAGCAGAGGTGCGGCAGGGCATCGTGCCCGGCAGTGTGCTGGCACGGTTCGCGGGCAGCCCGGCGGACAACGAGCTGTTCCGGCAGGGATACTACCATGTAGAAGGACAGGCCAGTCAGCTGGCAGCCCTTTGCGTGGGCGCAGCCCCCGGTGAAACGGTGCTGGACCTGTGCGCTGCCCCCGGCGGCAAAACGATTTTGCTGGCCGAGCAGATGCAGGGCACAGGAACACTGTACAGTTGCGATGCAGCCGAAAACCGTGTGGGGCTGATCCGCACCGCGGTAGACCGCATGGGCTTTACCGGGGTGCATACCCTTTGTAATGATGCCACCAAACCGAACCCTGCACTGCCCATGGCAGACCGCATCCTGACGGATGTGCCTTGCAGCGGCTTGGGCATTCTGGCAAAAAAGCCGGATCTGCGCTATAAAAAGCTGGAAGCTGACCGGCAGGCAGAACTGCTTGCCACACAGGCGGCAATTCTGGATACCGCTGCGGCGCTGCTCAAGGCGGGCGGGCGACTGGTCTACTCCACCTGCACCATCGACCCGGCAGAAAATCAGCAGCAGATCGCAGCCTTTTTGCAGCGCCACCCGGAATTTGCGGTCTGTGCACCGGAGGTACCGCTGCCCGCCGGAATGACGGCAGGGGAGTACGGCTGCCTCTCAGTGCCCACTCGCACCGGCATGGACGGTTTTTTCCTGTGTGTGCTGCAAAAAGCCGCCGGAACGCAATAACCACGACTCTCTGAGGGTCGTATCCTGTTATAGGAGAACAGAATGGAACAAAAACGCTGTATTTCTTCCCTGACGCTGGCAGAATTGACTGCCGAGCTGAAAGCTCTGGGGCAGCCGGGCTTCCGGGCGAAGCAGATCTTCCACTGGGTACACCAGAAACTGGTCACCGAATTTTCTGCCATGACCGACCAGCCCAAGACCCTGCTGGCAAAGCTGGAAGAAACCTTTTATATCGCTGCACCGCAGATCGAGCGTCGTCAGGAGGCCAAGGACGGTACTGTGAAGTATCTGCTGCGCATGGCGGACGGCAACTGCATCGAGACCGTTGTCATGCGCTACCACTACGGCAATACCGTGTGCGTGTCCACGCAGGTGGGCTGCCGCATGGGCTGCCGGTTCTGCGCCTCCACACAGGCGGGGCGGGTGCGCAACCTTGAAGCGGGCGAGATCTGCTCCGAGATCTACACCGCCCAAAAGGATATCGGCGAGCGTATCTCGCATATCGTGCTTATGGGCATCGGCGAGCCGCTGGATAACTTTGACGAGGTAATGCGCTTTTTGGAAAATATCACCTCGCCCGAGGGCGTCAATATCGGCATGCGCAATATCAGCCTTTCCACCTGCGGTCTTGTCCCCAAAATCGACCAGCTGGCGGAGAAAAAGCTGCAGCTTACCCTTTCCATCTCGCTGCACGCACCTACCAACCAGATCCGCAGCAGCATGATGCCGGTCAACGATGCCTACCCGGTGGAGCAGCTGATCCAGACGGTGCGCCGGTATCAGGAGACCACCGGCCGCCGGGTCAGTTTTGAATATTCCATGGTGCGCGGTGTCAATGATTCTGATGTCTGCGCAAAGCAATTGGCAGACCTGATCCGGGGCATGGGCGCGCATGTAAATCTGATCCCCATCAACCCGGTGGACGGCAGCCCGTATTCCGCTACGGATGCAGCCAATGTGCGCCGGTTCCAGCAAAAGCTTGAAAGCCTTGGCGTAAACGCCACGGTGCGCCGCCGCCTTGGCAGCGAGATCAGTGCCGCCTGCGGCCAGCTACGCCGCGACGAAATGAACGGCAAGGCATAAATAGAGGGAGAAACCTATGAAACTTGCAGGAAAAACGGATGTAGGACGCGTCCGGCAGGACAATCAGGATGACTACCGTGCCGGGGAGCTGCCCGGCGATGCAGCCTGGGCGCTGGTGTGCGATGGCATGGGCGGCGCACGCGGCGGGCGGGAAGCCTCGCAGTGTGCATGCAGCGTCATCGAGCGCTGCTTTCAGGAGCAGTACAGCCAGTGCATCCCCGGCGAAGAGGAGACTTTTTTAAAGAAGGCGCTGCTCAGCGCCAACCGCTATGTGTTCCAGAAGGCACTGCGGGAGGAGTCTCTGGCCGGTATGGGCACCACCGCTGTCTGCGCTCTGGTGCGCGGCGGCAATGCCTATCTGAGCCACGCGGGCGATTCCCGCGCCTATCTGTACCGGGACGGTAAACTGGCGCAGCTGACCCACGACCACTCCTATGTACAGGAGCTGGTGGACTGCGGCACTATTACGCAGGAGCAAGCAGAGCATCACCCGCAGAAAAACATCATTACCCGGGCACTGGGCGTGGACTACCGGCTGGAGCCGGAGTTCACCACCGTGGCGCTGCAGGCAGGGGATGTTCTGCTGCTATGCACGGACGGTCTGACCAATGCTGTGCCTATGGAGCAGCTGGAACAGCTGCTGCGCAGCGAGTCTTTTTACGACCTGCCGGATGCTCTGATCCGCACCGCTAACGAAAACGGCGGCCCGGACAACATCACCGCCCTGCTGGTGGGGATAGAGCCGATGGAGGTGCGCCATGGATAACCTGATCGGTAAAAGACTGGACGGCCTGTACGAGGTGCAGGAGCTGATCGGCTCCGGCGGTATGGCCAATGTATATAAGGCGGTCATGCGGGGGCAGAACGGCCCTGTGCCCGCCGGGACTGTGGTGGCCGTTAAGGTGCTGCGGCAGGAGTATATGCACGACCCGGATCTTGTGCGCCGCTTTAAAAATGAATCCAAGGCCATCTCGCTGCTGAACCACCCCAATATCGTTAAGGTGTACGATGTTTCGGTCAACGACCATCTGCAGTATATCGTCATGGAGTATGTGGACGGCATGACCCTGCGGGAGTACCTCAACGAGCGGGGCGGCAAGCTTTCCAGCCGGGAGACCGTGCACTTCATCTCCCAGATTCTCAAGGCGCTGGAGCATGCCCACGCCAACGGCATCGTGCACCGGGATATCAAGCCCCAGAATATTATGCTGCTGGATAACGGCCAGCTGCGCATGATGGACTTCGGCATCGCCCGTATTTCCCGGGCAGATAACCAGATGCTGGCCGGCAAGGCGATGGGCAGCGTGCATTATATCAGCCCGGAGCAGGCAAAAGGGGACGAGACCGACTGCACCAGCGACATTTACTCGGTAGGCGTCATGATGTACGAGATGCTCTCCGGTCATCTGCCCTTTGATGCCGATGATGTGGTGGAGGTCGCCATCAAGCAGATCTCGGACGAGCCCCGCTCGCTGCACGAACTGGCACCGGAGGTTCCCTATGCGCTGGTGGAGATCACCGAAAAAGCCATGGCCAAGCTCCCCCAGAACCGCTACCCCTCGGCACGGGCAATGCTGGAAGCACTGGACACCTATGTGCAGAACCCTTCCGTGCTGTTTGAATATCAGTATATTACAGAAGAAGCACCCGAAAAGGTGGTGAAACGTACCATGAACCAGAACCGCGCGATCCGTCAGAACGAACAGCCAGCCCCCCGCAAAAACGGCAAGAGCAGGTCGGGCAAAAAGCGCCGTACCGTCTTTTTGCCTGCCTTGTTCGGCATCACCATTGCCTTTGCACTGGCCTGCATGGCACTGTGCTGGATGATCCTGAACGATTCCTCCAACCTGATGAACAACAAAGCCGATGTCACCCTTGGAGATTATATCGGCATGACCAAGGATCAGGCCATGGCCACGGATCAGATCGCATCCGGCCAGATCTCCCCGGAGTGGGAAGAAGAGTACAACAGCAACTATGCTGCCGGTTATATCTATAAGCAGTCGCCGGTGTCCGGTCGCACCGTCCGCGAGGGACAGAGCGTGACTTTGACCGTTAGTCTTGGTACCCAGTATGTCACTGTGCCGGATCTGACCAACTATGTGCAGACCGACGCAGAGCAGCAGCTCAAGGCACTGGGCGTTTCGGTGCTGGTCACGCAGGCTGTGGATACCACCGTGGCCTCCGGTGCGGTCATCCGCACCGACCCTGCCGCCGGTACGCAGGTAGCGGCAGGCTCTACGGTCATCCTTTATATCAGCCGTCCGCAGGTGTCCACCACTACCAAGGTGCCCTCCCTTACCGGCATGAGCGTGAATGATGCCCGCACCCTGCTGGTGCAGAATCATCTGGGTCTTGGCAGCCAGAGCGAAGAATACAGCGACCAGCCCGCAGGTACGGTGCTCAGCCAGAACCCGGCGGCAGGTGCTACCGCAAAGCTGAACAGCCGCGTAAACGTTGTGGTCAGCGCGGGCGCCGCACCGGCGCAGGAGCCGGAGCAGCCTAGCGGTGACGGCACTTCCGGCACCACGGGCGAAGGCTCTACCGGCGGCGAGAGC
>OGQX01002534.1_pt1 | contig 13820 bp, 10 predicted proteins | sample 1553291 | NCBI WGS metagenome assembly OGQX01 (sample SAMEA2580030, study PRJEB22360) | human gut metagenome | biome: human gut; feature: human-associated habitat; material: faeces | place: Denmark | collected 2008/2010
AATATAAAAAAACGGTGTAATGATCCGGTGTGCTGTATTAAGATTGCATTAAGGCGCTCATTCTTTGAAAAAACAGTGCAGAGTATAGCAAATGATATCACTTAGACATCACCCACTTCTGGTCCAATGGACCAGAAGCTAATAAACCATCTCCAATAATCTCTCATATGTTGACTGCAGGGACCCCCGGCTGTGTAAGAAGGCATAAAGAAAGGCCCCAACTCTCAAAGCAATTTGTTCTAAGAAATCGGAGCCTTCCGGCAGGAACAGCCTAGCACAGCCGTAACCTACAGTAAACATATGTAATTTTAATCTTCATCATCAAAAGAGCTTCCAAATGAGCTATTGCTTTCAACAATATGCATCTCGCCAGATTCCATATCCATTGCTACTCCACCTCCTATATCCTGCATAAGATTCCCATCTGAATCCATCATCATATTGCCACCCATATCAAAGCAGTAATCTCCATCTGAGTAATCAAATCTTAATTCCATAAGTTCACCTCCTATTTAATCTGAAAAATATCGTGACCATCCTCTGTTTTTTTCACTTGGTATAAACAATCGTCTATCCAAAAAGTAATCTTATCTGCGGACTCATCGTTTGTGGCAATATTAGTACAGATCAAATTACTAATTGCATTAGTTCCTCCGCATGTCTTTGGAAGTATATGATGAATATTCCATCCGCAATATATTCTCTCCTTCCCATCACAAACATAATAATCCGGATCTCCATACCCTTCTCGGCACATTAAATATCCATGGAAATCCTCTGCGAAATTGTTGTCACCAAAACACATCTCCCATAATCTCAGAGCATTTTTCTTATTGATTCGCATTCTTTTCACCTCCAAGCCTGACCCAAAATAAAAAAGCCTGTACACTATGCATGTGCAGACTAACAGGTCAGACTTCAGACTTTACACACATAGTTAATAAAGTGCTTTGTAACCAAAACACTTCAATAAAAATATGTGTAAAGCTTCGAAACAATAATTTACGCACCTAAGGTTTATCATTACTTTCTCCAGAAATCAACTAGAACAGTCTCACCAGTCTCATAGTAATTTGAGACTGGTGAGACTAAGATCTACCATTTCTCTAATATATATTTCACCGCCTTTTTTAATTATCACTAATTTCTTCCAAATGGTGCAACGATATAACTCTGTTCAATTCTTTTTAACATCCCAGTTCTATCTTCCAATCTTTACATTGAAATCAATGAATTCGAAATTCATCCAATAGTACAGCAGCCTTCTCATTTCTTATTTCTGTCAATGCTAATAGTATGTCCTCATATGCATTAATCAGCTTCTCATCCTTTTTTATTTCATCGCTATAGAATATAAAGGATTTTAAGATAATCATATCAACTATCACTTGTGAATCTATTATCTCTTTTGCAAACTGTTCTTTGCTATTTCTAATAGCTTTTGTAAAGCACGAACTAATAGATATCAATATTTCTGGTAAGAGTTCACTAATATTGAGCAAATATACTGTATATAGAACATCGTTCAAATGATTGGAGCCATACTTCTCAATCTGTACATTCAGAAAGCACTTATCTTTATAACTATATTCTGCCTTTACTTTGTTTACATCCCATCTGCTAAATCTTCCTTTACAAAGGAACAATCTCTTTTCAAGAATATTTCTTACATAGTCCTCTGTAATACTATTTACATAAGTTTCAAGAATTCGAATCTTCTTCTCAATGTCATCTCTCTTACCCTTCTCCCTAAATCCATCAACATATGACACCAAAAAGCCACTAAGAACATCTTCATAAAAATCCACTGTATCTCTGGTAAATATCGAAAAGTCAGTTCCTTTAAACAGAATATCATAAACAGCTTCTGGATTTCGTCCTGTCATATTCAATTCTCTTTGAAAATAAGAGGATACTTTGTGTTCTTGAAATGTGTCAATTATTTCATGAGCCCGCATTTCTTTACAGTTTTCATGCCATATTTCAATCATACATTGCACAATCGAATTAATAACTATGACAAATCTCTCATCTGCTGTATCCAATCCACAACATGCAATATTACAGAGAAGGTCTATATCATAATTACTGATATCAAACTCAGAAAGATCTATCCCCTTACCATCATACAAATATTCTTGAATTATCTCGGACCTCTTATTTTGATATTCATTACCATTATTTTCTTGAATCCAACGGTCTACTCCACATAATTTAGGAACCATATTGGGAATAAATTGATACTCAGCATCATTACGATTTTCTTTTATAAATGCAGCATTAAACTTCTGATGATTCATCTCATCTTCTGCAAGCATAATAATTGTATTAAAAATCCTACTTGCATAATTCTTATTTTTTGCCAAAAAATACTTTGTTAATTCTGCTATCTGGCTAATTAATCCTGAATTATCGTCATTAATTATACTCTTTAATATCATTAACAATATCTGCTGTTTAAGGTCGTTATTTATATCTTTATTCAATTGTTCCCACAATGCAATTACCATATTAACTTCAGCTACATAAGATTGATTTAAAAATATTTTCTTTACACGCCTAATCCATTCATCGACTAGTTTATTTCGCTGTTCGTCCGTAACATCTGGCATTATCAAAGCTGAAGCAATCAACGTAACAAGTATTGATTCAAACTGCATTTCAATACGATAATCATCCTTCATCTTTTCACAAAGAGTATCAATTACTGAAACAATTTGATCAGCATCGGCTTTTTTCTCATTGATATCACTTACCAAACGATTTAATATTTCATTCATTTTCAATAATGGTTCATTTTCATCTTCATTGTTTTTTACAATCTTTTGAGCTTCCCCCTTGATCTGCGGTTCTATCATTATTGTCTTTTCGTCTATTGCCGTCATAGCAGCATCGCGAAAATCCATTTTCTGAATCTGCAAATTCTCATTAGGATAAGTTTTTTCATCGTATATAGAATATAAGTAATCTAAAATAACATGACATCTATTTTTTATTCCTTCATCTCCACGAAGATACAAATTAGCAAAATATTGTTGCAAATTACACGCACACTTTTCGTCTTTTTCATATCTTCTGGTTATTTCTGGAACTCCCATCGATAGCATAATCTGCTTTTCCAACAATTCTTTTGTCGGATTAGAAATAAATTCGCCACTACGATAAATATCAAAATATATTAATTCCATACTGGATGCTAATTCTAATGCATATCCCGGCATTTCTTTTTGATAATTCATCCCTATAGCCTCAATAATAGACAAAAGCAATACGTTGTTTGCCTTTTCATATATAGTACTCTTAACATATTCTGCCAAGCCTTTAATATATGCACTGTCAGAAGAATTTCTCATAGAATTAATAACAGTCTTCTTTATTACAAAAACAATGTCCGTCAATACCACCGGAAGGTTATGTTCCATGATATCTGCCATCCACAACCATCCATTACCCAAATACACTCTTTTCTTGTTTTCCTTTGGAAAAAAAATTTCTATATTTGTTATCTCATCTGGCTTATTCTCTGCAAATGTCTGTACTGCATTATTAACAAATGATATTGCCCACTCAAGGCCTTTTACGAAGTCACATCTCATAACATACCAGAAAAAAGTGTTATTATACACACCGTTTTCATTATTGTCGAAGTGATTTGCATTGTCAGATAGACCATACGCTCTCACATTATTATGGTCATATCCATCATACCTAAAATGCTTTCTTGACACTCTTTGTCCCCATAATGTTTCCGCTGATTTACATGCCAATTCGGGTAATTCCATAGCAAATAAAAGTGGACATTTTTTCACAACCGCCTTTAGAATCTCTTCAGCAACACTGTCCCTTCTACTAGTTCCAGAGCAATATTCTACTATCATATTTTCAACAAATTCTTTCAGCCATGACTTAGATGACTTGGCCATTTTGGCAACAATAAGGAAAAGCTGCACAATCTCTTCATCATGTTGATAATATGATTTTTCCTCTTTACTCTTTTCTATTAGCTCGTCAATATATCTAATTATTATTTTGTATGCTTTTTCTTCAGTATCCGCAGTTTTATAAAAACAATTTGCATAATCATCACACAGCTTAATAATAGAAGTTCTATTTTTATCTAAACTTATGCGTTCTTCAAAAACCATACCAATTAAATTTTCACGTGCCGCTCCTATCGGTGTTACATTCATTATTAATGCTGGTGAATGATTAATTTTCGCCTCAAATGCATATAAGTTTGTTATATCTAACAATTCTTCAACCACTGTTTCATCGAGCAACTCCTGAAATTCCTTGAAAAACAATCCACAGTATTTTGATTTTACTATCCCAATTTCTGTTTGCTTTTTCCATTTTGCCTCAATACTATTATCCGTTAACAGTGTATATACAAATTTCTCGCGGGCCTCCTGTACAAACAGTTTGTTAGATATCCAAATCTGGTATCGCCTATATATGCAACGTCCGATTTTCTCTATTTCATCAAAAAAAACATTATACGACCCATGACATGCATCAAACGCCTTATCTATATATCGTTCAAAACAAATATCTTCGAAAATATCATATTTCAAACGAATCTTATTCCTGCTTTCGACAATAATTCCTTCTGATTTCAATGCTTCTAGAATATCGCTATCTACAATATCACTATCAACACCAACAACAAAACGACTAGCACGTTCAAAAACAATGCGCTCAACAGTTTTTCTAACATCACTTTGTAAGACACCATATTTTTTGCACTTGTCTTTTAAACAGATGATTCTTTCCCATATGAGATTTCTAAAATTATTCTCGTCGTTAATATTTTCTTCTACAAATCCTCCCGATACAATTAAATTGAGATAAAATGGCACACATAATAAATCCGAATATTTTTTATTCTGCTGTAAGGATAAAATAATGGGATAACTTTTAGCAACCTTATCAATCTCATTTTTCGCCAAATCCGGAATCTCGTATGTTTTGATTCTATATTTTGTATTAATCTTCATAAACGCAGAACTATCAGTAGTTCTACATGAAGTAATAATATATACATTGCTGTATTTATCTGCAAGCCTATATATCTCCTGCAACAACGTAAATGCATTGTCACCACAATCTGCAATAAATTCGATAGCATCAATAAATATATACAGCGGTTTATTTTCTAACCACAAGATTGCATCCTCTACATCACAATCCCACAATTCGTTTACTTTCTTTCCTGTGGACAAATTCTCTGCTCGCGTGACTAATACGTATTCTTTTCCCTTTAACAGTTTTTTGCATACAACTGATTTACCAGAACCAGCATTTCCCTGTATCGATACTAATTTTTCTCGTCCTGCCTGTATCGTTTCAATAATTTCTGACCTGTCAATTTCATATTCACCGTTAATAAGTTCTTCAATATTTTCAAGTTCAATTTCTTTACTTATTTCAATCGCACGCAAAAACTTTTTAATGTTTTCCTTATGAGGTTGTTCTTCTATCACCCCCAGCTTATCCATTATCTTGGAAAAATCCGATGATAGCGTGTTATGTAGTGTTCTTTCACCGCTTGACATAAGGGACTTCGTATGCTCATTATATGCGTATAAAATATCCTCAATAATCTGAGTCATTTGCTTCTTTTCCTCATTCCCTATACGTAGCTCTCTATTCTGCTCAAAAAAGCCCCGAATGATTTCTTGTATTTCTTCCTCTAAAAAAATATGATCCTTATATTTATCCCCCATATCAGTTTTAAATCTATCAAGGCAAGCCTGAACTAAAGGATCATCTGAATCCCAATTATTGATATCAATCTCTTTTCTTTTTAACTTGTCTTTTACAATTAATACCCAGCTTCTTCCTGCCTCTTCTAAAGTAACAATAGAGCTAAGCAATCCAATTGCTGCCATTAGATCCATTCGTCAATTACCTTCTCTCTTAATTCTTGTATTCTTATCCTAACCACATTGGTTAAGATGTGGTTAGCTTATTTTCTTACGAAAAATATTTCTGATTTTTACTTGATGGCTTTTCCGGTATTGTCATCTTTAACACACCATTTTTCAGCATAGGAGTTAAATACTTTCTTCTAAAACTTGTCCTGCTATCAAAATAAAATTCATCCATTATTTCTTGGACCGATTTCGGTTCTTTACAAAAATCAATGATTTGCTTGTTCAAATCCTGACCATTTTGGTTCGGATAATGGTCAGGATGCTGACCATCATTCCTCAACAACCCCAAATACTTATCACAAGCCTTACACAGAACCATAATTCCAGCCTCATTAATCTCGTATTCCGGCAATGGTCCATCATACAACACACAGGCTTCCCTAATCTTCTCAAATCCTCTTCCCCACGCTTCAATCATACCGCTTTTGAAAAAGATATTAGCCAATTTCGGATTATAAGGCTTTGATGAATGCTTCATAAACAACTTGTCAGTTGAATCCAGATTTGGAGGCATCTCACCATCATTCCAAATATATATCTTGTCCTCGTAAACGCTAATCTGGATTGGATTGCAGCTACTGTAATCCTTATGAACAACGGCATTTAACAAAATCTCACGAAATGCGTCCTTGTGGAACATAAACTGCTCAATTCTCTGGACTCCCTCATAATCAATCAATGCCTTCATATATTTTGTATAAACTAAATCAACGGTCTTATCTACCTGCTCTATCAAAGGACCATGCACCTCATCCTGATACACCAAATCTGAATCAGATTTTCCAAAAAAGCCGATTTTGATATAAGAACCTGTTACCCACTTCTCTGGATCTTTATAAAACGCAAGCATTGCTGCTCTTACCAAATATCCATCTTCATCAATCAGGTGCAGGTTATCCATCAATATAGTATCTTCCACACTGACTTCTTCCTTTGTAAGCCTTCCTCTTTTCACTGCCTTATCTTTAAATAACTGTATTGCATCTTGCTTTAAATCAGCTACTGTCAGTTTTGGTAGAGGCACACCATCCCATGTTCTTCCCTGCGTTTTTAACAAAGCTCTTTCTAATTCCTTTCCGGTAATTTCACGCATTGTACTTCCTGAACGATAATAATATTTTCCACGAAAACTTATTAAAGATGGATATTTATCAACAATTATCTGCAGATACTCAAGTTCGCCTTTATATAACAAATTCACATCTGCAATGATTCCCATTGTATCTGTAATCTTATTAGGAATTCGCTCTAATAAATCTCTTGCATTATCAATACCTACAACATTACCATCGTCATCCGTACCTATGTATATTGTTCCACCGTAGGCATTGGCATATCCACAAATCCATTTCAAATATTCATCCTGCCATGACTCCTTCCACTCTATGGATTGATGTTCTTTTTCTTTCATATATGCACCAACTTTCTTTATTTCTAAAGCATTTTACCGGTTATCATTATTTTCAACTTTTACTGGCACTTTGACTAATTCATTTCGTTCTTTAATCCAAATAAATATTTTTACAGCTATGGCAACCGCCACAATACTGCATATGCCAATAGCAACTTGTATTTTATGTGCCATAACAAATTTGCCAATCCAAATCACTCCATATGCAATAGCCCACATAACGATAAAATAAAGAGTTCGAATTATCCAGTGACAAAATGAACCCGCCGCTCTCCCCGAGATGAGATCTTCATGATACAAGCTTCCTACTTTTTCATACGCAATCAAATATGCAATATATCCAATTACTGCCAAAATAATCCATTCGTAATACCATTCAATCGGTAATCCCAATGGTTCTGTTGCTAAATCAAAAATAAATTTAAACATTTATCTCCTTTCTTTATCCACTTCCGTAAAGAAGTATTCCAATGTCTCCACAAATATATTTGCATCAAACAATTCTTTTATCTGTTCCCTGTTCATCCAGGCAACCTGTGCCACTTCATCTGTTGTGGCATTGCCTAAATCAACCTCCCCATCGTAATCAAACAGCCAAACATCCATAATATCATTAAAAATTTTTCCATCAATAATTTTTCGTGTCTTAGTAAAAAGTACTTGTCCATTTTCCGGCATCAAATCAACGCCAACTTCTTCCTTTGCCTCCCGGATTGCTCCTAATAAACTATCCTCTCCTTTTACAACCGAACCCCCTACACATTCCCACATCAAAGGGTATGTCGGTCTGTTTGCTGAACGCTGCGAGATAAGATACTCTCCTTTAGAATTACGAATCCAGACATGCACCACCAGATGGTATCTGTCTATCGGTAGCTGCTCTCCTCTTACATGGTCTTTTCCCAGAAGTTCTCGGTTTTCATTATACAAATCCCATATTTCTGCATCCGGCACATACTCCACAATATCCCCAAAATCTGCATGTAAAGTTTTGCAGATTTTGCTAAGAATTGTTAGGCTCACCTCTTCATCACGGCGAAGCTTTGTCATTGTGTTAGGAGCTATTTCTGCCTTTTTACGCAAATCCGATTTGCTCATTTTTTTATCTACTAATAATTTCCATAATCGTTTATATGATACAGCCATGATAATTTCTCCTATTCCGTCTTCACATTGTATATATTCTACGCATCTATCGCGTCAATAAATTTGGGAATAAACTCCCTAAAATATCTTCTATTTTTCCAATCATTTAAATTTCCAATAAATGCTATTCTATATTTTGCCCTCGTACATGCCACATTAAGTATATTAGCTTTTTTTACCACCCAATTCATTGCTCCAACACTTTTATCTGAACAACCTAATACAAAAAGCACTTCATTGGCATCTTTTCCTTGAAAGGTATGCACTGTACCAACACAATTTTTTGTCCATTTTGTTAGCATCTCCTTGTCATACCCTTTTACCGAAAAATAACCAATTACAAATTTACGCATCGACTCTGCCACTGTTCTAAAAGGTGTAATTATAAAAATTTTATCATCTGTCTCATACAAATTAGTATATATATGTAGTGCATTTTCCAATAATTGGCATACTCTCTCTGCTTGATTTTTCACAAAATGATCCTTGCTACCATTTTCTGTTCCTTCAACATTTATCCATCCTGATTTTTTTATCAAAAATGGTTGTTCTTGTTTCAAATAATCTTCCTTTTTATGTGTTTTATTAAACATTCTATTGTCATACGAAATCATGTTAGAAATGGAAAACATCGGTTCTATACACCTTCTATGAACAACCAACGGACAACCAACCTGTCTTTCTCCTATCATACCGCTAAACTCGTTAATATTGTCTGCAAAAGTCTGAGCTGAATTTTCAATTACCTTGTATTCATTTGCTACTCCAGTACTATCAGCAAGTATATCAATTAACACTTTAGGAATTGTTACAACAGGTTCCACTTGTAATGGATCTCCCACAACAACTGCTCGCTTCGTCCTATAAAGTGCTCCTAAAGCAGACTGAGGAATAGCTTGTCCCGATTCGTCAATTATAAGCATACCTAAACTCATATTTCCTGCATGCTTTAAAAATCTTCCAACAGATGCAAATGTAGAAGATAGTACAGGTATCACTATTGACAAGGAATTAAACAAATGCGGAAACATCTCCTTTTTTTCTTCTATTGTATATTTCCCATTATTATATGCTTCATATACAAATAGATTTCTTTTTATATATGGCGACTCCAAAATAAATGCTTTTCGCACCTGTAGTGAAGCAAAAAACAATTCTTCTCTAGCCATATCATATTCGTCAAATGTCCACGGACATGCATTCTGTGAATTCTCAGATTCCTTAATAGCATCATAGAAACTTCTATCCGCAAAATTATTTTTGTATTTGTTTTTCAACGACTCATTATTTCCATATACTTTTTCTTCAAGTATCTGTACTTTCTTTTCTAGAGTAGAGATTATGCTATATTGATTTTCAATTTTTCCACATACTTCTTCTGTATTTCTCACGGCCAAACTATACCTACGCTTAATGTCTTCGTGCTTAATTATTAACTCCTCGACATATTTTTGTTTTTCAGCAACATGTCTACCTATTTTTCCTAACCCCAAAAGGATAAGGAGTTTCTTAAAAACAGAGCTATGTTCTTGAATATATTTGATTTCCTCTTCCTGCTCTAAAGTCTCCTTTTCATTACTTTCTAATTCCGTTTTTATCTCATTTAACTTTTTATTGAGCTGCTCTTTTTCTATAGTCAACTGTTTTAATTCCCATTTTCTCTTAGCCAAATTTTCTCTTTCCTTATAAAAAACCGACAAGAGTTTTTGGTCTTTTTTAATATCTTCTCTTAATAACAAAACCTTTCTTTTGGCTGTATCAAATTTTTCTATAGCTTCATTCCACGAAATAGTATCATCCCTTGCCAAATCCAAAGTGACTTTATTTGAATCATCGTTTTTTCTAGCAAATACACAAGACTCTAACACTTCAGTAACATAGGATTTTCTTCCCATACGAGCTGATATTAATCCCCACGCACTTCCTTCTTTTCCCAAAAGCTTATCTGCTACAGCAGAAAAATACACTTCCTTGTTTGTTTTCCTATCAAAATAATCTGTTCTCGTCTTCTCTTTTTCCATATCAGCTGATTTTGGTAAATCAAGCGTAATATTTTCTACCGCTCCATTATTATTTGATACAACAAGAATTCCAAATTTAGCGATTTCTTCTGGTATTTCATAGTATTTTTCTGTATAACTCGCATTTGATGCAGATTCAACTTTCCGAAAAACAAAATCACCACCATCAATTCCATATTTAATTAAAACTTCTGCCATTTGTACAACATTAGAAGCTATTATCTCTTTCAAGAGGGTTGTTTTTCCCGTTCCTGGTGGTCCATTTACTGAGAATATTTTTTCATTCCTATCTTTTTCTGATACAGCTATGTTTATAGCTAATTGCTGCATTAATGTCGGTGAGAACTTTGATGGGTATTTTGCCAGCGGAAATTTATCTACTTCTAACCATTTTTTCATGGCATTAACATCGCTGTCTATCATTATCTTTTTCTGATTATCAGACAATAACGCAGTGGTATATTTTATTACATGCTCATTATTCTTATAGTTTTTTTGAACTCTTTCTATTTCGTCCAAGTAAAAGCTAAAAAAGTCACTCGTTTCATCTTCTTTCTTTAAACCTTTGCATGCATAAACCTTATCCGAGGCACCTTCTAACCCTACTTGACTTTCATTCTCAACTCCTAATTTGTCAAACACAATATTTTTAACTATCGTTATGTCTGTAAACTCCAGTATTTGTATATCATTCTGTTTAAGTAATTCATTTACATCTTCATTTAACTTGCATATGTCTTCTTGCATAATATTAACATTTATGCCTTCTGATTTTATCATACAAAGTACAGCATAAAAGAAAGGACTGATTTGCACACCTTCCTCTGTAAGTTTTCCATCTAAGTCTATCTGAACTGAGAAAATATAAAATCTACCTGACAATTCGTTTATCTCTGCATATTTTTCCATATCTAATTTACATTTTTCAGCCATTTTTTCCACAAAGGTTTTAATGTTGTAACAGCCACAATAAACATTTGCACGATTATACAACTTCTCATCAGATTTATGTTTTTGTCTCAAATACTCATTATGTGCCTTGTATTCTTTTAATGGTAAACTTCTTGTACTGTAAGCATTATAATATGCATCAAACGGAATATCTTGTTTTCCCTCTTTTATTGTTAAAGTCAATTCGGGATAATCCGATGGTGTAAAATATTCTTCCAATTTCCAAAAATTAGGTATTTTATTGCATTCTTCTGTTATATATCTATTTCTCATGCTATACCTGCTTTCTATTTTAACTATTTATACCTTCAACTCCATTTTATCTTCCATTTTTACAAATCCGTATCTCTCATACAAAGGTCGTCCCATATCCGTTGCCTCTAATGCAATCTGTAACACACCCTGTTCCTTCGCATCCTTCACCAGTAAATCCAATGTGTTAATTGCAATTCCCTGTCTTCGATATTCCGGTGCCGTATACATATTCATAATATACGCCTTTTTACCAGTCGGATTATGATATGTCGGCATCACCTGATAAAAACTGACACCACCTGCACCGACAAATGCCCCGTTATCATACACCAAATATGCAATATGCTCACCGGTTTCCAACGCACGCCCATAATATGCTTTTGATTCCTCCTCCACAACGGACATATCCTCATCATCTGACAACTTATTTGCTGCACGAAGGACAATAATCCTTGTTCTTACCAATTCGTCGATATCTTCCATTGTTGCTCTTTTATATTCAAATTTTTGTACCATTCTACACCTCTGTCACTACATCAAAATTCCGGCAATTCCAAAAATATAACCTCATTCTCATTTGCTACACCTGTATATATTTTGTCTGAATACTGCCCAACCAAACAGTAGTGGTCCATAACATACCTTGCTGTGTATGGCATTTCCAGTTCATCCAATTTATTTAGAGAAAACCATTTCAATTCTCCTTCATTCGAAACCAAATCATCACTAACTTCCTCATTAAGTATTGCGAAAAAATAGTAATTTTGTCTTATCTCCCCTTTCGTTCTTCGTAAGGTAACATATCTAAGAGAAAGATTCCGAATATTATCTTCACAAAGTCCTAGTTCCTCATTCATCTCTCTTAATACACAAGCCTTTGCATCATTTAGCTCAAATTCTTCAAAATGACCTCCGGCAGAACCTGTCCATACATCACTTACAACTCTTCCGTCCTTTCTGAATAAGAGCAGTACTTTATCATCCTTTAATAAGTAAATTGACGTCATATTTCTTAACTTTCCTGTCATAACTCAAACACTCACTTTCTGCCCCAATGATTTAGGTGTATACATATTTCATATATCAATCCACTGTATAAATGCGGTCTTGTCTGAACTGTTATAACCGGCATTTCGATAAAAATTCAATGTACTTTCTTCCTTTGAACCTGTAAGCAACATCATCTTGTAGCAATTATTCTCTTCTGCAATTTTCTTGGCAAAATTTAGGCAATCCGTAGCATAACCTTTCTTTCGATACTCCCCATGTGTTACCACATTTTCAACAAATGCATATGGACGAACATTTCTTGTGAGATTGGGAATAATCACACATACACAGGATGCCACGATCTTGCCATCAGTCTCACAAACAATAAGATGATGATTTGCATCATTCATAATATTGTCCCAGGTGCTTCTTAAATGCTCTGAATCTTCTGGAATGCTTTTTTCATGAAGATAAAGGTAAAGCTGTAATATTTCATCTAAATCATTTTTGTTTGCTTCTCTAATCATTTTTTCCACCCAACCTATATCTTAAAGTTCCATCAACCCGTTTTCGTCAAAGTAATAAATATTCTCTTTCTTATATCCATACTTTGAATCTGGAAATGCTATGTGCGGTTCAAATGTAAAATATTTTACATCAGCAAGTTTGGTCATATTACCTTTTTCAATGTAAACTCTATCACCTTTGGTTTTTACAATAGAATGTCCCAGATTACCCATAAAATCAAGATTAACAAATCCATTTTCCACTATGAACTCATTCATATGATAGTACAATTTCTCAAAGGTTGTTTCCTTCGTAGCAAAACGTAACAATTCTGCATGTAATTTCTCTTCCATCTGGAGACCGCTTTTCCATTCCGGATTTTCAATCAGCCCTATATCCTCTACAACCATGCCGTTTTCTACAATAATAGTTCTCGCATAGTCTCCCCAGATATTCCCCACCTGCGGACTTAAATCAATGGTTATTATTTCATTGTTTCCTATAACTCTATCCGAAGTTACATACTGCTTACCAGATACAGAAACGCATGTTTCATCTCCTGCAAATACAAATGCACCAACATCCCAATACCAGAACGAATCT
>OGQX01002552.1_pt1 | contig 13752 bp, 15 predicted proteins | sample 1553291 | NCBI WGS metagenome assembly OGQX01 (sample SAMEA2580030, study PRJEB22360) | human gut metagenome | biome: human gut; feature: human-associated habitat; material: faeces | place: Denmark | collected 2008/2010
CGCCAGGGTCGGCTGATAACCTACTGCGGACGGCATACGTCCAAGCAGCGCGGATACCTCAGATCCTGCCTGTGTAAAACGGAAAATATTATCGATGAACAGAAGTACATTCTGATGCTCCTCATCGCGGAAATATTCTGCCATCGTAAGTCCCGTCTCAGCAACTCTCATACGTGCTCCCGGCGGCTCGTTCATCTGTCCGAACACTAACGCCGTCTTATCCAGTACGCCGGATTCCTTCATCTCAGACCACAGGTCATTTCCCTCTCTGGAACGCTCTCCGACGCCGGTAAAAATGGAATATCCGCCATGCTCTGTCGCAATGTTGCGGATCAGCTCCTGAATCAATACCGTCTTACCGACTCCGGCACCTCCGAAGAGACCGATCTTACCGCCCTTTGCATACGGTGCCAAAAGATCGATGACCTTAATACCGGTCTCAAGCACCTCAACGACCGGGCTCTGGTCTTCAAAAGATGGCGGATCTCTGTGAATCACCCAGTGTTCCTCACCGTCAAGGCTTTCGCCTCCGTCGAGTGTATCTCCGAGCACGTTAAACAGTCTGCCCAGGGTCTTATTTCCAACCGGAACCTTGATACCGCCGCCCTCGGCAATAACCTCCATATCCTTGCATAAGCCCTCGCTTGCCGCGAGCATGATGCAGCGGACGGTATTATTGCCGATGTGCTGTGCAACCTCCATCACGCAGCGCTTTCCGTTGTTGTCCACTTCAAGCGCATCTTTAATATATGGAAGGTCATTATCTTCAAATTCTACGTCAACGACAGGTCCCATGACCTGTACAATTTTCCCTTTCTTCATACAAGCTCCCTTCCGCTTTATTTCTTTTTCTTGTTCTTCTGCGCTTTCGCACCGCCGCTCACCTCTGTGATCTGCTGTGTGATCGCCGCCTGCCGTACCCGGTTGTACTCGATCGACAGTGTCTGTATCATGTCCTTTGCGCTGTCCGTTGCCGCCTGCATTGCCATCATTCTGGAATTATGCTCGCTGGCAAACGACTCTACCAGCGCACAGTAGATATATCCTGTGACATAGTTCGGTACTACATGCTCCAGAATCGCCTCCATGGATGACTCCACCCGGATCTCCTCCTGGTAGATATCCGCCGGGGCAGGATGCAGGAAGTCTTCCTTTACAAGCGGAAGAAGTTTCATCTTCTCCGCATTCATAGAAAAAGAGTTTTCCATCTTTGTGTAGATGATATATACCTCATCAAGCTCATTTTCCGCGTACAGATCCATGACGTGATCCGCAATGACACGCGCGCGGTGAAGCGACGGGTTCTGCACGGTATACTTGAACTCCGCATCCACCGCGAGACCCTCTTTCGCAAAATACTGGCGTCCGAGCTCGCCGACGACAAACAGCTTATTGTTCTCGCCCTGCGTGAAAAGCTCATGCGCCATCTTGATGACGTTGTGGTTGTATGCTCCTGCCAGACCCTTATCCGCAGTGATCACGATATATCCACGCCGCTTTTCTTCCTCCGGGATCTCCTTCTTCTGGTCAAAATAGCGGTTCTGCACCTCCGGAATGTGGCGCAGGAATCTGGAAATGGAACCCTGAAGTGCATAGAAATAAGGTTCCGTCTGCTCAAGCTTCTGCTTGGCACTGCGCAGTTTGGCAGAGGATATCATATACATGGCGCTTGTAATCTTCATGGTATCCCGGATACTTTTCATTCGCTTTTGAATTTCCTTGGTATTTGCCATGCTCTATCACCTGCTCTTATATTCTTTAACCGCCTCTACAATCTGCTCCGTAATCGCATCATCCAGCACTTTTTCCTCGTTGATCTTCGTCACAAGCTCCGCGTGCTGTACATGGATGTAATCTAACATACCCAGCTGGAATTCTTTCGTCTTTGCCGTGTCTACGTCCAGCATCAGACGCTTGTTGGCAGCGACCAGCGTGATGACCTGATCCGCCAGGCTCATCGGATGGCAGAGCGGCTGCTTTAACAGCTCCATCAGGCATTTTCCGTGCTGTAACTGCTCTTTTGTCATGTCGTCCAGATCGGATGCAAACTGTGTGAACACTTCCATCTCACGATACTGCGCCAGATCAATACGGATCGTACCGGACGCTTTCTTCATCGCCTTGGTCTGCGCCGCACCGCCGACACGGGATACGGAGAGACCGACGTTGACTGCCGGACGCATACCTGAGAAAAACAGATCACTCTCCAAAAAGATCTGACCGTCTGTGATGGAGATCACGTTGGTCGGAATGTATGCGGATACATCGCCCGCCTGCGTCTCAATGATCGGCAGCGCCGTGATGGAACCTCCGCCCAGCTCATCGGAAAGCTTGCTGGAACGCTCCAGCAGTCTGGAATGCAGATAAAATACGTCTCCCGGATAAGCCTCACGTCCCGGAGAACGCTCCAGCAAAAGGGACAGTGCACGATATGCCACTGCGTGCTTGGAGAGGTCATCATATACGATGAGGACATCCTTGCCCTGATGCATGAAATACTCTGCCATAGCGGTTCCCGCATACGGTGCAATGTACTGTAACGATGCCGACTCGCTGGCTGTCGATGATAAAATGATGGAGTAGTCCATCGCATCATTCTTCGTCAATGTATTCACAAGCTTTGCTACGGTCGATGCCTTCTGACCGATCGCCACATAAATACAGATCACATCTTTTCCCTTCTGGTTCAAGATGGTATCTACTGCGATCGACGTCTTACCGGTCTGTCTGTCGCCGATAATCAGCTCCCGCTGCCCGCGTCCGATCGGGAACATGGCGTCAATCGCCAGAATACCGGTCTCGAGCGGCTGCTTGACCGACTGACGGTCAACAATGCCCGGCGCTTCCTGCTCGATCGGGCGGTAATCGTCCGCCGGAATCTCTCCCTTGCCGTCGATCGGCGCTCCCAGTGCATTTACAATTCTTCCAAGATAGGCATTTCCGACTGGAACACCCGCCTTCTTCTTCGTGCGTGTGACCTTTGTGCCCTCTTTGATGCCAGTGTCTTTTCCGAGAATGATACAGCCGATCTGATCGCGCTTGATATCCTGCACCATACCTCTGACGCCATTCTCGAAGATCACGATCTCACCATACATGGCATGCTCAATGCCATAGATGGTCGCAATTCCGTCTCCTACCCAGATGACAGAGCCGACTTCCTGCTCACCGGTCACCATATCATAATTTTCTATCTCTGTTTTCAGTATGGAGATAATCTCCTCTGAATTTATGGAACCCACGTCATCACCTCCATGTCAATTTTTGTTCTAAATTCTTGATCCGCCCCCGGACGCTGTAATCTTCCACCAGGTCTCCCGTCTCCAGCACAAATCCGCCGATCAGTTCCGGCTGTGTGCAGATGGTAAGCTCCACCGTCTCTCTGTGGTGCTTTGCGGCGAGATATGCTTTGATCTGTGCAAGCTGCTCCTCATCCGGTGTACCCGCGCAGTACATAACGGTCTTTAAAATTCCATTTGCCTCATCGTAGCAGCGCGTATACGCTTTAAAGACATCCTCCATCTCCGATACGTTTCCGTGGTCGCACATTTCTTTTAAGAAATTCCAGACCTCTTTCGGAAACAGCTGCTCAATCAGCCGGTGTTTTTCCCTGCCGGATACCACCGGACAGTCCAGCACGCGCGGCAATTCGCCAGTCAGTGAGAAAATCCGCTTCATCTCTTCCACAGTCTCTTTCTCCACGCCCAGCTCAAAAAGAACCGTTCCGTAATTATTTGCTGTTTGTGTCATTTAAACCACCCGTTTTCGCCAAAAACTGTTCATACATAAGCTTGTTCTGCGCTGCCTGATCCGTGTCGCCCAATACCTTAGCGGTTGCCGCCATGGCAAGTCCCGCAATCTGCGACTGCAGCTCCTGCACGGTTTTCTCACGCTCAAGGTCAATCGACTTGTGTGCGTTGGCGATAATTTTCTGCGCCTCTGCATCCGCTGCATCCATACGGCTCTCATACTCCGCCTGTGCGCTCTTTCTCGCCTTTTCAACGATCTGCGCCGATTCCTCATGCGCCTGCTTTAAGGCGTCCTCATACTGCGCTTTCAGCTCGTTTGCCTGCTCATTTACATGGCGTGCGTCCGCCATCTGCCCTTCGATCAGCTGCTTGCGCTGATCCATCACTTTCGTGACCGGTCCGATCAAAAATTTGCGGAGCCCCAGATATAATACGATCAGATTGACGATGGTAAAGATGACATTCCAGTCGATTCTAAGTAACTGCATACTCTACCATAACCTTTCCTTAGCCTAAGAATAAGATGATTAAGATTGCTACTACCATACCGAAAATTGCAGTACCCTCTGCCAGTGCACATCCAAGTAACAGTGCCTTTGTGATCTTTCCGTCAGCCTCCGGCTGTCTTGCGATAGCGTCTGTTGCCTTGGAAGTTGCAAGTCCGATACCGATACCTGCTCCAATACCTGTAAGTGCTGCGATTCCTGCTCCGATTGCGATTAAAGATGTCATAATAATGTTCTCCTTTTCTTTTTCGATTTGATTACTCGATGGTTTCCTTAATAAAAAGTGATGTTAAAAATACAAATACATATGCCTGAATGAATCCGTCAAACAGGTCAAAGTAGAGACTGAGCGGTACCGGCACAAGTAACGGTGCCACGATCTTGATCAGCTCCATGATAACGAATGCGCCTAAGATATTACCGAAAAGTCGCATACACAGTGATAACGGCCGGATAAATATTTCCAGAATATTCATCGGCAGCATAAGCGGGATCGGTTCCGCAAAGCTCTTTAAAAAGCCCTTGACGCCTTTTTTATGTACGCCCGAAAATTCAATCAGAACGATACTCATCAGTGCGAGAGCACCTGTGACGCCCACATCCTTGGTTGGAGACTTGAGACCGAACAGACCGATCATATTGGCTACGCCGATATACAGCCCTACTGTCATCAGATACGGGATATACCCCTTTCCATCCTCCCCCAGGAGATCATAAAAGAAGTTGTATAAGCCTCCCACTACCGTTTCCAGTACAACCTGTTTCTTGCCGACATTCTCTACTTTCAGGTTGCGCACAAGAATGATCGAGCCGAGCAGCAGCACTGCCATGATGATCCACGTGACCACGACCGACTCCGCCACAGGGATTCCGCCAAAAACGGGGATCGTGAACGCAGTCTCACAGTTCAGCTCTTCCATCAGCTGCTTTGATAGTTCCTCCGTATTACCACTTCCTTTCTCTTTTTTGTGTTCCTATTTTATGAAGTTTCCCATCAAATGTCAATTTCGTCAAAAGTTCTAATTTTGCGTTCTGTTTTTGTGCAATATGCATGCATAGATTGTGATTTTTTTCACATTTTCCGCCTTTTTACAAATTGAAAATTGCAAAAATATACATTTAGTCAAAAATGTCTTCCAATGTTTGTAAAAAATATCGGTTTCCATAGATAGAACTTTCTATCTATTTGAACGGACTTCCTACCTATTTTGACCTTTCCTTAACAAATACGCCCAAAAAGGGGCAGTCGCCCCTTTTCGTGAAGCTGGATTTTGATAAGTAGCATTATAAGAAACTCGCACTTTGCGATTTCCGTTGGAAATCTGCATATGTGCTTCTTATAATGCTGCTTATCACATCAACTGCACGAAAAAGGGGCTGCACGCTTAATGTGCAGCCCCTTAACAAGCCTATATTATTTTCTTCTGGACTCAAGTTCTTTTACGTTTGCCTCTACCTTCGCCTTGGAAAGCGGATATATAAGTAACAGTGCCAGTCCGCATAATGCATAGATGATTGCCGGGAAGAAGGTGGACAGATTGTAGATTCCATTTGCAACTTCCTGCGTCTGGCTTGTTGCCAGCTCATCATAACCGATCCAGCCAAGTGCCCATCCGGAAAGTCCGCCCGCAATTGCCTGACCGATCTTTCTTGCGAAAGAGTACATACCGTATACGGTACCATCATCTCTGGTGTGATTCTTCACTTCCATGTCATCGATAACGTCCGTTACCAGTGCCCAGCACTGCATCTGGAAGAAATACATACCGATCATGGCAAGGAATGCCAGTCCGACGAACAGCCATACATTCTTTACATGCAGTACGCCAATAATAAAATATAATCCTGCGGAGATAAACATTCCGATAAGACTGCACTCTTTCTTTCCGTACTTCACGGCAAGCTTTGTGGACACTGCGGAAAGTACAAGCACGCACGGAAGCATCAGCAGCGAATATACGGATAATGCTGCAGTGTTCTTAAAGTAATCTGCAAACAGATACTGGTTGATGCCCTGGGACATTAAAGATGCCAACAACAACAGCACTGCCGAGAGAATCAGGCCCATCAGCGATCTGCTGGAAAACAGTGCGGAAACCGTCTGTCCGAACGTCTTCTTCTGGACATCCGGCTTCGGTACATACGCGACACGTTCTGTTGTCAGCGTATAGCATAACAGATAGCAGATAACGGCAAGTACGGAAAAGATTCCTGCGATCATGGAAATTTTGGACGCGGATACGACCTTGTTTCCTGCCTCATCGGTGTAATATACCACCATCGGTGCAAGCATACCGATCAGGATACCTGCCAGCGTACCGCCCAGAGAACGGAACACAGATAAGGAGCTTCGGTCCTTCGGCTCGCTGGAAATAACAGATGCCATGGATCCATATGGAATATTTACGGATGTATAGAAAATGGATCCCCATAAAATGTAAGTGATGAACATGTAAGCAACTTTTGCCGCATACGGTGCATCTACCAGAAATGACTGGTACATCATGAACGATGCCAGTGCAACAAATGCGCACATACGCAGAATCCACGGACGGATGCGTCCGTTCTTGGTCGGCTTGCTGTTATCAACAATGCGTCCCATTCCGATGTCGGTAAATGCATCCAGACATCTTGCAAGCAGGAACATGGTACCTACCATACCGGCAGAGACTCCCATGACCTTTGTGTAAAATACCATTACATAGCTGCTGGCGAAAATGAATGTAAAATCATTCGCAATATCACCGCACATGTAACCGATTTTGTCCTTTACGCCAAACGGCTTGGTGTTTGTGTTTCCCATAATGCGCCTCCTGTAGCAGACCGCCCCATGCGGTCTCTTTGATGGTTTTATTATAGCAACTTCCCTTTCCCTGTACTTTGCCTTTTTTTGTTTGACACGGATTATTTTTGTGTTATATTTATTTTGTACTAAAATTTTTTCACGTTGTTATTTGCAGCTAACAGTTCCTGGATCAAGCAAGGAGGATTCTTATGGCATTGCCCTATATTTCCGTGGAGGACTGTTTTCCGGTCATCCGCCAGACCATCTTAGACACCTACAAAGTCGACTCTTTTCTGATGCATTATCCCTACTCCGATCTGGAGCGGCTGGACATGGGGCTTCGCAAAATGGTCTGGGGAACCTACTCCACAAATTCTGCCATCTTCTCCCTGTCTCCCGAACAGGATGCCTGGCAGATTATCGTGTTAAAAAGTGTTCTGGGCTTTTACAATCTGATTATCACAGTTACAAACGAGGAGCATCCCGATATGTTTGGCTTCATGCCGTTCCGTACCGAACCTGCAACTCCGGCTGTCATCAACCGCATCATGAAGGAGAACGGCATTCCGCCACAGTATACATCCAGCATGCAGCAGGTCTACTACAATCTTCCCGTCGTGGAAATGCAGAGTCTGATCACCACACTGCAGCATCTGATCACTGCATTTATCCCCGGGTTTGCAGCCAATCACGTCGAGTATATCAATTATACCTCCGAACAGCACGAAGTTGACTTTAACGAGGAACGGATTCACAAATTTACTTCCGATTATATGGCAAACCTCGCCGAACACATAAAATCCTGTGGCGATGCTGTCATCACCGGTGATCAGACAGCCTCCTCCGAAAGCATGAAATCCCTGTTGAATTTTGCGGTTTCTTTTTCCGAGACACCACTCTCCCAGTTAAAGGAATATCTCTCCTACATCAACACTTTTCTGTCTGCCAAAATGATGGACACACAGGTGCATCCCGCCTATATCTTTAAGCAGATGCATACCTTTCAGCTTAAAATTAACGAAACCGTGCAGGCGCAGGAACTGCAGCATCTTCCTTATGAAATGGTACGCAAATACTGCCTGCTCGTGAAAAACTTTACCTATGACAATTATTCCTATCTGATACGAAGCGTGGTCAATTATATCAACCAGCACCTGTCCTCGGAATTATCGCTCGCCACGCTTGCTTCGGAATTTGGCAAAAATGCTTCTTACCTCTCCAGCGAATTTAAAAAGGAAGTCGGCGACACACTCACAACTTATATCAACAAGCACCGCATTCTCGCCTCGCTGCGTTACTTTAACACCACGGACATGAGCGTTGCGGAAGTATCCAACGCCGTCGGCTACACCGATATGGGCTATTTTTCACGCCTCTTCCGGAAATATGTAGGACAGAGTCCTCGCGAATATAAAAAGATGCTGGATAAATGACATTTTATGCCCCACTATCTGCGCTCTTCCAGATACCACTCCGCCTCCCGCACCGTATCCACCAGAACCTCCATCGCCTCCAGCGGATATTCTCCTGCAGCGGTCTCGCCCGTCAGCATCACAGATGCCGCGCCCTGCTGCACCGCGCGGAATATATCGGACACTTCCGCCCGCGTCGGCACCGCCCGATACTCCATGGAAGCGAGCATCTGCGTGACGACCATAAACGCGCGCCCGTGCTTTCTACACTGAGCCGCAATCTCCTCCTGCGCGCACGGAAGCTTTGCCAGAGGCATCGCATTCCCCAGATCTCCTCTGGCGATCACGATCTCATCGCAGTGTGGCAACAGCTCCCCCAGATGCTCCATTCCCTGCAGATTCTCAATCTTTGCGAAAATGCGGATGTCCCCGACATCCTCATTTATTAAAGCTTGTTTTAAGTTCTTTAAGTCTTCTTGATTTCTCACGAATGGAAGCATGACCCCTGTGATCCTGCACTGCTTTACTCTGGCAAGATTCCTGTAATCACGCTCCGTCAGCGTCGGTGTCTGTATCTCCACACCGGGCGCCGCGATACTTTTCCCGCTTTTTAAGACGCCGCCCCGCACAACGGTACATTCCACCGCGACAGACGATCCGCAGCGGAATTGTTCTTCTACTTTTAATGCAATCCTGCCGTCGTCCAGCAAAATCTCCTGTCCGGGCGCAAGCGCCACAAGCAGCGTTCCCGGCACCGGAATCTCCGTCGGATCAAACAGATTGTTTTGTCCGTCCGCCACAAGGCTCAGACCGTCTCCCTCTTTTAAAAGACGCTCTGCCCCAAGCGTACCGATGCGGAGCTCCGGTCCCCGCAAGTCAATCAGAATCTCTGGCGTTCCGTCATGCAGCCGGCTCCATGCGCTGTGGATGCCGGAGATCCACGCATCCGCTTCTTCCAGATCCGCATGGGACAGATTGATTCTGATTCCTGTCATTCCTTTTTCAAACAAATGAACCAGCATCTCTGTATCACAGCATGCTGGTCCGATGGTTCCGTAAATTTTTGTCTTCATTATACTCTTCTCTCCGCGCAGCTGCTCTGCTGCGCCACCCATGATTCGATCGTGCGGCAGATTCTCCCGCCGCTTGTTCTATAGCATCTTTTTCTTACGCAGTATCAGCATCGTGATAATGCAGATCAACAGAGTCAGCACACAGATCAGCAAAAATCCGTGCGGCGTATTAGCGAACGGCATCCACCGCTCATCCACGTTCATTCCATAGATACCGGAAATGACCGTCGGAATCGCCATAACAATCGTGATTGAGGTCAGATACTTCATGACGTTATTCAGGCGGTTGTCGATCACGGAGGACATCAGTTCTCTGGTACCGTTGATGATGTCACGGTAGATGGAAGTCATCTCGATCGCCTGCTGGTTCTCGACTATAACATCCCCCAGAAGCTCCGTATCCTCCGGGTACTGCTCCAGTCTCTTATAGCGCGTCAGCCGGTCTAACACCACGCCGTTTGCACGCAGGGATGTGGCAAAATAGACCAGCGTGGACTCCAGTTCGTGCAGATCAATCAGATCCACGTCCTCGGTGTGTTGTCCGATCCGCTCCTCAATCTCCGTACGGCGCTTATCAATGATGCGCAGATTGGTCTGGTAGATCGTCGCGGTGCGGTACAGAATCTGGTACACAAAGCGCAGGCGCTTTTTCGTGCTGAACTCCTTCACGCGGTTGATCACAAAATTCTTGAGCACCGGCGTATCCTCCGTGCACACCGTCACGATCACATCCTGCGTTAAGATAATGCCGAGAGGGATTGTCGTGTAGGACTGCTTATCGTGCCGGATCTCTGTCGTCGGAACGTCCACCAGAATCAGCGTATATCCGTCCTGCAGCTCGATACGGGAGCTTTCCTCCTCATCGAGTGCTGCCTTGATATCGTCGATATCCACATTCAGCACATCGGCAATCTCCTCACATTCCTCCTGCGTGGGACTGATCATCCGCACCCACACGCCGTCCTGCAGCTTCTCCTCCTCATGTATCACCTGATTATCGGTCATAAAATATTTCATCATAGCTTTTGCCCTATATCCTCTCTACCTGTCATATAGAATCTGATATGCATTCAGACTGAGTTTTCTTCCAAACTTTGTCCCTGCATTTTTAATCTGACCGCAATACTCAAATCCATACGCCTCATGCAGATGAATGCTCGCCGCATTCTCACTGGTGATTAAAGAGATGACCGTGTCAATCTCCTCACACTCCGCCGCATAGGCAAGCACTTTCTCCATCAGGCTGCGGCCGATGCCACGCCCTCGATAATCCTTGTGTACATAAATCGATATCTCCACCGCCGGGTCAAATGCCTTACGGTCCCTGTAACGGGAAAGCGACGCATATCCCGCCACCTTGCCGTCCTCCACATCAACATAAATGACATAGCGCCCGTTATGCTCCGCAAACCATGCCTTCCGGTTCTCCATGTCTTTGACTTCCGTATCAAACGTTGCCGTCGTGTGAAGAATCGCTTCATTATATATATCCATCAATGCAGGAATATCCTGCAGTACCGCTCTGCGTATCATTCTCTTACCAGCTTTCGTGTCCTAAAATGTCTCTGTAACAGAAAACGCCTTCGGAATCCGAAGGCGTTTTCCCTTTTTTATCATACCACAGTTTTTCTGGCACTTCTACGCTAAATTTGCAAAATCACAGGAAATCACGCGCCACGTTTCCGCTCCGGAAGCTGCGCCAGAATGATTGCAGCAAACATCAGCACACAGCCGGAAAGCTCACGTACCGAGAGCGCCTGCCCTAATATTACCCAGCCTGCAATCAATGAAATTACCGACTCCAGGCTGAGGATTAAGGACGCCACCGTTGGGTTCATGCCACGCTGTCCGACAATCTGGAGTGTGTACGCCACGCCACAGGAAAAAACACCTGCGTACAGCACCGGAATCCATGCCTGCAGAACCGCTCCCATATCCGGTTTCTCAAACAGCCACATGCAGACCGCCGACAGCAGTGCACACACAAAAAACTGGATACACGACATTTTTACACCGTCCGCCAGCGGCGCAAAATGATCAATAACAAGAATGTGCGCCGAAAATGCAAATGCCGACAGCAGAACGAACAGATCTCCCTTCTGCAGAGAAAAGCTGCCATCTGTCATACATAAAATGTATAACCCTGCGACAGCCAGCGCCACAGCGGCCCAGATTTTGATTCCCGCCTTTTTTCCTAAAAAAATACTTAATATCGGCACCAGCACAATGTACATCGCTGTGATAAATCCCGCCTTGCCTACTGTTGTATACTGTATTCCGATCTGTTGCAGATTGCCTGCCACAAAAAGCATGACCCCGCAGCAGATTCCGCCAAGCAGCAGATTTTTCCGGCTTCCCGGTGTCTTTCCGGCATCCTCTTCCTTTGCACCTGTTCTATGAAACACTGCAATACATGGGATCAGCACTAACCCGCCAATCACATTCCGCACTACGTTAAAGGTAAACGGTCCGATATAATCCATTCCAACACTCTGCGCCACAAACGCAACGCCCCAGATCGTTGCCGTCAAAAGCAGCAGCAAAGATTGTCTCATCACAAATTTATTCATCACTCTACTACAGAACGCTCCGCAGGAACTGTCTTGCCTCTGGCGTCTTCGGATTGGAAAAAATCTCCTCCGGCTTTCCTTCCTCAAGAATTCTTCCATCCGCCATAAAGACAACCTTGTCCGCAAGTCCGACTTTTCCGATCCGTTCTTTTGCAAGAGCCTCTGCCCTTCCTTTCTCCATCTTTTTTACATGAACAGGCGCCAGCATTACATTCTCAAGTACAGTCTTGTGTGGGAACAGATTGAATCTCCCGCACATAACAGTCCGCCAGGCCGGCAATCGCCTCCTGATCATTTCTGCTCGTCTCATCGTAAAACCCCACCGTATAAAACCCGGCTGCCTTTGCCGTCTTAATCGCATAGAGCGCATCCTCGAACACCCAGGTGTCCGCCGGGTGCGTACCAAGTGCCTTTGCCGCTGCCAGATAGATGTCCGGCCTTTCTTTTCCCGCGCCGATCTCCGTGCAGGTAAAAATCTGTTTAAAATAGCCGGCAAGTCCTGTCCGCGCGAGCGCCGCCTCCACCATCGGCCGGTTCGTCGCGGTGGCGACCGCCATCGGTATTCCCTGCTTTTTGAGCGATTCCAGATATGCCGCAACGCCCGGCTTCGGCAGAACCTCATCCCGGTATGCCGCAAACACAATCGCGTCCATGTCCGTCACAATCGTATCGGGGGGATCCGGCAAATTGTACTTTTCCTTCACATACACAGCTCCGTCCCGCATGCTCATGGGAAAAAGCACATCTCCGAGCCCTTCTTCCGGTTCGATTCCCCGGTTCCGCAAATACTGCTCGCCGACGTGAACCCACACCTGCATGGAGTCTAGCAGCGTGCCGTCCATATCAAAAATGGCACCCTTCATTCCTGATCCCCCGCCATTTCCTCTGCCAGAGCGTGCAGACGCCTCGTCGCCGCCTCGATATCCTTCTGTGCAAAAATGGCGCTGATCACGGCAACGCCGCACAGACCGTTTCCGCGCAGCTGCAGAAGATTCTCCTCCTTGATGCCGCCGATCGCAATGACCGGAATCTTTACCGTCTCGCAGATGGCACGTATCGTCTCCGCATCAATGTGTCCCGCCTCCGGTTTGGAACTGGTCGTAAACGCAGCGCCAACGCCCAAATAATCCGCGCCATGGCGTTCTGCGAGGAGCGCTTCTTCCACATTATGCGCAGATACGCCGATGATTTTGTCAGCGCCCAGAATGGCACGCACATCGCCGGCTTCCATATCATCCTGCCCGACATGCACCCCGTCCGCGTCAATCTCTTTCGCAAGCGCCACGTCGTCGTTGATCACAAACGGCACGCCGTACCGCCGGCACACTGCCTGGATCTCCAACGCCTCCGCACGGAGTGCTTCCCCGGTCAGCTTTTTTTCCCGCAGCTGGACAAATGTCGCGCCTCCCCGGAGCGCTTCTTCCACCTGCGCCCCCAGCGTTGTTCCCTCGCTCCAGCTTCGATCAGTCACTGCATAAAGCAGCAGATCTCTTTTATCGCACTTCATAACGAATCCTTCCCTCCAGCATTTTCTGGTCCATCCGGTACACAGCATCAATGATACCGGTCCCGTAGGAGGCATTTCCGCCGCATAAACCGCGCTGCTCCCATGCAATCTCTCCTGCTGCATTCATCACGCAGACTGCCGCCGCGACCG
>OGQX01002553.1_pt1 | contig 13745 bp, 8 predicted proteins | sample 1553291 | NCBI WGS metagenome assembly OGQX01 (sample SAMEA2580030, study PRJEB22360) | human gut metagenome | biome: human gut; feature: human-associated habitat; material: faeces | place: Denmark | collected 2008/2010
ACGTTTACGTTCTCACCGGAAGCAAGTACGTGATCCAGACCGCCGAATCCGATATCGTATGCCCAACCGTCACCACCGAAGATCCATACGGACTTCTTAGCGAGGTAATCTTTCTTCTCAACTGCAGCCTTTGCATCCGGGCATCCGGCTGCTGCTGCCTTCTCTAACTCTGCTACAAGAGCTGCTGCTGCAGGAGTATTTGCCTTTGTATCGTTCTTTGTCTCAACGAACTTGTCAAATGCTGCCTTTAACTCAGCGCTTGCCTTGTCAGATGTTGCGCACTTCTCTGCAGAAGCGATTGCCTGCTCACGAAGTACCTTCTGACCGATTTCCATACCAAGACCATGCTCAGCGTTATCCTCGAATAAGGAGTTTGCCCATGCCGGTCCCTTCTTGGAATCTTTGTTTACCGTATATGGTGATGTAGCTGCCGGACCACCCCAGATAGAGGAACATCCGGTTGCGTTACTGATGTACATATGCTCACCAAACAGCTGTGTGATCAGACGAGCGTAAGATGTTTCAGCACATCCTGCACAGGAACCAGAGAACTCAAGCAGCGGCTGGTTGAACTGGGATCCCTTTACAGTGTTGTCTGCCGGCATGCCAGGCTTCTTGCCTACGTTTGCTACCAGGTAATCGAATCCCGTCTGCTCTTCTGCCTGAGACTCCTGCGGAACCATCTCGATTGCGCCTACCGGGCAGACAGTGATACACTCACCGCATCCCATACAGTCTAACGGAGATACACTCATGGTGTACTTGTACTCGCTTGCCTTCGGCTTTGTATCTGCAAGCTTGATGTTGGAAGGAGCTGCCTTCACCTCATCCTCGCTCAGCATGAACGGACGAATGGTTGCATGAGAACATACAAATGCACACTGGTTACACTGGATACACTTCTCAGCATTCCATGTCGGAACGGTTACGGCTGTACCACGCTTCTCATATGCAGCAGCGCCAAGCTCGAACTGTCCGTCCGGGTTCTCCTTGAATGCGGATACCGGAAGGGAATCGCCATCCATTAAGGAGATCGGCTCCATTAAGTCTCTTACCATCTTAACAGTCTTCGGAAGACCCTTAAGCTCTGCAGGAGCTGCGTCTGCCTCCGGATTCTTCCAGGAAGCCGGAACCTCTACCTTATGTACTGCGTCTACACCGGCATCAATTGCCTTGTAGTTCATCTCTACAACTGCGTCGCCCTTCTTACCGTAGGACTTCTTAGCTGCAGCTTTCATGAACTCTACTGCCTGATCGATCGGCATAACGTTTGCAAGTTTGAAGAATGCAGACTGTAAGATCGTGTTGGTACGCTTGCCCATACCGATCTCGATTGCCTTGTCGATTGCGTTGATTGTATATAACTGAATGTTGTTCTCTGCGATGTACTTCTTCGCATCTGCATTCAGATGATGAGCTAACTCTTCATCAGACCACTGGCAGTTGATCATGAATACTCCGCCCGGCTTAACGTCCTGAACCATCTTGAATCCCTTGGTTACATAAGACGGGTTATGACATGCAACGAAGTCTGCCTGGTTGATGTAGTACGGGCTTCTGATTGGCTTGTCACCGAATCTTAAGTGGGAAATGGTAACACCACCGGTCTTCTTGGAGTCATACTGGAAGTATGCCTGGATGTACTTGTCTGTGTGGTCACCGATGATCTTGGTGGAGTTCTTGTTCGCACCAACAGTACCATCACCGCCGAGACCCCAGAACTTACACTCTACAGTACCTTCTGCAGATGTGATCGGAGCCGGCTTAACCTCTGGTAAGCTTAAGTTCGTAACATCATCTACGATACCGATTGTGAAACGAGCCTTCGGAGCATCTTTCTCCAGCTCTTTGTATACAGCGAATACACTTGAAGGAGGTGTATCCTTGGAACCTAATCCGTAACGTCCGCCTGTCAGGACAACAGTGTCGAGACCAGCCTCACGGAGTGTGGTTGCAACATCAAGGTATAACGGATCACCAAGTGCGCCCGGCTCCTTTGTTCTGTCAAGAACAGCAACCTTCTTAGCTGTCTTAGGAAGAGCCTTTAAAAATGCCTCTGATACCCACGGACGATACAGACGAACCTTTACAAGTCCGACCTTCTCACCCTTAGCGGTTAAGTAGTCGATTACCTCTTCAGCTACGTCGTTGATGGAACCCATAGCTACGATAACGCGCTCTGCGTCCGGTGCTCCGTAGTAGTTGAACAGATCATAGTTTGTGCCAAGCTTCTCGTTGACTTTCTTCATGTACTTCTCAACGATTGCCGGGAGTTCATTGTAAGCTGTGTTGCAAGCCTCACGATGCTGGAAGAAAACATCTCCGTTCTCGTGGGAACCACGCATAGCCGGATGCTCCGGATTCAGTGCATGTGCACGGAACTCTGCAACTGCATCCATGTTGCACATCTCTTTGAGATCTGCATAATCCCACTTCTCGATCTTCTGGATCTCATGGGAAGTACGGAATCCGTCGAAGAAGTTGATGAACGGAACCTTACCCTCGATTGTAGCAAGATGAGCTACCGGGCTTAAGTCCATAACTTCCTGCGGGTTGGTCTCGCACAGCATAGCGAAACCGGTCTGACGACAGGCGTAAACATCGCTGTGATCACCAAAAATATTTAAAGACTGGGTAGCTACGGTACGCGCGGATACGTCGAATACACAAGGAAGCTGCTCGCCTGCGATTTTGTACATGTTCGGGATCATAAGTAACAGACCCTGAGATGCTGTAAAGGTTGTGGTCAGCGCACCTGCTGCAAGGGAACCGTGTACGGCACCTGCTGCACCTGCCTCAGACTCCATCTCTACGACTTTGACCTGATTGCCAAAAATATTCTCCTGTCCTGCTGCAGACCACTGATCTACGGTATCTGCCATCGGGCTGGAAGGTGTAATTGGGTAAATAGCTGCAACATCTGTAAACGCATAAGCTACGTGAGCTGCCGCTGTATTACCGTCCATTGACTGTTTTGCTCTGGACATTATTATTCCTCCTTAAATTAAAATAGAGTGTCATATTCCGACTTAAGACTAATTTTAGCATTTAATTTGTCGATTGTAAAGGTTTCAGACTGTACGAAAACGTGTGCAATCTACATTTGTCATGTTCTGTTTGTCCCTGGTCAGATATACTTTTTTTCAAACTCCTCCAGGGGCAGCGGGCGGTCAAAATAATAGCCCTGACCGTAGTTAAAACCGCACTCCATCAAAAACGTCCGCTGCTGCTCCTCCTCGATTCCCTCAAAAATCACCTCCTCCTTTGCCGACTGGATGAACTGCCCCATCTGATAGACAAAAGCACTCTGTCCGTTCTGGTGGATTTTGTCGGTAAAGCTCTTGTCGATCTTCACTACATTCGCCGGGATTTCCAACAGCACGCTCAGCGACGAGTAGCCGGTTCCAAAATCATCGATGGCGATGCGGTAGCCGAGTTTGCCAAGTCTGGTAAGACACGCCTTTAAGCTGTCTAACTTCTCCACAATCACACTCTCCGTCACCTCGATCTCTATGTAGCACGGATCAATCCCGTACCGCTGCAGGGTATTCTGCAGGCGTTCGATAAAATCGTCGCCGCCGTTCTCAAAATTTCTCCTGGAAAAATTGGTGGAGATCGTAAACAGTTCTCTTCCGGAATCCCTCCAGCGGCGCATTGCCCGAAGCAGCTGTTCCAGAATATAAAAATCCAGATCCACGATATAGCCTATATTTTCCAGTGCAGGGATAAACCGTGCGGGAGACAGAATCTCGCCGGATTCCAGACGCCAGCGTGCAAGCGCCTCGGCGCCGTAGACCCGCTCCTCGCGGAGCAGGAACTTCGGCTGTAAATATACCTCGAACTCGCCCCGCTGCAGTGCCGCGTAAAATCTTCCGGTAATCCGGATTCCCTCATCACGTTTTTTCCTCATGTCATCCCGGTAAACGACCGCTCCCACATTCTGCTCCTTGGCAAGCTTTCGTGCCAGATTGGCTCCCTCCAGTATCTTCTCAAACGTCTCTTCCCCGTCATCGATAAAGCAGATTCCAGCCGAAAGCTGCATGGCTCCCGCCGGATAGCGGATCTTTAACTGTTCGCCAAACATCTGATCCTCTCTCTCCACAAGCCCCAGAATGTTCTTTTTGTCCGTTCCTCTGACCAGCTCAATGAAATAATCCGAATACATTCTACAGGCCTCCACGACATGGGACTCGCTGCGGATTAACGCTGCAAGCTCCTGCAGAATACTGTCGCCGGCCTCCTGTCCATAATTTTCATTTACATAGGCAAAGTTGTTCACGTCCAGATTTACCAGCGCGTACACCATGTTCTCATCCTGCGCAAGCCCACCGCTCTTTAATTTTTTCCGGATCAGCCTGCGGAATGTGTCCAGATTATACAGTTCCGTCAGCATATCCTGATTCTGCAGATGCCGTATCTCTGCCTGGTCATCGCTCTGCCTGCTGCGAAGGGAGACAAATACAGCAACCACCCGCGCGAGTTCACTGAGCATCCCTGCTTCCTCTTTGGAAAATCCCTCTGCACTGCTGCTTCCCACACACAGGCAGCCACTTCTGTTACCGGAAAATTCAAACTTTACATTTCCACAGTTTTTGATGGAAGTTCCATGATATTTCTCCGCCCCCAACTGGGGAACCTCCGTTAATATATCTTCCGTTGGCGTCGAGACAAAACGCCCGATTTCCGCCTCCCGGAACACTGTAACCGATTGTGGGAATACCTGTTGTTCCACCCGGCTGCCATCCCGGTTCCAGTAATTCATCAACACCATTTCCTGCTGTTCTTCCCGGTACTCAAACACCATGGCAAAGCCCAGCCCGTATTTTTTCCCAATCTGTTCGATCAGCACGTTCAAAGATCCGTTGATATCTTTCGCATGCGAGAGAAGGCTGAACGCAAAATTCAGGAACTCTTTATCCACCTTCTGCCCGCTTTCCGGAGCATATTCAATCCTGTCGCGCCTGCGCTCCCGCTCTGCTCCCTCTTGCTGCTTTTTGCCCGCAAACGAATAGTGGTCTTTTCCTTCCCGCTTCGTGGCATACATCGCCCGGTCAGCCATCGCAAACAGGGTCTCATAATCTCTTCCATCCTCGCCGTATACTGCCATGCCGATGCTGAGCGTCACCTCAACGATGGCGTCGTCGCCGATCAGCTTTTTTCTGGCTTCCCGGCCCAGCGCCGCGGCGCACGCTTCTGCCTCCTTTGGAGCCACATCCCGCATCAGCGCCAGAAATTCATCTCCTCCGACTCTTGCGGTGACATCTGTCTCCTGAAACTGGCTTTGCAGCACGCCGGCAATATCAGTAATTACCGTATCTCCGACGGTATGCCCGAATGTATCGTTGATCCGCTTAAAATTATCAATATCGATCAGGAACAGCACATGCTGTTTTTCCGGCTCACTTTTTAAAATCCGTTCTACCTCTCCGGATGCCGCCACCTTATTATAAAGCCTTGTCAGCGGGTCGCGCTTCGCCTCCTCCGACAGTTCCTCCTGAATCCTGCGGTCGGAGCTGACATCGTAGCTGCGTCCGATGATGCGGATAATCTGTCCGTTGTCCCCGACAATGCTCCGGTAAATCGTCCGGTACCACACATATACAGGTTCCTCCCCGGCAGCCGCCACATTCATCCGGTAATCAATACTTCCTGTCCGCACATCCCTGCTGGCTGCCTCCAGCACCCTGGCATACGCGGCACGATCCTCCTCGCAGATATCCGCGAGCATCTCCTCATAATCCATATATCTGCGCCCTGCCGTTCCCGGCTGCCCGTTCCCGCGATATTTGCGCGGCACCCTGAAACGCCGCTGTGCAACGTCGTACTCTAGCGGGAATTCATCGGTGACCTCTTCTAACATGCTGTACTGCTCCTCCATCAGGCGCAGTTCTTCCTCCAGATTCTTCCGCTTGTCTATGTTCCAGCTTGCCAGGATATAGTAAGGTACCGCGTCCCGGTAATAATACAGTCTGCACCGCATCAGTTCCCAGCAGACGCCGCCGCTCTTCGTACGGATGCGCAGTTCAATCTCCTCCGTGGTTCTTAGTTCCCGGCACACTTCGATGGCATCCTCGAACACACCGGTATCGTCCCGGTACAAATACTCCACAAACGGCGTATTTCCGGTCAGTTCCTCCCTGTCATACCCCTCTGCATGCAAAAATTCCCGGTTCACCATCTCAATATACAGCTCATTCCCGCCGCGGACTACCGCTATTCCGACCGGCATCTTGCCGATCAGATCTTTTCTCTGCCCCCGCTCCATGTCTATTGTATTTATTTGCGTATCCCCATACTCCATAAAATCAATCTCCTGAGATGCAATTTCCTCTGTCATACTTAAGATAACTCCGATTGCCTTCCCGTACATTATATCAAATTTTTAACGAAATCCAAACAATTTGTCACAGCGTGAAAGCCCTTTTTAATAAGAAGTTCCGGTTGCATTTCTCCGTATTTTTTAGTATGATACGAATTGGTGCAATAAAAGCAGGTGATTTACAAGAAAAGTTAGGAGAACATAAATATGATCAGTACAAGCAACATCACTTTACGAATCGGAAAAAAAGCTCTCTTTGAAGATGTCAACATCAAATTCACAGAGGGCTGCTGCTACGGTCTGATCGGTGCAAACGGCGCCGGAAAATCTACGTTCCTCAAGATTCTGTCCGGCCAGCTTGAACCGACGAGCGGAGAAGTTATCATCACGCCGGGTCAGCGTCTTTCCTTTTTGCAGCAGGATCATTTTAAATATGACGAGTACACGGTACTCGATACCGTTATCATGGGCAACAAGCGTCTCTACGATATCATGAAAGAAAAAGACGCGATCTACATGAAAGAGGATTTCACGGACGAGGACGGTATCCGCGCCAGCGAACTTGAAGCGGAGTTCGCAGATATGGACGGCTGGAATGCCGAGTCCGATGCAGCCACCATGTTAAATGGTCTTGGCATCCCGACGGAGGATCACTACACACTCATGGCGGATATGCCAAGTGCCTTAAAGGTCAAGGTTCTCCTTGCACAGGCGCTCTTCGGCAACCCGGACATTCTTCTTTTGGATGAGCCGACCAACCATCTGGATCTCGATGCGATCAGCTGGTTAGAAGAATTCTTAATCAACTTTGAGAACACGGTCATCGTTGTTTCCCACGACCGCTACTTCTTAAACAAAGTCTGCACAAACATTGCAGATATCGACTACGGAAAGATCCAGCTCTACGCCGGCAACTATGATTTCTGGTATGAGTCCAGCCAGCTTCTCGTAAAGCAGATGAAGGAAGCCAACAAGAAAAAAGAGGAGAAGATCAAGGAGCTGCAGGAATTCATCTCCCGTTTCTCCGCGAATGCTTCCAAATCCAAGCAGGCGACTTCCAGAAAGCGTGCCCTGGAAAAGATTCAGCTCGACGAGATCCGTCCGTCCAGCCGTAAATACCCGTATATCGATTTCCGTCCGAACCGTGAGATCGGCAATGAAGTTCTGACCGTCGAAGGCATTACCAAGACCATCGACGGCGTCAAGGTGCTCGACAATGTCTCCTTTATCGTCGGACATGACGACAAGATCGCGTTTGTCGGAAGCAACGAGCTGGCAAAGACAACGCTCTTTAAGATTCTTGCCGGTGAGATGGAGCCGGATTCCGGCACCTACAAGTGGGGCGTGACGACCAGCCAGTCCTACTTCCCGAAGGATAACACCGAGATCTTTGATACCGATCTTCTGATCGTTGACTGGCTGACACAGTTCTCCGAGATCAAGGATGCAACCTATGTCCGCGGTTTCCTCGGACGTATGCTGTTCGCCGGAGATGACGGTACCAAGAAAATGCGTGTCCTCTCCGGTGGAGAAAAAGTACGTGTCCTGCTTTCCCGCATGATGATTATGGGAAGCAACGTGCTGATCTTAGATGAACCGACCGACCATCTGGATATGGAGTCCATCACCGCATTAAACAACGGACTCATCAAGTTCCCGGGCGTTATTCTTTTTGCCTCCCGTGACCATCAGGTTGTCCAGACCACAGCGAACCGTATCATCGAGTTCCTGCCGGACGGCACCTTTGTCGACAAGGTATCCACCTACGACGAATACCTCGAGAATGATGAGATGGCAAGAAAACGTCAGGTATACTCCATGTCATCGGATGACGAGGGCGATAACTAAGACCCGGTCTTTTTTACAAAATCACACGGGAGCGCTGTGTCAGGAAAAATCTCCGGCATAGCGCTCCCGTTTTCTGTTCTTCTAAATTCTGTTTTCACTCCCGCCGATTCCGCGATCCTGTTCTCCGGCGCCCCTACGCTTCCTTAGGCTTCCGCTACTCTGCCTCCCGCATACCGAGCGCAAACGCTCCCATAATACCCGGATTTTCTCCAAGTGCCGGCGGCACGAGGTAGGTATCGATCTCCTTTAAGATTTTCTCATTGGAAATATACCCGCCCAGCAGTTCCTGCACTTTCGTGCGCACCATTGAAAAGAGCTGGCTCTGGTGCATAATTCCGCCCCACAGCACAATCTTCTGCGGAGAATACGTCAGAACATAATTTGCAACCGCCTCCGCGAGATAGAACGCCTCCATCTCCCAGACATCCTCCCGGTCCGCCAGTTCCTTTGCCGGTCTGCCCCAGCGCGCCTCCACCTCCGGACCGCTTGCAAGCCCTTCCAGACAGTTGGCATGGTACGGGCATTTTCCGGCGTAGGTGTCTTTCGGGTGACGCTGCAGAAGAAGATGTCCTGCCTCCGGGTGCACCAGCCCGTGCATGAGCGCCCCGTTACAGTAGACGCCCACGCCAACGCCGGTGCCGACGGTAATATAGATTGCCGTGTCGCAGTCTTTTGCGGCTCCCCAGGTAACTTCGCCAAGCACCGCCGCATTCACGTCCGTATCAAATCCGACCGGGACGCCGAGCGCCCGTGTAAAAGTTCCCACCATATCGACATTCTGCCATTCCAGCTTCGGCGTGCTGGTAATATATCCATAGGTCGGGGACGCACGGTGCAGATCCACCGGTCCGAAACACCCGATTCCGAGTGACGAGATTCCTTTTCCCTCAAAAAACGCAGCCATGCGCGGCAGGGTAATCTTGGGCTTCTCTGTGGGAATCGTCACACGCTCTGTGATTGTGACCTGATTTGTCTGTCTGCACTTCCCCGATCGCGCACACCATCTTGGTGCCGCCCGCTTCTATTCCACCAATCCGCATCCTTCTCTTCCTCCCTTTTCTTATATATACCACTTCGGAGTTCTCTCCGCCAGTCATATTTCAAAGAACCGGAATATTTAAGAGACAGCAGCCCTCCCGGATGAATTAGAAAATTCTCCGCACCGCCAGCACGCTGCGGTAGGTTACCGGAGAAGTCAGCGTAATGCCTGTCTTTTCATTGCTCGCATGAATCAGTGTGTTATTGCCCGCATAGATGCCGACGTGGCCGCTATAGCAGACAATGTCGCCCGGCTGGATTTCCGACAGGCTGACGGCATATCCCACACTCCGCTGTTCCGACGATGTGCGCGGCAGATTGATTCCAAATGCCGCATACACGCCCTTGACAAATCCGGAGCAGTCGGTTCCGTTTGTCAGGCTGTTGCCGCCGTATACATAAGGGTTTCCCAGAAACTGTCTCGCGTAATCGACCACCGCCTGACCGTTGGAGGAAGCCGTCTGCGCACTTTGCCCCGCACTGCTTCCGGAACCGCTTCCCGCGCTGCCTCCGGAACTGCTTCCCGCGCTGCTTCCGGAACTGCTTCCCGCACTGCTGCCCGCGCCGGATTTTTTCACCTCCTGTTTTTCTGCCGCTTTGCGGGCTGCTTCCTGTTCTGCTGCCGCACGTGCCGCCTCCGCCTCTCTGGCTTTGCGCGCTTCCTCCGCCGCACGGGCTGCCGCCTGCCGTTCTGCTTCCTCTCTGGCAAGCCGCGCCTCTTCCTCCGCTTTTGACTCTGCATGAATGTACTCTGTGGACAGCGTCACATAATCCAGTGCCACATAACCGTCACCGTCCGCGGTGGACACTTTCGCCCAGCCTTCCGTCGACTCGTCGGTTACCACAACGTCATCGCCGTCCGGCAGCATGGTAAGCACCTTCGCCTCGGTTGTCGGCTCCGTCCGCACGAACAGGGTCGTCGTTGTGACGGTCGCCAGGCGCGTTCCCACACTTCTGGCAAGCTCCTCATCCCCCACGACCACATATTCCGCCTTGACATATCCGTTCACATTTCCGGACGTAATCCGGTACCACCCGTCCTCCGTCGTCTCCAGCACAGTGGCTGCGGATTTGTCGTAAAGTTTTCCAAGAATTTCACTCTCCGTATCCGGTTCCTGCCGCACGTTGACATAGTGATTCACCTGCGCCACTGCAATATCCGCAAACTCCGATGCGGTCTGCGGAAGTTCATTTTCCGCAATCTCCGCCGTCTCCCACGCTTCCTCTGCCACCATCTCCGGTTCCATCATCCGCGCCACAGCCGCGTTACTTTGCAGTTCCTCCACAACATCCGCCGTCTGCGCCTGCACTCCTCCCGCTTCCTTAAGCACCTGTGCCAGCGTCTGTGTCACGCCCGCCACCGGCACCTCACGTTTTTCCTGTCCTGCCTGCACCATTCCATAGCTTCCCAGTGTGACGGCTCCCGCCAGCAGAAGCGCCAGTATTGTCATTCTTTTCTTCATTATGTAGAATCCTCCCGATTTATTCCATATGCTTCCATATTGTTACTTATTTGTTACAAAAATATTTCATTTCTGCAACAACCGTATTGTAACAAAGGAACCACATGGAATCTACAGGGAACTCTTTCCATTTTTCGCTTTCTTTTGTCCGGTCTGCCGCTTTGTCCCGCAACGCAAAAGGAACCCAAAGGTTCTTTCGTCCCTGCGGGTTCCCTTCGTATTTTCCTTCCGGTTTAACCCAAACTTCCTTACTAATAGCAGAAGCTGTGTCCGCCGATCTTTTGGTCCAATCTCGGCGTCAACGGTTCCGTAGAAAAATATAACGTATCATTTCTTAATATATGTGTATTTCCATTCAATACCTCATGAATCGAAGTGTATTCCTTCTCCGTAGGGTTCGCCCGCTCTCTGTTCTTCCAGGAACAGAACTGCGTCGGGTTTCCCTGACTGAGCACGTCATACAAGGTATCTGGATATTTTTCAGAAGCCATCCGGTTAAAAACTACCTCGACCACGGCTTCCTGCCCTTCTGTCGGCTCGCCCTGCGATTCCAGCCAGACGATTTTTGCCAACAAATCTATCTCCTCCTGCGTCAATGTAATATTCCAGCGGTTCTCTGCACCGGTCGTCGTCTCTGCCGTCGCAGGCTTGCTCTCTGCCGCCTCCGGTGCCTCTGCTTCCCCCGATGCTGCCTGTACTTTGGCTTCCGGTGTCTCTGCTTCCTCCAGGGGTGTCTGTACTTCTTCTGCCGCATCGGACGGCGCCGTGCTTGCTACCATTGTTCTGGGGTTCTTTGTGATTCCTGTCGCTTCATCTGATTCTGTCGTAAATGAATATCCGGATAAAACACGGCACACACCCGCAACCGGAACCTCTGCTTTGTCTGCCGCAGAAATTACATACGCGCTGCTGATCTCTTCTCTGCTCTCCCGTATCGTGTTCTTCTCCTCAATGTTGGCCGCAACCATGAGACAAATGCATAAAGTGCACAGCATTGTCACGTCCAATATTTTTCTGTTCATTTTGCTCCTTTCCTCAAGAATGATACTCTGTGAGCTGCTCTCGCACTCGTTGTTTCATCATACTAGATTCTTCCCAAAAGTCAAATTTCCCATTCACAAAATTCTGGAAAAATTTTCTTTACATTTTCCCAGAAATGCGGCAAAAGCGTGTTCTGTCGTATCCAATACTTCCGAGGAATGCTTTGATGTGTTAAAATAGAACTGCTCAAACTCACAAAAAAAACATCCCGAAACGGGATGTTTTCTATATTCCTTCCAATATTCCTGCGCGGTTTCTGCTATCGCAAATCCCGCCATTTTTGTACCTTTTCCGGCACAATCTTCCTCTGCTACCGTGTGAGAAACAGTTCTTCAAACACCGGGATTTTGTGTTCCGGATCCGCCTGAAAGATCGCAACATGCGCATCGTCTGTGCTCCTGTCGGCAAATGCCGGATATAAAAACCCGCAGACCGGCCGCCCCGGCTCGTACTCTCCCACCAACGGAGCGACTGCACCGATCAGATATTCATATACCTCCTCCGACTCCCCTTGCCGCTCCTTGTCCGATGCCTTTACCGGCACATCATAGCGGTCGTGAAAGACCAGAATCGCATACGGCTCCCTGCTACGGTACCGGGCACCCACAAGCTCATAAAACGTGTACAGCAGTGCATCATTTTTCAGTCCGCACTCGCGCATTCCGTACAACAACTGGCGCATTTTCCTCTGTTCTGCGCCATCCCCGAATGCGTAGCTGCGCAGGTTTACATTGGTTGCTGCAAACGGAACCGCTTTGGCAATCGCCAGATTTTTCTCCTTTTCCGCCGCAGACAGATTGAGAAAGTTCACATTAAAGCTCTCATCGATCTCTCCGTCCGGTTCCATGTAGCCGCCTGCCACACGCGTAAAGGAAGTACGGCTGGGCGTCATTCTGCGTGTCAGTTCCAGCATATCTTCTCTGTTTATCATAATTTCTCCCGTCCCGTGTTTTTATGATAACATTTCATTGCCGGCACATCCATGCTTGTCTTCACCACACTTATGTTCCGCGCAGGAATGCTCATGCTCATGATGAGAACATCTCACATCGGGATTGTAATCTAATTTTCCTGCAAGATAAGCTTCTACCGCTTCATCTGCCGCACCGGACACTCCACCATACAGCTTTATGCCGGCAGTTGCAAGTGCGCTTTGCGCACCGCCTCCGATTCCGCCACAGATCAGCACATCCGCACCCGCCTCCGTCAAAAATCCGGCAAGTGCCCCGTGTCCCTGTCCATTTGTGTCGACAATCTGGGATCTTACCACCTGGCTATTCTCAATATCATATAATTTAAACTGTTCCGTGTGTCCAAAGTGCTGAAATATTTCTCCATTTTCATAGGTAACTGCAATTCTCATCTGATCTGTTTCCTTTCTTTGAATATCATCTTTTCCGACGGACGTTGAGGTGCGCCTGCATATTTTATTGCAGCAAAACAGGGCAGTTCCATCACACAATCGATAATTCCCACCTGAAATCTCCAATGTCTTTCCATTTACGATGCTGTCTGCCATTTTGTATCTGGCTGACTCATAAATTTCGGTCACTGTTGTGCGGGCAATCCCCATCTGCTTCGCACATTGTTCGTGCGTACACTTCTCAAGGTCTACAAGACGAATCGTTTCATACTCATCCATCGTCATAATGACTTTTTCCCTTGCCGGAACACCATTCGGGCAAAAATTATCATATGCCGCTTCCATACAGATTTTTCTTGCTTTTGTCGGTCGTGCCATCTTTTCTCCTCATACCTATTTCCGTCATATGTCAAAAATCATTATATCGCAATTTTCTTTTTTTTACAACTCTCTATGAAAATTATGCGTACCCGATATACAGATTATCTGCCGCCATCACGCTGCAATCCAGTTTACAATCTGTAAGAATATGCAAAACGCTCGTATTGTGATCCCGCCTTTGCATATAACATGAAATGCAACATGGCATAAAAAAAACACCGAATTTACGGTGTTTTTAGAGCAGGGGATGAGAGAATCGAACTCCCACCAAAGGTTTTGGAGACCCCTATCA
>OGQX01002555.1_pt1 | contig 13740 bp, 12 predicted proteins | sample 1553291 | NCBI WGS metagenome assembly OGQX01 (sample SAMEA2580030, study PRJEB22360) | human gut metagenome | biome: human gut; feature: human-associated habitat; material: faeces | place: Denmark | collected 2008/2010
AAGACTTTACGCCCTTCATGATTGCCGTATCACTCGAAATGTCGGATGAACCTTCAATGCGTACATAGGTGCAAGTATGAAATTGAATGAAAAAATAAATCTAGATGCTTCGATCTCTGCAAACTATTTTCACAATCCTATGTGGAAAGAATGGCATTTGTATCCTTTGTTAAACATAACCTACCATCCTGCTTCTAGTCAAACCATTCTATTTGCATTAGAGACGAATAGAAATTATCCGGACTATTGGGATATGACAGATTTTATCAGTTACAGTCATGGAGGTTATAATGAGATTGTAGGAAATCCTAACTTAAAGCCCTCAGATGATTATCATACGCAATTGGTATATCTTTTTAAAAATAAGTATCAGTTTACTACATGGTATAATTACACTAGCAATTATTTTATTCAGATGCCTTATCAGCTTCACAATAGGTTAACCATACGCTATCAAAATCAGAATATAGATTTTCAGCAGCAGTGTGGAATTCAAATTTACATTCCCCTAACTTGGACGGAATGGCTTGATTCGTATTTTACTATAATGGGAGTATACGTTAACGAAAAGGCGAGTCAATTCTATGACATTCCTTTTAATCGTGACATTACTTGGGGAATGATAAGGATGAGCAATGATATAAAATTATCTAGCCACATGTCCTTGTCTATAACAGGAAAGATAAGGACCAAGTCAATACAAGCGATATATAATCTTCCTGCATCAGGAAACTTAGATATTTGTGCTAATATCAAGCTTGCAAAAAATAAATTATCAGGCAAGATTTTCTGTAATGACATTTTACAAACTTCATCTATTAATCCACGAATTACTTATGGAAATCAAAATTTAAAGATGAAATTTGCGTGTTATCGGACTTTTGGACTATCTCTAGTTTATAAGTTTGGGGGATATAAAGAAGAGGAAAGAAAAAAAGTTGATACTACTCGGTTCAAGAAATGAATAAAATAAGTGATGTCGCTAGCACAACAGACACGGTCTATGTGTTTATCACTGAGATTCTTAAGTAAGAGTCATGTTTAATAGATTAATCGACTCTAAAAAATTCGTAAAGGGGACAGAATATAAACTAAATGGCTTGCAGCAGTAAAGAATTGTGCGTATATTTGCAAACGCATTGACAATTTCTATTGAAGTTGTTACCACAAAAAGCAACAAAAAGAGAGTTTATGGCAACAGAAACAATGGTTCCGCCCACAGGCCCAAAGGCGATCAGGGAGACAGTAGTGGCATGGCACAAGATGCATAAGGAACGGTACGATGCGTTCAAAAAACAAGCTGAGGGTGTCGGCAAGATGGATCTTTCCTTCTTCATGAAACTTATGCAGTTCGCTACAGACTGTATACCCCAAGACAGCCTGGAGGTGTGCAGCTACATCTTCCGTCTCTACTGTGCAGATATCCCTTCGGAGAAAGAGACCCCTGAATTTATCAAGCAGTATGATCCTATCGTTGCAGAGTTTCTGCAAGGCGGTAAGGTTCTCTCCATCCATGCGGAGACTGGAGAAGTGAAGTGCTTCAAGCCAGAAGAAGAGATGGCTCCAGACAACAAGACATGCCTAATCACGAACGACTACTTTGACCGACTGAAGGCAGAACAACCAGAGTTGCTACGTTGCTACTTGGATGACCTGTATGCTGAGGTGGATGATGAAGGCTTTGTTACAGATGAAACTGGCAACGTGAGAAGCAGTGAGATGTTTGTGGATATGGCACAGCGAATGGCCTTCGTCTACTCTATGATCCTTGCCCCCGAGGTTTTGCGTAATATGGTCATGATAGGCGAGCACACGGATGATGACTTTTCCTATTGTCTCTATTATTATTGTGCTTTTGACGGTGGCATGAGACAGATGATGACTATGATGCGTTTAAATTTAGACAAGCAGAAGTCCGGCATGATGGGGTATGTGGCGAAGAATCTGCTGACACAGCTCTTTGTCAAGAAGAGCCTTGAACTGGGTTATGAGCGGGATAAAAAAGGATGGGAGGCAACGGCAGAATCGGAGCCCGATGAGTCTTCTAACTTAATCAACCGTATTCTATCAAAGATTAGACTCCCAGGAGGGAAGCGAAAGAAGGATTGCCTTTCCTTGGACGATCTACTGACAGGCGATAAGGAGGGACTGAAGGATTTAATCAGGGCTTATCGCTTGCGTCAGCCGGATACGACCTCGCTGGGCTACCTGTTCTACTTGTTAGGCGGACGACCCTCCGAGAAGACTCGCAGCATGAATGATCCAGAAGAGATAGAGAAGAAATTCCAACTTATCCAAAAGGTGCATATTCAGCGCTGTACCTTTGGAAACTTCTGTCAGGCAATCACGGAGTTTCTTGGAGATAAGATGCCAAGCGACCTGAAGCGAGCCCGTGAGGCTTATCTGCTCTGCAAATGCGAAGAGTATAATATCACTGAAGAGGCTGCTGAGAATTATGCAGAGTACAGGAAAGGGAAGTACCGTAATGCTCGCATGGCGACACAGAAATGGATACCACTGTTCAATGAGATCGATTGAGGACCTTTGAACCTCAAACAAGACGAAAAATGATGGATAAAAGGGAATGACACTCCTTTTTATCCATTTTTTATGCCCTTTTCTGTCCTCTTAATTGTAGTTGTAATTAAAAGGACAAAGAATTATTTTCCCCTCCCTAACTTTGCAACCGACAACGATAAGGCGTACCTTGGGTATTGTCAAGAAGTATAACCATTATTAATCACACGACCTATGAAACTTGGAATCTTTTCCATTGAAGAACTCATGCAGACGCCGCTCTGCATGATGACCGGAGAGCAGTTCGCTTTCCTAGCCAGTAACCTATCACTGATCTCTGATCAGGCGAACAAGAACAAGGTAGAGGCTGAGAAACCTAAGCACTTGGTCTATGGTATCAAGGGTATTGCCGATACCTTCGGGTGCAGCATCCCGACTGCCAACCGTATCAAGCGCAGCGGCATCATCGACGGTGCTATCACCCAGGTAGGCCGTAAGATCGTCATCGACGCAGACCTCGCTCTGGAGTTGGCTGCCAAAGCCAAGAAACAAGGAAAGGAGGTGTGTGCATGACAGCCCAGCAGTCAGCAAACCAGTATTCTCCCCAGGAGGGGAATACTGACCTCTACATACGCGTGCGTACCGATTATTATAAGATCGTGTACAAGCCGATGACCGACGGTACTCGTGCCAAGCAACTCATCCGATGGAAGTACAGCACCATCAAGAAGGATCACGGACAGGAGGTTGCTGAGGATGTGCCATGCTACGATGACTTCATCATCTTCCCTGACAACGTCCATCCCAAGCAGGTGGTTGACGGGAAGTTCTGGAACCTCTATCACCCGATGAAGTATCAGCCGGAACAAGGAGAGTTTCAGAACATTGACAAGCTCATGCAGCACATCTTCGGGGACCAAAAAGAGTTGGGCTACGACTATCTCCAGTTGCTTTACCTACAGCCACGACAGAAGCTGCCTATTATCGTACTGGTATCGCGCGAGCGCAACACGGGCAAGTCGACTTTCATGCACTTCCTCCATCTGTGGTTTGGCGACAACGTGACCTTCAACACCAATGAGGACTTCGGTAGTCAGTTCAACGCTGACTGGGCGGGGATGCTTCTGATCTGTGTTGACGAGGCGATGCTCAGCAAGCGGGAGTCATCTGAGCGCATCAAGAACCTGAGTACTTCTCCTATCTATAAGATAGAAGCCAAAGGGAAGGACAAGGTGCAGCAGGAGTTCTTCGCCAAGTTCATCTTCTGCTCCAACAACGTTGACAAGCCATTGATCATCGATCCGGGTGAGACACGTTACTGGGTGCGTGAGGTGCCGAGGTTGGAGAGCGACGATGTCAACTTTCTGTCGAAGCTGGAAAAGGAGATCCCCCACTTGATGTATCATCTGAAGAATGAGAGAAGTCTGTCCGTTCCCAAGTCCAGTCGCATGTACTTCAGTCCCAAGGACCTGATGACACCGGCTCTGACGCGGATCATGATGAACTCACGGTCACAGATTGAAGCAGCGATGTATGAGCTGTGCATCGACCTGATGGACAGTATGGGTATCGACAGCTTCTCCTTCGTTTCGGGCGACCTCAAGATCATGCTCAGCGACAAGGGCATCAAATGTGATGACTCGGCAATCCGTAGGGTGCTGAAAGAACTGTGGCATCTCCATCCCCGTGCATCAGCCAGTGCCTACGACCAGTACTCCTACGGAGTGATGATCCCTGGCAACTACACTTGCAGTCAGGGCAAGGGCAGATACTACACAGTGACGAGAGAAAAACTACAGAACCTATACGGATTTTGTTGCTTTGTTGCTGACAACAGTGAGAATACTGATACAGAACAAGTTACGGAGCAACAAGACGACAAGGACCTACCGTTCTAATGTTGCTGTTGTTGCTGACATAGCTACAGAACTGATACTACAGCAACACGCATCGAAATTTCTGTTGCTATCGGTATACTCTGATAAACATAGAGTTAGATGCGCTTAGCAACAAAGCAACAAAAATACTAACCATTTATATAAAAAGTCATGAACACTAACCTAAACAACACAGATGAGCTGAGACAGATACCTATCGTCAGCTACCTGGAGCATCAGGGCTATCGACCTGCCAAGCCGGAGAACTCACGCGGCGAAGTGAAGTTTCTCTCACCGTTCCGGAGTGAGACCAAGCCAAGTTTCAGTGTCAATGTCAACAAGAACGTATGGCATGACTATGGCACCGGCGAAGGAGGCAGCATCTTCGACCTCGTGATGAAGCTCTGGAACGTGGATTTCATCAAGGCAAAGGAGATTCTCAGTAAGGGAACATACAAGCAGATGTTCTACCGGCCCAGTGACACACACTATGAACGCCAGCGTCCTTCACCGTTCACCGATATACGAGCATCTCCGCTAACCAGTACCTACTTCCTTGATTATTGCAAAGAGCGTTGCATCGATCTTGATGTAGCCAAAGAGGAATGCCATCAGGTAGACTACCGACTGAGCGGCCACATGAACTCGGCCATCGGTTTCGAGAACGACAAGGGTGGTTGGGAGTTTAGAAGTCCGACGACGAAGATCTGCACGTGCAAGGCGATCTCCACACGATGCAAGAAGGAAGGTAACACAACCGTCTGTGTCTTCGAGGGCTTCTTCGATTATCTGTCGTTCCTAACGATGATGAAGCCGGAGTGCCGTCAGAAATACGATTATGTGATTCTGAACAGTGTCGGCATGGCAAACAAGGCGATACCGATTCTGAAAGGATACAAGTCGGTTAGGTGCTATCTGGACAATGACCATGCAGGAAAGAATGCCTTTGACATCATCAGAAAGGAGGTAAATGCAGAGAACCGCTCAGAGAAGATGCTTCCATTCAATGATGTCAATGAGTATCTGTGCAAAGGTCTCAATCAATCTACAAGTGAACAAAATGTTTAACCCTCAAATCTCAAGAACTATGATTTACAACATTCCTACTTTCGTTTCACGATCTGAGATGAACAAGGTGCCTATCTCAGACCTCCTCACCGCCATGAGGTTCCCCTACTATGAGCAGGTGCAGTCGCTCCGTCATTACCGTGCAGTAGTTAACGCTAACGGCTTCATTGCTGATTTCACAGTCAATATGGCCCGCAATGAATGGATATCCCGTAAGGACGGTGTTCATGGTCAGACGGCTGAACTTATCGACTATCTGAATTTCAAGCCTCGTGACTTCGACGACAATTACCATGATCACATGGAGCTCATGCTCAATGCCTATCAAGAGTCTGAGACTCTGCCTGGCAGCTTCCCGACGGCAACGGTAAGACTGGGCAAGCTCAGGACGACGTTGACCGACAACATCGACGAATCCGTTTATGAACTGATGACACGCCACGGCATCTCCACAGGTGTGATTGACCGGTTCTGCAAGCAAGTCGAGGTCAATGATCCTCAGAAGTCGAAGGATAGGTTTCTGTTGGCTTTCCCTGCCGACAATGATAACTGGATGGTCTTCTGCGACACTGCCTGGAGACCTTATGATGAAAGTACAATCACCACCATCGGCAAGATCAAGAAGAACCAGTACTGCTTCGTCTACGACAGTCCATCTGACTTTCTCGCCATGATGGAGATGTGGCACAAGAACCAGGTGAGCCAGTCCTTCAGCAGTACCTACCACCTCATCATCAATGGCAGACAGAACATCGAGAAGGCGCAGCAGTTCATCCGTGACAATCCCGACTTCTTGTCGGTCAAGACATTCTTCCCCAACACGGCTGATGGCAGACAAATGTTCAAGGATATCAACGATGCCTGCAAGGGGACAGCAGTAAACCGTTCTGACATTTTCAAAGGTTACGAATCTCTTGCCTCCCGAATGAGGATGCAGATGCCGTCAGACATCTATGAGAAGTATGTCGTTAAGATGTCTGACAACGAAGAGGCTATCTCCCCATCGCTGAAAGATACGAACCGTCTGACAACGGACAAGACATCGAACTCACAGTGTCTGACGAACCAATCTTCTGAAGAAGGACAGCAGGAGGCAGAAAAGTCCGACAAGATTGCTAAGGGTACCGGTCCTGTTCAAAATCTCACCTTGGAGCCCAAGCATAAAGGGTGGGGACTGTGATGGCAGACATTGTCTGACAACAGGTATGATCTACGAATGACAGTGCCATGCAAATGATGTCTCGAACGGGTTGATAGTGCAAGATGTGGCTTTGTCTGACAACTCTCCGAGATTGTCCGCCAAGCCACCTTTGCTCAGGGAAACCCCGAGACCCGGGAAGTCTTCGCTAAGCTTCGACTTCCTTTGCGGGAAATGTCTGACATTAACAACAAAGATATATCTAAGATGATAGCAAAAGTATTACGATCAGACAACGTGACCTACACGCTCAGCTACGGACAAAATTCGGAGAAGGGAGGTGAAGTATTCTACCTCAATGAGACTCTCGAAGGACAGACGCCTAAGGAGATGGCTGATGATTGGCTGGCAATAGCCAATAAGTACTCACCGATGTGCTACCACATCATTATCTCGATGAGTAACGGTGACACGGAGAAGATAAGAAGTATTGACAATCCGGCTGACCGCGTGGAGTTCGAACGCAATGTGATAGATGCCTTCATGCGCGAGCTTGACCAAAGGGGAAACAATGTCTTTGACTGTCCGTTTGTCGTAGCCCATCATGAGAACACAGACAACGAGCACTTTCACATTGCTATCCTCACAACGACGGTCGATGGCAGACGACTACGTGATTCTTTCATCAAGAAGAATGCTGTTCGCGCGGCAGCCAAGGTCAGTGAGGAATATGGACTCGAGGCAGCACCCCGTGCCTTGTATCTGGAACGGCAACATCAGAAGGCTGTCGGAACAAGGAAGGAAGATCCTCTACCTTCCGATGCGGATGAGAGACATCTGTCATGCAAAGAGCAGAATAAGAAACGCACCTATACACGTGTAGAGAAAGATCCGGGTGAATTAAAGGAGCGGCAGCGCAGAGCCATCAGGGCACAGCAGCGCAAGCAGAGGTGCAAGTACATGATTGAGAAACTGGCACAGGACAAGACTACCACCGATGCCAACTTCCTCAGTCGGCTAGTCTCAGAAGGCATTAGCCTCTATCGCGATCCGTATGAGCAGTGTCTGTATGCCGAGATTTTCGACGAGGACGACGATAAAACTCGTACCTACTCCATCGAGAAGGAACTCGGCGTAGATCTGCTACTACTCCAAAGACTGAATGTCAACGTGACAGTTAAGGAGCGCATTGATAAGGTCGGCACCAAGAAGTATCAGGAACTCAAAGCCAAGGTAGAGAAAGAACGCAAGGCTGCGGAAGCAAAGGCTGCTACAACGAGTAGGAAGACAGTCAAGCGAACTACAGGCAATTCCAAGGCGACCAAAACCGCAAAGACTTCCTATGGCCGAAAAGGCTCTGGTATTCTCAATGCCTCAGGAGGTGCTGCTCATGGTCAAAACCGGGAACATGAAGTCGGAGGGCATCACGGAAGCAGTGACGATCTCGATGAGAAGTGGCGCTTGGAATCCGGCTATTACGGCTACTAATAACAAATTCGTCCTTAAATTGAAATATTCAATAACACATTTCACTATGAGAAAGAAGACAACAACAAAATCAAAACAGCAGGTAAAGGCAGTGGAGCCAAAGATGACCATGCCTTGCCGTATCACCATCCGCTTGACAGAAGAGCAGATGAAGCAGGTTGCGAACAACGCAGCGCTGAAAGGACACAAGCCATCGGCTTACTGCCGTCAGGTCATCCTTGGACGGAAGGTCAGAGACCTCAGTCCCGACACCCGCAGCTACCGTCAGACGCTCACCAACCTGGGCAACAACCTTAACCAATTGGTGCGGCACATGAATACCAATGGCTCTAACAAGAGCGACATTGCCAAGGCAATGTCACTGATCACCGACATCAAACAACTTAAGTCTAACCTCGATAAATCATGAAGAGTATGGATTTCAACAACAAGAAGAAGGGACTCGGAGACTATGTCTCTAACCCAGTTGCAGACAAGCCGGGAAAGGATATGACCGGTATGGTAGGAAACATCACCAAGGCCGATCTTGACAAGATCGTCAAGTCCATGGCAGAATCAGCCAAGTCCATGGAGAAGAGTGCTCAAGAGAACAAGGAGAGCTCAGACAGGATGTTTGACCTCTCAGCAGAGCTCTGCAATGTCTACCTCAATGAGGATGGCACTCCCAAGGACTTCGCAGACCGTGAGGGACGGAAGGATCTCATGGACTGTATCCATGCCAACACTTATATGTTGGAAGAGTTCAAGAAGGATTTGGCGACATGGATTAAGAAACTGCTAAGCAAGATCCCTGACAAAGTGGAAGCGTTCCTCTGTGACGAGCATGCCAAACTGCTCAATTCATTCTACAAGAACCGTGTCTACTATATTCTGACACTTGTATTGATTGTCATCATAGCAGTCACAGCAGTTATTGGAGGAATAGTAAAAGCTAACGAATATGCTGACAAGGCTGCAGAGTATGAGGAGCGCTGTCAGGAAGCTGATCAGCGGGAGAAAACCAATAAGGATGCTGCTGCCTTCGGCATATACATGAGACAGAACAATCCCAACACCTTCCGCCGCTGGAAGGAGCGCCAGGAGAACAACGACTAAGATGACAGAGCCCGCAAGCATTCGATTAGATAGCTTGCGGGCTCTTGCCCTAATAGTAGTAGCAAGCTATGATTGATCCTTATTCGGATTCAAGACTTTCCAGAAACCACCACGAGCAGCCCCAACTCGGGTTATGATTCCTTTTTCTGTTAAATTCTTTAGATGCTTCTTGATAGCAGGAATTGAAACATGAGCAGCAGCTGCAAAGTCTTCCGTAGTTGATGTTGGATCAGAGACCATCATATCTATAATCAGTTGAGCAGTTTTACCCAATGGTTTTAGTATACCTCGTTTTAGTATAGCCTTTCCTTTTGGTATACCTTGTTTTGGTATACCTTTAGAGCTGGTTTCTGGTGAACTTTCTCCTTTTAGTATACCTTTGGGGGTAGTTTTTGGTATACCTACCCCTATGACACCTTCCCCATGGTCACCAATAATCTGCAGGAAATCGTCATCCGTAAGACCATAGTTCATGTTCCTGAAGGTCGTGAAGAATGCATGAGGGTCACTGCGGAACGTTGGCGTCAGTACTCCTTTGTACGTAGGAAGTGTCGACTCCAGATTCTGCATTTTCTTAAGACCAGAGCCACGCTTCTCCATGTAGTCCAATTGGGCAAAGACATCTGCAATGACGGGGTTACGACGACGCGATGGTACGGTGTCGATATCACGATTCTGGATAGGCTGGCCACCATCATACATTCCGCCCGGGGTGTAGAACTCTATACGATTGTCGTAGATATCCACATGCAGCTCGCTTCCCATCACGATATAGTCACGATGAATAAGATGGTTAACGACTGCCTCCAATATGGCACGGTCAGAATATTCCGGTATATTCATCCGGTGCGTAGGCAACTTATACCATCGCGTTGCCGTGTTAGCTCTGATGAAGCTTGTGGTCATTTCAAGGAGATAGATGAGATTGCCCTGATACTCTGAATCGTTGATGGCATCATCTTTCTGCAGGCCTGTCCAACGCGTACAGAAGGAACGCGACTGGTAGACAGGACAATTATCGGCAAATAATAACCCAGCATTAGTCAGGTACCCATCAGAAGTGACAAGACCGAAAGACTCAATCAACTTGTCATTCCACTGCTGATGTGTCCGCTTCTCATAGGTATTGGCAAGCATACGGAACGAATACTTGTCGGCATGTTCCTGGCTTTTCAGGCTATCCCAAGTATGACCGGAGCCACGCAGCACCAAAGACAATAGCTGCTGGCTATTACACTCTACGCTCTCGTTGCCAACCCGCACAAAAGCTGTACGTGCACCGTTCTCGTAGTAATAATAAGGTGTCGTCTGTCCCGGTTTAATGGCAACCTCAAGCAAGTGCTTGCCTTCGCGCTCAAATGGCGTCAGAACCATATCCGGAATAGGATCGATTCTCGTCTTGATGATCTCGCTGATGAATTCTGCATCCGACTGGACATCATCCAACCCGATGACGCTACCATCATCAGCAACGCCAAAGAACAGACTGCCTCCCTCGGTATTGGCGAAAGCGGAGACTGACTTCAGCCATGATTTAACCTTTCTACGCTCCAATGCTTGCTTGAAGTCATATGTTGTGCATTCTGCGATGAATTTCTTATTGCTCATAAAACGGTTATTTACGTATTATTGTCGTGCTCATCCATCATCAGACGGATCTGTGATTCCATCTCCTCAGAGGTTGGCAGGAAGCGCTTCAGGTCGTAAGCGGCAACACCGATAGGTTTGTTCAGCCCATCGAATGACCATTCCACCTTTGTGTTGTCCTTCGACTTGCAAATCAAGAGACCGATTGTCGGCTTATCGTCGTCCTGTTTCAGTAAACGGTCTACGGCAGTGACATAGAAGTTAAGTTTGCCCACATATTCCGGCTTGAAATCGGTGACCTTCAACTCCACTACCACGTAGCACTTCAACCGAACATGATAGAACAGCATATCGAGGAAGTAAGACGTGCCAGACACAACCAGTTCCACCTGCCTGCCATAGAAAGTAAAACCTTTGCCAAGTTCCAGGAGGAAGCGGGTGATATTGTGAGTGAGTGCATCCTCAAGGTCACGCTCCTGATATTTGAGAGGCATCTTCAAGAAACCGAAGTCATAAGGATCCTTCAACACTTCCTTCACCTTCGCGCTATAGTCCTCGGGCAAGGTTGTATCGAAGTTGGATGGCAAACTACCCTGCGCTTGATATAGGCCCTCTGCGATGAAGTCTTCAAGAACACTGCGGCTCCAATGACCATCAATGTCCTTAAGGAGATAGAAGATAGCTTCGTCAATATCTTTGCACTTATTGATGATGAGACGATGATGTCCCCAAGGAACGAGACTGAAGAAACGTGGATAGGCCAAAACTCCCGCAGCTTGTGGGACTTTTGGCGACTGTCCTACTTCTGCTACAAGTTGTGGCAGTTTTTCTTTACCGAATAATTCTCCCACAACTTGTGGGAGTTTTATTAGTTTTTGTAATTCTGCAACAGCCCGTTGCATTTTTGAATACTGCTTACTGTAGAATACATACCATTGCTTGACATACCACAGATTTGTAGTTGAGAATCCTCTTACATCTGGAAAAGCAGTCTTCATATCCAGGCTCAGTTGTTCTATCACTCCAGTCCCCCACTTGGATTCAGCCTTCAGATCCACAATGTCATGACCGAGCTTCCAATAGAACTCGATCATGGCATCGTTAACCCTCATAGCTGCCTTTGCCTGACTGCTGCGATATTGCTCTTTGACTTTCTGGAGCCAATGTATATACTCCTCATCCTTCTTGAATGCGGATGAAACGAAATGTGGTTTATTACTGTCCATAGGCGTTTTCTGTTGTGGCTACAAATATAAGGCATTTATTTTGATTGCGCAAGCAATGCTGCCAATTCTTCTGTTGACATCGATGACAACTGCTCTACGAGCAGCTCATGCTTGGTCTTCTTCCCTTCAAGGTTGAGCAACAGAGAGTTGTATTCCATCTGCTTTTCCAAGGGATAGTGGTCTATGTAGAGTTCCGTGATGGAATGGTCACTCGAACTATGCCCCATACTCTCAGAGATGTAATTGATGTCCACACCGGCATTACGAAGATTGGTGGCAAAGGAATGGCGGCACCAGGTACCCGAAGGCCTTACTTCCCAATGAAGCACATCCTGACAGATCTTGATGACACGGTCCTGAATGTTGGAGTTCTCTGCTGACGTGCGCACGCGCTTCTCCGCTTTCGTTGTTGCCCCATCAAGGATATAAGGGAAGACGAGAGCATTCAACTTGGGTTTTGCAGCGATGTCGTCCAAGATACGCTGAAGAGCCGGGATGATAGGGATGATGACCTCTGATCCACTCTCACTCCTGTTCGTAGTCTTGATGCGGTTGAACTTAAACGCTCTTCGCTCAGAATTGAAGTAATAGGAATTATAACGCAGTTCACTGGCATCCACAAGGTTGAAGCCATTGCAGAGATACTGGACCAGGAACAACCCGAGCGAGCGGTGAGCTTTCTCTGCATAGCCACTCTTCCAGCTATCTGACTTTTCATTGTTGATGAACACCTGATAGAGCCGTGTCATCTGCTCAACCGTCAGATAACGGTCCTTGCGCGTCTTCCCGTTAGGAATAGCCACAAGATCCTTCTGTCGGATATTGGAGAAAGGATATTCCTTGTTGACAAGGTACCCTTGCCGTACGCACTCGTTCCAGACTGCACGGCAGCAGCGCAGATAGATGCCGCGAGTTGTATCACTGATCTTGCCGGCAGTCTCTCCCTGGGCATCCTTTACCCCATTCTTCATCCCGTCACTCCACTGCTCTATCTCCTCCTTCCCTATCTTGAACCCAGTTATAGGGTGCTTCCACATAATCTTCCGGAATGAACGCAAAGCGTACTCATACGACTCAGCCGTCGTGCAACGGGCTCCGTCATTCTCTGTCTTGAGTTTATGGATCATATCTTCCCATACACTCATGAAGGTAGCCTCCTTGTGCGTACCTACGCCAAGGATTACCATTTTGATACGGTCTAACGACAGATTATTGCCAAGCTTCGAGATGATGCCACTATACTTGTCGAACAGTCTGTCAAACTCCAACTTCTTCTCGTAGGCATCCGACCGAACCGATCGGGCATTAAGCGTACAAATGCGTGAAAAGTCACGCTCCGTATACTCCCCCTCAATGTAATGATACCATGACTTCCGGTCTATCGTATAGCGCATGGCTACTGGGAAGGTGTCCTTCTTCACCTTCGGATGGCGCTTATCGAGGATAAGCGAGAATGTGCAGGCTCCGTATCTCATTGTACGGAATGTGGTCTGTAATTTCTTGTCTCCCATACTGTAGTCTATCTGTGTTTTCCCGATGTTTTCCCGGAAAACCGGGAAAACAATGGGAAAACAAATTAAGTTTGATATAGGGTTTAATAGCCTATCTTTAACAATCACAAAATTACTAACTCATTGATAATCAACACGAATTATTTTAGCTAAAAATCATTAAATATCATCCTCCCAAACTCATAATCTGGAGGTCCTAGGTTCAAGCCCTAGCTGGTCCACACTAATAATTA
>OGQX01002558.1_pt1 | contig 13734 bp, 20 predicted proteins | sample 1553291 | NCBI WGS metagenome assembly OGQX01 (sample SAMEA2580030, study PRJEB22360) | human gut metagenome | biome: human gut; feature: human-associated habitat; material: faeces | place: Denmark | collected 2008/2010
TCCTCCTAAGGTTATTTTTTTACTATCCCGTAAACGTCGTCGGCGTAATATTCGCCAGTAAACCAATTAAAAATCGCGGTGCATTTGACGCCGCGATATTCTACGATATAATAGGGCTGGTTTGGAGCGTCTATCTTTTCAAGTACGGTGATTTCGTCCTTTTTTCCTTGCAAAGAGTTTATGTGCGCTTGCGTAGTAAACGGTTTCATTTTCTGATTGCCTCCCGATATTCCATATCTTTGTAATAGTTCGTATCTTCTTTGAGGATTTGAGTGATTTCGGGCATAATGGTTTCTTTGGTTTTACCGATACAGCAGAGTAAAAGTAAATTGGTGTTACAGCCTAAAATTTGTCTGAATACATAGTCGATAAGGTTGCGTATGTCTTCATCTTCTTGTCCGTTCGTGCGGTTGATACAGTAAACGGCGGTTAAAATGGGTTGTAATTCTTTCAGATTTTTCATGAATTTATCTCCTGATTGTTTATTGTTTTGTGAAAAAACTTGTTGTTCTCGCAAGAGCTGTCGTCGCAATTTTTACAATCCCCGTTACAGCGGTTTGCTCTGTCGCAATCCTCATAATGCTGACAAGCCATGCAATATTTTTTACTGTCACGTTTACAAATAAAACTCATTTTAATACCTCCTTATGCCGCTGCCGAACAGTGATCGAGTACCAGCCTTCTCAAAGACAGGTATTCATAATAGTCGTCAACCGTAACGCTGATTTCTTTGTACTCGTAATCTACGTCATAGTCGAGCACTTTGCAAAGGAATTTTGCGATAAACTCCAAGGCTTTTTCAACCTCGAAGATGTCTTCGATGTTAAATACGGTAACGATTAAATTACCTGTGAAATTGTTAGATACGAAATCGATTTTCATAGCTGAAAACCTCCTGATATATTTTATTTTGCCTTTCGGCAAAGGACAAGGAGCATAGTTCGGTAACTTTCGGGGTAACTCAAAGGAACGCGGGCAAAGGTCAACGAGAAAGGAGAAAATTTTGCTTTGAAAAAAGGACGTTTAAGAGTTTTAAGCAAAAATTTATCCCGTTGAGCTTTGCGAGAACTGTGCTACGCTCGTCCGAAGCGAAAGGGAAAATATATCAGAAAATCAAAAAGGGTTTTGTCGCCAGATTCCTGCTTGTATCTGCTGTAAAGTGATAAGACGAATTTCCTAGGACGGATTAATCAGCAGATGCCCGTCGTCATGGGAATAAGTCAGCTGCCGTTTCTTTCTATATTCGACTTATTAAGAGGGAAAATTACGAAATGGAAATTCTGTTTGTTAAAGAGATATTAAAATAACCTTTAATTAAATTGGATATTTTGAAATATTTTCCTTTTTTTACTAAAATTATGTTGATATAATGAATTAGATGTGATACAATAAAATTGAGAAAATTTATCCTGTCAGGGATTGGAGTTTTTTACTTTATAGGCAATCATTACTTATTGTAAAGATCAAGAGTTGGGAATAGATAAACAATAAGATTAATTACAGAGGAGAAATAGAAAATGGCAATACCTAAAGTTTTTATAAGTTCGACTTACTATGATTTAAAACAAGAAAGGGATAATATTGCTCGTTTTATAAAAGATTTAGGATATGAGCCTATTATGCACGAGCGTGCCGGAGTAACCTATACTCAAAACGAGCCGTTGGAAAAAGATTGTTATAATGAAATAGAAAATTGTGAAATTTTAGTATGCATAATAGGCAATCATTTTGGATCTCAATCGCTTGGAAATGATTATTCTATTACGATGAATGAATTAAAATCGGCAATGAAAGATCGAAAAAAAATTTTTATATTCATAGCAAAAGATGTATTTGTGGAAAATGAAACTTATTTGAAAAATAGAGATAATGCTTTTATTCCTGCTTTTGCTGATGATATTAAAATCCATGAATTTGTGGCAGAATTAAAAGCAACAGTAAAGAATAATCCTATTGTTGCTTTTGATAATACAAATGATATTACTGCTGCACTCAGAAATCAATTTGCTGGAATGTTTCAAAGACTTTTAACAAATGAAGCAACTTTAACAAATACTAAAACAGTTTATGACTTGAAAGAATCTGCGGATGAAATAAAGAAAGCGGTAATGAGTTTTAATGAAGAAAAAGAAAATTTTTTCAAAAAATTCGATAGTTCTATTTTTGCAAAGAATATGATTCTACAGCGGATTGAAAAATATATCGGTTTACATAAATCTAGTTTTTTTGCGGGAAATATAGAGGCTTTGGATGAGTTTATGGTTGTTTTAGGATTTGAAGTAGAGAGTAATAATTCTGATTGGGCTAGATGTTATGAAAAAAAATATGCAACAAAAATCCAAACATTACGATTAAAAAGAGCACTTTTTGATGAAAATGCAATGATTAAAGATATTAGAGAAACAAGATTATTAGATGATTATATAAAATGGGATGAAAAAAATATAAAAAAGCCATCATTAAATTTTGATGATGACGATAGTGATATTCCTTTTTAAAATATAGAAATCCATGGGAGTATATATTTTTTAGAAAAATTTTTTCTATTCGATTACGGTAAAGCCGTATTCGATTACGGACTTTTTGTGGAACGCAACCCGTTTTGTCCAGTCCACCCAGCGACCATTGGTATATCTCGAAAGCTCGACCGTTTCCCCCGGCTGATAATATTCCCCTTGAAAGGTATCGGGGAGCGTAACGCGGATTGTTTTTGCCGTGTCCAGCAAGCTGGCAAGTTTCTGTCCTTTACGTTTTTGCTCTATGGCCGCATAACAGTTTTTCCGCCATTCTTTCGCGTATGCGTTGTCGGTAGGGGAAAGAAGTTTCAAAATCCCGATGGGACAATCATAGTATCCCGGTCCCATGGTTTCGTCCATATCTTTATAGCCGAACTCGCGGCCGTCCGTGGCAGTCAATACGACCAAAGCCCAGACTTCATTACTGTCCGTCGATTTCATGGCGGCGTAGTAAACGTTGTCCACCATACTGTCTTTTAAGATTGTTGCCCAAGACGGCTGTTTGCCAAATTCTGCGCGGCATTCTGCCAAACGGTCTATTTTATTGTTTTTGTAATATGTAGCCTGATAATATGTCCAGCCCATTTTTAGTTACCTCAATTTTTTTTTCATTCGATCACGGTAAAATCGTATTCGCAAACGTCGCCGTTGCTGAAGGTTAATTTCTTGATTGGTTCAAGCCATGTTTCTTTATCATATTTAATAAGTAACAGGGTTTCGCCCGGTTGATAATTTGTTCCGTTATAATCGTCTGGCAGAATAACGTGGATCTGTTTTGCCATATCAAGTCTTTTGCCGAAAACTTTTTTCCGCAGCTGGCGTTCGTGATATTGATAACAGCGTTTTCGCCATTCGTGGGCGTGTTTATTGTCGGTGGGAGAGAGCCGTTTGAGAACAAATTTAGGACAGAAACAGAAATACGGATAAGGACAGTTCGTTTCATTCATAGCATTGTAGAAAAAGTCTTTGTCATTTACATGAGTATTAACGATAAGCGCCCAAATTCTTCCCGTTTTTGTAGATTGCATGGCAGCATAATAAACGTTGTCAATCATAGCGTCTTTTACGATTGTTGCCCATTTAGGGCGATTTCCGAATTTTGCTCTGCATTCTGCAAGCCTGTCGATTTCATCTGTGTCGTTGGAAACGTTAGAATTATGGATAGTCCATTTCATTTCAGTCATTGTATTTACCTCAATTCACATACTTGAACCATACCGAATAATCGATCTCGATATAATCGTTGTTGTCGGTTTGATAGGCAAGGGTGATATAGCCTTTATACTCGCCGCTCGAATTTACCGACGGACGGCATTTGTCCGTTATGTCCTCGAACACACGAATATAGGGCTTACCGGTTTTGGAAACGGCGGGGATCAGTAGGTTGCCCTCCGATAAATAGCCGATACCCTTTAACTTCTCGTTCCTGTTTACCTTTGATACGCTGTAAACTACTTTTTGCATTTTGTAACCTCCGAAATTTTATTTTTGCCTTTCGGCAGAGGCGGCAGGAGCATAGGACGAATGAAACGAAATTCATTGGAAATAGGGGATGCCGTTGTCAACGATCACAAAAAAATTATTGCGTTAGAATAGAAAAAATGGGACAAAGAAAAAAGCCGAGCTGTTCATCAGCTCGGCTTTCATTTATAATATATGGAAGTTTTCGGCAATAATTTTTTTGCGTTGACAACGGCGAGGATTATGCTACAATCGCCACAACGAACAGGCAAAAATTTCGGAAGGGGGGTTATTTTAATAATTTTCTGTTTTCCGTTTCGTTTAAGACTTTCATTTGTGAAATGGCGATTTGATTTAACTTTCGAAGTCTGTCGGATTGAGATAATCCGTCGGCAATCAGTACGGCATTTATGTTTTCCATATTAGACAGGCAAATAAGCTCGTTGATGGAAGCATAATCGCGGATATTGCCTTTCTTATCGGGATTTTTCTCCTGCCACTGTCTTGCCGTCATGCCAAATAACGCCATATTCAAAATATCTGCTTCGTTGGCATATACAAAGCTGATTTGCGCAGGGGGTAGTTCGGCGGGAATCAGATTTTCTTTGATAGCGTCAGTGTGGATTCGATAATTGATTTTGGCAAGTTCACGCTTTGCCGACCACCCAAGCTGTTTTTGTTTTTCATCTTTTAAGCGTTGAAATTCTTTGATGAAATAGAGCTTAAACTCAACGGAAATCCAGCTCGCAAATTCAAAAGCAATATCCTTATGAGCATAAGTACCGCCATATCTTCCCGCTTTTGAGAGGATACCGATTGCATTTGTCGCTTCTACCCATTTCTTCGGAAAAAGAATAAAGGCGTGGAGTCCCGCTTGCTTTCTAAACCCCTCGAATTCGACGGGATTAAAATTAGGATTGTTGAGAGTTTCCCATATCCCTAAAAATTCAATAGTGTTGCGGCTCCGCATCCAGTTGGCGATAACTTTTTCTGGCTCAATAGTTTTAGATTTCGTTATATTTGTGAATTGACAGATTACAATTAGCAGGGTATAATAGAAGCAACAAAAGATAGGCGAATGACTAAGGTGGAATTGCTCGAAAAAAGCGGCAAAAACTCTGTTCGAGAGCGACAGTAAAATGATTAGTACCAATGAATACAATACCCTGATGGCGAATGCCGCCACGCAAGCGGAAAAGGATTTCTACTCGGAAGTCTATAATTATTTGTTAGGGAAAAAGCAGCAAGAAGTAATCGCTAATGAAAAATATTAGAAATTTATAATTATAGGTTGCATTATAGCTATTTTTGTGGTATAATATAAATAGGAGGTAAGTGGTATGACGATTGACACGAATCAAGTTCTGTCTATAACAGAAACGAATCAAAATTTCTCGAAAGCAGCGAGAATAGCAGATAGGCAGGGTAGCGTAGTGGTTTTCAAAAATAATAAACCGAAGTATATGCTGATAAACTTGGAGAATAATCCGTTGATTGATTTAACGGATGAAGAAAAAATCGACGTAGTGGCAAAGCGTGTTTTGGAAAAGCATAGGAAAGCCTTTGAGGAATTGGCAAAATGATAAAGTTCAGCCAGGACAAAGTGTTACTGTTGCACCAATTACTCATAGAACAGACAGGCGGAGAGGATGGAGTTCGGGACTTTGGCTTATTGGATTCTGCGCTGGAAGCATGTTATGCTACGTTTGACGGGAAAGAGCTGTTTCCGAGCAAAGAAGAAAAAGCGGCAAGGCTTGGAGTAGGGCTTGTATCTAATCATGCGTTTGTGGATGGAAACAAGCGGATAGGAATGTATGTTCTGCTGACTTTTTTGGAGGTGAATGGAATCACGATAGACGTGACGGATGAAGAAGTAGTGGAAGTGGGGCTAAAACTTGCGGAAGGGAAAATGAAATATGAAGAGCTGTTAGTCTGGATTAAAGATCGTGAATGAAAGGCAGACAAGAGCGAATGAAAAGAGATACTCATGCATGAGTATCTCTTTTCATCTTAAAGGGTATAAAAGGATTTTCTTAAAGTTGTAATTAGAGTTTTTAGGTCCTAATCTTTATAGTCTGTCCTGCCCGTCAAGTAATCAAGACTCACCTGAAAATAGTCAGCTAATGCTTCTAAATTTTCAAGCGAGGGAATAGAATTAGTACGAATCCAATCGTAAAAGTAACTATATGCGAATGGCATTTTGTGAGAGATCTCCGAAAATTTTACATCTTTTTCATCGGCTAATTGACAAAGACGTTCACTAAATGAGGCAGGAGATTCCGACTTATAAAAGGTTGGATCGTTGCTTTCACCAAGTAGATATTTTAACGGAATATCAAAAAAGTCGGCTAATTTAATCAACATTTTTGTGCTTGGAATGATAGAATATATGGTTGCTCGTGAAATAACGGGGTAACTTATTTTAGCTTGTTCGCAAAATTCAGCGTTGCTTAAATCCTGTTCATTAATCAATTCAATTAATCGTTTTTGGAAATTTAGCGAGGTTTTCCGTTCGCTATCTTTGGGAATTTTAGACATAATTAACTCCTATATTCTATCTATCATCAGACCTGCCTAATAAATAGTCTAATGACACGCCAAAATATGAAGCAATAGAATCTAATTTATCAAGGGTAGGCAAAGTTCCTTCGCGCATCCAGTCATAAAAATACGCATAAGGGAAACTGACATGATATTTAATATCTGAAAATTTAATTTTTTTCTCTTCACACAGTTCTTTAACACGAACATGGAACGTTGATCGGGATAAAGCCTCATGAAAATTATCTTCATCATTATTGTCGCCGAGTAAATAAGATAAAGAGATTTTATGATAATCGGCGATTTTGATTAGTATTTGAACTTTAGGAACGATACCATATTTAGTAGCGCGTGTAATTGTGTCCCTATCGATATGTAAAGTTTTGGCATAGTTGGTGCTACTTAATCCCTTTTCCTTTATTAGTTCATTCATTCTCAGTCTGAAGGGTTCAGATAATTTTCTATTGGGCAATAAAGCATCTTCTGACATATCTCGACATAAACTCCTTAAAAAATATAAATTTAGATATTCGGTAAACTTTCTTTTCTACTATTAATATGGTATAATATTTTCAAACCTCAATATAACGGCTAAACCCTCACGCCGATATAATAATATTCGGTAAAATATCATTCCTAATAAATTTTAGGTTTTTTTTACGAGTAAACATTCGGTATGAATTTACATCGAATAAAATTACTTCTAAATAATTATTTTTACGATTAAATTTAAGAACATAAAGAAAGACGTAAGTAAAAAGAAAAACGGCAGGAGAAAACATGAATACAATCAGATTTAATTGGCTATTGGCACGATATAAATATGACCGCGAAGCGGTGACGGAACTGTATGAGTTTTACTATTCCGTAATCGTCCGCTATATCAATCGGCAGTTTCGAGGCGCGGTGGACGGACAGGACGTGGCGCAGCAGTTTTTCCTAAAGTTATTTAATGTGAAGGCTTATAATATCCGCGCTCCTAATGCTTGGGTACGTACCGTCGCCAAAAATATCGCTTTGGACGTTTTACGGAAAACAGGCAAACAAAGGGAAGCGGAGAGTTTCGCTGCGATACCCGAAGAAGTATTCTTGCCCGACAATATTTCTGACGAATTGAAATGCCTGAATGAAACGGAAAAGAAAGTCATCTATTTGCGATATTGGGAACGATACAAGTTGAAAGAGATATCCGATCTTTTGGAAATAAAATATGGCTGCGCGAAAAGTATTCACGCAGCCGCAAAAATGAAAATCAGAAAAGAATTTACAAAGGAAAAATATAATGAAGAATTTACATAAGGGAACTATTATCGTGTTGGCTGGTCTGTTGCTCGTGTCGAGCTTAAATCTTACGAAAGCAAACGCCGCCGTGCGTTATGAGGAAATAGACGTGCTCTTTCAAGAAACGCTTAACGGAATTTTGGGCTATGAGAACGTGGAGGAAGCGGCAGTATCCGCGCAAAAAGAAAGGCTGTACGATATTGAGCTGAATGAGCTTGGCGTGGTGTATGATTTTACTTATGACGAGCAAGAGGGCTTTGCGATTATCATCGACGACGGCACGTTGAAGGTCACGGAGGTTACGATGGACGGCGGCTCTCCTTACTCGAATGAAGCCATGAAAGTCTATGTGTCGGAAGGATTGTATTGGTATAACGACGGCGGTGTGTTTTACGACTGTGTTTCAGATTTGCCTATTTCCGACGAGGCAATAGAAACGGTATCGGAAACGGCGTATTTGGGTTCGACGGATTTGCAATACGATTCCGAGCGCATAGAGTATGTTTATCGTTCGGAAACGTCGTATAACGCTTTGCTTTCTATTCCGCTTTACGGATTTACGCACGAGGGCGGCTGCGCACCGGTTGCCGGAACGAATTTAATCGCTTACTATGATAAAACGTATCCGAATTTAATCCCAAATTACGAGCCGGGGCGAACGATTTTCGGACGGTATATGTTCAACGTCGAAAACGAAACGACTATGGCGTTATCGGAAACGTTGTATCAGGATATGGGTACGAGCAGTAAGGGAACGTCGGTTTCGCAGTTCAAATCGGGTATCAAGAAATACGTCAATCGTCAAGGCTATTCGTTGAGTTTTCAATCACTGATGTCGTGGGGTAAAATTAAGTACGACACGGTAAAAGCAACCGTCCAGCAAGGTAAGGCGATAGCGTTATTTTTGTTGGGGTATAGAGGCATCACGATCACCCAAAACGAGGGCTACGATATACTGACTTACGAATACACGACCGCAAATCATGTGGTGGCGGGTTTTGGCTGTCTGGAAGTCAATTATACTTTTGCCGATAACAGCACGCGGACGGACAGATACATTCATTGTTCTATGGGCATGGGGCTATATCCGAATGGGTATATCAACGTGGGCAGCGCAAAAATAGACGACGCTTTGGCGTTGAATATTACATGAGGAAAACGATGAAGCAGTTAAAAGAGCGAGTAGAAACAGAGGACGAAGAGCTGTTAGCCAAAGGTAAGGATTTTTTGGAAGAAACGCTTTGTCCGATAGCGGATTGTAATAATAGGAAGCGCAAAAGGAGATTCGGAATGATAGGTACTGTTTGTTGTGTATGTCTATTGTTGGGAAGTTCCATAGGGATTGGGATTGTTTATAAAAACTTGTTTGCGGCGACCTATGAAACCAAAAGCTCCGATGTAACGTATTTGAACAGCACTTTGACGCATACACAGGTTACGGGCGAGTTCGATTCCATTTCGTTGACGTATGAAAAGCGACATGACCGACCGATATATTTTTTAGGGATATACGAGCACGAAGAAGCGGAAACCAGTTATACGAACGTGAGAATAAACGTGATAATTGATCGGGGATACACAATGGAAAAAACGTCGTATTCCAAAGCGTTGGATTTTTTGGAGTACAGCGTGGAATATACCGATACAGAAGTAATCGAGGATTCCGGCGAATTTGTTTTGTATGGATACCATGTAGAAGGCTACATAGATACAGGCGCGGAAAGATATAAAATCGATTATATAGAGTATAGAATAAACGATAATAACTATCAGTTTGCGGAATATCTGCAAGCGACTATTAAACCAAAAGGAGCATAAAATCATGACATTTAACTTAAAAGAATCTAACGCAAAGAAACTCGTTGAACTCGCATATTTGGGATTTTACATTCTTAATCGTGAAGAATTACATAAGAGCTTAAACGAGTATGAATCCCTTATAGAATGGCTTATCAGAGAATATGTGAAGAATACAAAAAAGATGAAACTGCGGTTACAAGGGCTGAAAAGAGAAATAGCGTCGAAAGAGATTTACAAAGAAGTCGGGGAATGTATGGACGAAATGTATGAAACCGCGTATGAAACGGTAGAGGCATTAGAAAAGAAGGCGTTGCCGTTTGCGCTCTCGCAGGCATTGGCGGACTTAGAATATCCCGATAAGGAGGACGGAGATAATTTATTGAAAAATATATTGACGCAGGAGTTTTATGAGGACGAGATTAACAAATCTGGCGCGGGGATTGTGCGTATTGAAATTCCCGATCGGGAGGTTAGACTCAAAAAACTGTTGGAAGAATTATAGGAAGGAGAAAAAGCGATTAAAGATTAAGCAGGAAAACAGAATAAAAAAAGCCCCTGAAAGGTTGGACTTTCAGGGGCAGAGCAAAGAGGAGAAATTATGAAATACTATCTGACGAAAGAATGGTTTTACGAGATTATCTGTCCATTAAATCTTAAAAAGAGCTTAAAGGTCATGGAGCGTGCTGACGAGCCGGACGAAAAGAGTTATCAACAGCTCTATAAAAAAGAATTGGACTGTTTCATGAAAAAAGAAAAAGAACGATTAACTCCGCCTGATTGGACTACGGTGCCATGGCTGGATAAGGCGTTGGTGTCTATGAGAATATCAAAACGAAATATAAAAGCCTTGAAAGAGGCGGTGGAGAAAGAGGGCGATTTTTTTCATCAAAAGCCAGTACAGTTTGACGAAGAAGCGATAAAACGGAAGTTTGATACCGATTTAAGCAATAAGATAGAAACCTGTAAGAATTTCCCGGCTGAGATATTAAACGAAGTCAAGGATTTACGGATATTCGCGTTAGGCTATGTGACGGAAAAGGTCAAAAAAATGACGGATATATATTTGGAGGGAATGAATAAACAGAATTTTGATTTAATGAGATTATCCTACAATCAAACGAATATAGCGGAAACGAGTTTAAGAAAGAATATCCGCTTTGGGAATTATTTGTTGAAAATAGTATCCAATATCCAGAAGAAAGGGAACAGGGTGTATATAGAATTTGTAGGCTTGCCGACGTTGGTGATAAAAAAAGCTGAAATCATAGAGTGGGAATCGGTATGTTGCACAGAACAGGACGGCGTTTATCCCGCAAAGATAAAGCCGATTGCGACGACGACCGCGAAAGCGGTAGAAGTTGCAAGGCATGAAGATAAGTATGAACTGCATTTTCTGATGTGCAACGAAAGCAGTGAAGGAAAGCTATTAGTATGGAATTTCACGGTTTCGGGCTCGGATATCGACAGCGAGGGAGAATATGTTATCCCTCCCAAATTTTGAGAGGGACATTATGATATACTTGACAAAAGAATGGCGGATTAACCACGAACACGCTATGATAGAAATTGAGATGCGTGTTCATAAAAGTGCGGAGATCGTGGACGAACAGGAATTTAAACGGTTATACGATAAAAAACAAAAGCAATTTGTGGACAGAGAACTTCGCTATTTCATCGGAGGCGGTTGTGATGGGTTGGCGGATTTCGAAAAACGGTTAGTACGATATGCTGCCTTATCCGACGCGGAAAAAACTATTTTTCAAAAAAAGAACAGGCGTCTGTTTTCACGTAAACGCCCGATAAAGTTTGATAAAGAGTTCGCGAAGAAACGGTTTGAAACGGAATATAATAAGAGAATGACGATTGCCGAAGAATTGCCGCAAGAGATATTAAACGAAATTTCAGACTTGCGTGTTTTTTGTTTGGGATACGTAACGCCGACGGTACGGGATAAGGTCTGCCGCTACTGTCAACAAAAAAGTCGTGAGGTGAGAAGTCAATTTAAAGTAGCGTTAAAGCAAACGAAAGAAGTTCGGGAAACATTGAAAACATGGTCGAATTTTTGTTATTGGAATCGGATAATTTTGGCGATACGAGAGGAAAAGAAGTGTATTTATTTGGATATGGATAATGAAATATATTTTGAAGAGAATACAACGTTAGTAATAAGTAACGGAAAGATTTTGGAGCAGGAAGAGCAGGTGTACCCTTACAAAAAGAATGTGTACGCCTCGCCATATACTGGCATCATAGAAACGGAACTGCATCGAGCAGGTGAGCTGTATGAAGTCCACTTTCTTTTGCGAAACGTAGATAGCACAGGAAATGAAAAAATTTGGTATCTGACGATTGCGGGAACAAATGTAGAGGTTGAAACAAAAAAGTAAAAGATAATTTTTAATAGGTCAGAACTTAGAAATTTTATAAAAATACATAGCGAAAATTTATGTGGAAAAGAAAAACGAATAGAAATCAAGAGTGTAAAATTTACACTCGATTTACACTCTTGATGATTTTTAGTTTGAAAAGTTTGTCTATTTTGAGTGTAAAATATACATAAAATATTCATTTTAGAAGAAATTATCTATAAAATCAGATAAAATATTCAAAAAGTTTATATATTTCATGCGGTTATGCGCCTCCGACGCCTTCGGTCCGGGTTCGAGCCCCGGCGGACACACCATATGTGAAAACACCATTGAAATCCGAACCCTCTAAGTTCGAATGACAATGGTGTTTTTTCATTTTTGCCTTTATTTATGCGACTTTCAGAAGCCGCCTTTTTTATTTTTATATCGGACTACACAACAGAAAAATTCAAAATCGAGATGTAATTCAATCTCTAAAAAGAATCGAGCCGTGATTAGTAAAACTATTTTAGAAAATCGGAAAAAGTTGGAAGAACTTTTTGTGTGCCGTAATTTTAAATTTTTGTAGAATAGCGATAAATTTTACTCTCAAATATAAAAAAATTTATAATGATTGACATACAATAATTGATGAGATATAATGAAACCAGAATATTTTTACGAAAATGGAGGGATTGCGAGATGAAACTTCTTAATTATGAGAATAATGAAACCTACGATTGTTATATTAACGATGATAAGGGATACGAGTTAAGTTTGAACGAATGTGGTTATGAAAAATGTTCTCCGTCCCATTATTGGGGCGGCGTAAAAAAATTTTATCTTTTTCATTATATTTTGAAAGGAAAGGGTATTTTGAAAATTAATGATGGCGAGGAACGCATCGTTCGAGGCGGACAGGTATTTTTTGTTTCTCCGTATGATAAAATTTACTATGAAGCCGATGAAATTGATCCATGGGAATATATTTGGATAGGGTTCAGCGGCATTTCTGCAAAAAGTATTTTGCAGTGCAGTACTCTTTTGAAGACGGGAATACAGGATGTCAAAAATGAAAAATTATTACTTAGTTTATATAAAAATATAGCAGCTAGCAGTCGGAAGGGAGATGTTGCATATCTCTTGGTTTTGTCGGGATTGTATCGGTTTGTTGCGTATCTTCTCGAAAATTATGGAATAGACAGGAGTATTCGTGATTTTAACATTAAGGAACAAAATTTTCGAAAAATCGTAAAGATGCTCGATGAAAAATATAAAACAGAAATCGGAGCAGATAAAATTGCTCAACTCGTAGGATATGAAAAAACTTATATATATAGGCTATTTCAGGAATTTTTAGGGTTATCCCCGATGAAATATATTTATTATTTACGTATTATAGAATCCATGCAGCGGATGAAACTTGCCGGACATGAAAGTTTTGAAAAAATTGCGGAAGAAGTGGGCTTTAACGAATATTCTACTTTTTTTAGGACTTTTAAGACTCTTGTGGGAATTTCTCCGAATGAATATAAAGATAAATTAAAAAATAATACAATAGAAATTGCCACAGAAGAAAAGTCTCCTAGTGCTTTAGATATTGACAGCATTCATTCTGAACTATATTCTGAAGCAAAAGATGCTTATTTTACACAAAATCCTTATAGCATTTATCCTAGTGAAAATGGAGTTGATTTTGCAATTAGTATAGATGATGCCAAAGCTATGTTAAAAGAAGATAAAGATGAATATTCAATTCCTCTAAAAGTTCTTTATCCAAGTGTAAC
>OGQX01002561.1_pt1 | contig 13719 bp, 15 predicted proteins | sample 1553291 | NCBI WGS metagenome assembly OGQX01 (sample SAMEA2580030, study PRJEB22360) | human gut metagenome | biome: human gut; feature: human-associated habitat; material: faeces | place: Denmark | collected 2008/2010
CCGCAGCATCCATGCTCTGTGGCATTATCATTGCGGCAGCTAGTGCTAATGCTAATACACGCGCCCATGGCTGTCTTCTTTTTTTCATACGCTCCTCTTTTCCATGCCGATTGTACGACATTAATTTTCATTTCTATGTTACCTTTTATTATATGATATTCTTCTCTATTTCTCAACCGTTTTCGTACAGTATTTATGCGGTTTGTACGAATTTACATCTGACACATTTCTGCCATTTTTGGAACCCCCTTGATAAGCAGCTCTAACTTCCGGTATGGAAAGTTTCCTATAATGCAAAAAACAGTTTTGATATTCTCGAATGAGAATACCAAAACTGCTTATCGTATTTACCTACTCTGCGTTCACTATGCATTGTTCAGGCACGAACATTGCATCGCACTGCATTATTTACCTAGCGTGCTGACAAGATTAATTCTCGTCAGTGCCTTTTTAAGTGCTAATTCTGCGCGTACCATGTCTACCTGTTTCTCACCGCTTCCGATACGACGTTCTGCGCGAAGCTTTGCCTCTTCTGCTCGGTGCACATCGATCTCATCCGGCCACTCGCAAGCTTCCGCAAGCACCGTAACCTTATTGCCGCGAATTTCCACAAATCCATCCAGCAAAGCCGCCTCGCGTACTTTGCCTTCCTGATGGATCTTGACAACACCCGGTTCAACAATTGCCGTAAGTGGGATATGTCCCGCCAGCACACCAATCTCACCTTCTGTTGTCCGCATTTCAACCATGTCCACTTCCTCGTCAAAAAAGATTCGGGTCGGAGATATGATCTGCAAAGTAAATGTTTTGTCTGCCATATGACCCTCCTTTCTTATTTGGAAGCCATTCTGGCCACTACCTCGTCAATATTTCCGGCATTCAAGAAATAGCTCTCCGGAATATCATCGTGCTTACCATCCAAAATCTCTTGGAATCCACGAATCGTCTCACTAACCGGTACGTACTGTCCCGGCAGGCCTGTAAACTGCTCTGCTACATGGAACGGCTGCGACAGGAAACGCTGCACTTTACGCGCTCTATTTACAACGATCTTGTCTTCTTCTGACAACTCGTCCATACCAAGAATTGCGATAATATCCTGCAATTCCTTGTATTTCTGCAAAATCTCCTGCACGCCACGAGCCACTTTATAGTGTTCCTCACCGACAATATGCGGATCAAGGATACGTGATGTTGACTCCAACGGATCTACTGCCGGATAAATACCAAGCTCGGAAATCGCACGCGAAAGTACAGTTGTTGCGTCCAAATGTGCGAATGTATTTGCCGGAGCCGGATCAGTCAAATCGTCCGCCGGCACATAAACCGCCTGTACTGATGTGATAGATCCTGTTTTCGTTGAGGTGATCCTCTCCTGCAATGCACCCATCTCCGTCTGCAGCGTTGGCTGATAACCTACGGCACTTGGCATACGTCCAAGCAACGCAGATACCTCTGATCCAGCCTGTGTGAAACGGAAAATATTATCAATAAACAATAAGACATCTTTTCCGGAACGATCACGGAAATTCTCTGCCATGGTAAGTCCTGTAAGACCTACTCGCATACGCGCTCCTGGTGGCTCGTTCATCTGACCGAATACCATCGTCGTTTTATCAATAACACCTGACTCGATCATTTCATAATACAAGTCATTTCCTTCACGAGTACGCTCACCTACACCGGTAAATACGGAATATCCACCGTGCTCCTGCGCGATATTTGTGATCAACTCCTGGATCAATACGGTTTTACCTACTCCGGCGCCACCGAACAAACCAATCTTACCACCTTTCTGGTAAGGGCAAAGCAGATCAACGACCTTGATTCCGGTTTCCAAAATCTCTGTTTCTGTCGACTGCTCATCGAATGCCGGCGCTTTTCTGTGGATCGGGTCATATCTCACCCCTTCCGGTGCCGGTTTTTCATCAATTGGCTCACCTAACACATTAAAGATACGTCCCAATGTAGCTTCGCCTACCGGTACAGAAATCGGTGCGCCCGTTGCATGTGCTTCCATACCGCGAACCAAACCGTCGGTTGGTCCCATGGCAATACAACGAACTGTGTCATCACCCAAATGCTGTGCCACTTCCACTACGAGCTTTCCACCATCTTTCAACGGGACATTGATTGCCTCGTTAATCTCCGGCAGTTTGCCCTCTGGGAATTTAATATCGATAACGGCACTGACGATCTGCGTCAGCTTACCAACATTTAATTCTGCCATTTAATTTCTCCTTTTTATTTTGCTATGAAATCGCGGATGCTCCTGCGATAATCTCCGTCAATTCCTGTGTAATAGATGCCTGACGGGCTCTATTATATTTTAGCGACAAGTCACTGATCATCTCTTCCGCATTACTCGTTGCCGAATCCATTGCCTGCATACGTGCACCGTTTTCACTGGCATGTGACTCCACAAGTCCGCCAAAGATCAGGCTGTTCACGTACTTTGGAATAATCGCATTTAATGCTTCTTCCGGTGCCGGCTCATAATTCATCAACGTGATGCGATCGATCGGGTTCTCTTCTACATCCTCCGCATCTGCTGTAATATCGGATGCGTTGATCGGAAGCAGTTTCATCATCGTAGGGATCTGTACCATCGTGTTCTTAAAGATCGTATAGATCAGATAAATCTCTCCGATCTCCCCCATCGTAAACTTGCTCAAAACTTCTTTGCCAATCTCCGATGCATCTGCATATAATGGTTCGTTGATCGCCTCCGAATAATCTCCGGCTATGGTGTAACCCTCACGCTCCACGCTGTCACGACCCTTTGTACCAACTGCATAGACCACTGTGTTTTCCGTAGTAAAACGTTCGTCTTTTGTCAACAGTTTCACTGCATTCGAGTTGTAACCACCTGCCAATCCGCGGTTCGATGTGATCAGGATCACTGCTTTTTTGTCAGACCGGCTTTTTTGCAAAAACGGATGGGACATTTCCCCGGACTTGGCGATCATCGCTGCCACAGCCTCATACATCGCATCAAAATAAGGTTTTGATACTTCTGCACCGACTTTTGCTTTCTGCAGCTTGACAGAGGAAACAAGTTTCATCGCTTTGGTAATCTGTCCGGTACTTTGGACACTTTCTTTACGCCGTTTGATATCTCTCATTGACGCCATTGTCTCTTACCTCCCCTCGAAACTATTTTTCAAACTCTGCTTTAAACTCCTCGATTGCCTGGATCAGTTTCTTCTCTGTGTCTTCCTTGATCTCTTTGTCCTTGCGAATGGAAGCAGGAACTTCCGGATATTTTATATCGATATACTCAAACAATCCTTTTTCAAAGTCCATAATGTCATCTACTTCTACATCGATCAAATACTTCTTGGTCGCCGCATAGATAATGATAACCTGATTTTCAACCGGCATCGGCTTACTGATCCTGCTTCAGGATCTCACGAATACGCTCGCCCTGTGCCAACTGCTCCTTCGTCTCAGGATCGAGATCCGAACTAAACTGTGAAAATGCCGCCAGCTCACGATACTGCGCAAGCTCGATACGGATCGGTCCGGAAATCTTCTTCATCGCTTTGATCTGTGCAGAACCTCCTACACGAGATACTGACAAACCGGCATTGACTGCAGGTCGGAAACCAGCATTAAACATCTCTGTTTCCAAATAGATCTGTCCATCTGTGATAGAAATAACATTTGTTGGAATATAAGCGGATACATCGCCTGCCTGCGTCTCAATGATCGGCAATGCCGTCAATGAACCACCGCCCAGCTTATCTGACAATCTCGCTGCACGCTCCAACAATCTGGAATGCAGATAGAATACATCTCCAGGGAATGCCTCACGTCCTGGCGGACGCTTAAGCAGCAAGGAAAGTGTACGATATGCCGCAGCATGTTTGGTTAAGTCATCATACACAACCAATACATCTTCGCCGTTCTCCATCCATTCCTCACCAATTGCACATCCGGAATATGGTGCAATATACTGAAGCGGTGCTAACTCACTCGCTGTTGCTGCAACGATCGTGGTATAATCCATCGCTCCATATTCTTCTAATTTTTTCACAAGGTTGGCAATCGTTGACGCTTTCTGTCCGATCGCTACGTAAATACATTTTACGCCCTGTCCCTTCTGGTTGATGATCGTGTCGATCGCGATCGCGGTTTTACCGGTCTGGCGGTCACCAATGATCAACTCACGCTGTCCTCTTCCGATCGGTACCATGGAGTCAATCGCCTTAATACCTGTCTGAAGCGGTGTGTCTACGGATTTACGTGCGATAACACCGGATGCCACACGCTCGATCTGTCTGGACTTATCGGTTTTGATCGGTCCTTTGCCATCAATCGGCTGTCCCAGCGCATTCACTACACGTCCGAGCATGGCATCTCCAACCGGCACCTCAACAACATGACCTGTCGTCTTTACGGTGTCGCCTTCATTGATGTTTTTATGGTCACCCAAAAGAACCGCACCTACGTTATCTTCTTCCAAGTTCAATACCATGCCATATATCTCATTAGGAAATTCCAACAGTTCACCCTGCATCGCTTTCTCTAAGCCATGAATACGGGCAATTCCGTCGGCAACCTGTATTACAGTACCTATATCTGCTACTTCAAATTTGGTACTGTAGTTTTTAATCTGCTCTTTAATGACTGAGCTGATTTCCTCAGGTCTCAAATTCATGATACACTCGCACCTTCTTTCTGTTTATTCTAATTCGTCAACTGAACCTGCGACAACTCTTTTGCCATTCGATTCAGCTTTGATCTGATACTGCTGTCTACCACTCTGTCTCCGATACGGATCACCACGCCACCGATCAGGGATGCATCCACAGAATAGTTCATGATGAACTCCACATAAGATGTCGTGTTCAATAATTTCTGCACGATCTCCTGCTTCTCATCCTTAGACAGTTCGACAGCCGATATCACATATGCTACGCCGATCTTTTTGTATTCACGAACCTTATCAATGAAATACGTCAAAATCTTTTCGATTTCCGAAAAACGTCCTTTTTCAACGATAGTGACCATGAATCCTGTCAGCGTATCGGATGCTTTGCCAGCAAACACCTGCTCTACCAGTGAGACTTTCTGCTCAACCGGAAGCTTTGGATGTGTCAGCAGCTTGATGTACTGCTCATTCGCTTCGATCACATCAAGCACGATCTGCACTTCCTCCAGAGTGGAATCAATCGTTCCCTCTTCCACGGCAACCTCAAACAAGGCTTCGCCGTATGTCTTTGATACTAACTTAGCCATGTCTCATCACCCATCTCTTCCAAAGTGTCTGCAAGCAACTGTGACTGTTTGCTTTCGTCCAAAGAAGATGCAACGATTTTACCAGCCATTGCCGTTGCGACATTAATGATTTCCTGTTTCATTTCATCCTTGACCTTGCTCTTCTCCAGTTCAACTTCTCGATTTGCACGGGCAACGATCTGTGCGGCTTCTTCCCTCGCTTCTTCTAACATGACACTTTCTTTCTTGAGTGCCTTTTTACGCGCTTCGCTCAGGATCTCATCCGTCTCTTTTTGCACATTTTTTATTTTTTCATCATATTCTGCTTTGAATTGAATTGCATCCTGCTTCTCGCGCGCTGCCGTCTCCATCTGCTCACGAATGCCTTCCTGCCGCTTCTCCATCAGATTTCTCGCCGGATTAAACAACAGATAGGACAGAAGCAAAAATACAAAAAACATTGCTAATATGGTAATCGCTGAGTCTACTAATAACTGTGGATCTAAACCAAAAATATAATCGCCCAGTCCACTGCTCAGTGCAACCTGAATTACTCCGCTCACGTTAGTGCCTCCTTTCCGCTAGAGTCTTCCACCAAATGCTTACGCCATCTTCCGGTCATTTTCCCATTGAAAAATAGTACCGGCTGCCGGCACTTGCATTGATTAATGAAGCTTTGCGTAAAGTGGGTTCGCGAATAACAGGATCAAAGCAACTACCAGACCATACAAACCTGTTGTCTCTGCTACTGCCTGTCCAAGAAGCATTGTTGACATAACGTCACCTTTCGCACCCGGATTACGTCCTACTGCAGAAGCACCGTAACCGGCAGCAATACCCTGTCCTACACCAGGTCCGATACCGGCAATAACCGCAAGACCTGCACCAATAGCAGAACCCATCAAAACCAATCCATCGTTATCAATATTCATAATAATCCTCCATTTCTAAAGTGCTTATCCGCACTTCTTCACTTTTTTGTTTATGCCTGATCCCCAATCGCATCCGAGACAAAGCACATTGTCAACATACAAAATACATACGTCTGAATCGCACCGGAAAATACATCCAAATAAATGTGCAATGCAGCCGGCCAGATTAATGTCAAAACCTTTGGCAATAATCCGTAGATCAATCCCGTCATAACCGTTCCGGATAAAATATTACCGAACAAACGGAGGGACATAGAAACCGGTGTAGAAAATTCACTGATCAAGTTCATTGGAAAGAACAGAAAGATCGGTTCAAACAATCCCTTAATCTTACCGAATTTCTGGTACTTAAAACCGTTGTATTGAATCATCACCCAAGTAATGATCGCCAACGGAAATGTGACACCGTAATCTGCTGTCGGCGGTCGAAGCCCTAGCAAACCGGACAAGTTGCACGCCAAAATAAATAAAAACAAAGCGCTGACATAGTTACGAAACTTTGGTGCCTTACTCTCTCCCATGGAGCCCGCCACCATACCATCCAGCGATTCTACGATCAGCTCGACCACATTTAGAAACGGTCCCGGCACCTGATCCGGAGTCGCCTTACGAATCGCACGATTTGCAAAAACAGCAAAAATAAGCAGTGCAGCGATTACAATGATCATGGATATATGCGTCGTAGTCAGATACACATCTGAACCGAAAAACTTGAATTTCGTATATCCATGGATAAAAAAGTCTACCTGCTGCTCATTTCCCTTTGCCAAAAACACATTGTTTGCAAAGGAATCAAACGGCATACAAAAGACGCCACTTCCCACATTCTCACCTTCCCTTTCTATAGAATAAATTATATATACAGGCAAATATCTCTTGTTTACCATTTCATTACAAAGCGAAAATCAACGTTTCACGATACATTGCACCGCACAACCGCAATCTCCTATAAAATAAAACAACAGAATATCTGCAATACATATCTACCAAATATACTAAATGCAACTCTGTCCATTTATACACCTCTATTTTTTAAATAATTTTTCATAACGCGGGTGCATTTTCGGATACGATAATGCACTGACCTTGACTCCAAACAACGTCAGTATCGCCGGAATCGGATGTACATATTCATAAAATATCATGCATACCGCCAGCGTAACCGCCATGATCACCAATCTCTGCAGTGATGCAAGCTGCGCATGTCTGGATGCATGCGCCGGATCCATATCAAGCGCAATGTCCAGGTGGCGAAACATATGCCACAAAAGAACTAATGCCGCCGCACCACCAAACAGCCCTCCAAATAACATCGAAACTCTGCCTCGACTGATAATTACAAAAAGCAGCGTAACAATGGCTGTCCACAGAATAGAACTAATCATCAATTCCTTTAGTACCTGTTTTACCTGTTTCATGCTCTCCCGCTGCTTCCTCCCGCTTCTCGGTGAGTCCTTTCATGTAGTCAAGCTGCTCATGCTCTTTCTTCATGTCAGCCTCATAAAAGGACTTGGTTAATATATATACATTTTTGAACGCAGCCCCGATTCCTAACAACAACATGAACGGAAATATGATCTGTGTACCAAACAGACGATTCAGCCAAGTGCCCAGCCAACCGCTAATAAAGATCGGCACGAGCATTGTAATACTGATCTGCGTGATCATCATAAAACTACGCAAAATTTTCTTCTCTTTCTTACTCATTTTTTAATAACCTCTCATTATGCTATTATAATTTATTCTTCTGAAAAAGTCCACCAAAGAGCGCAAAAAATCTCGTGTAGTATCAAGCGATCTGCTAACTCCTTTTCCCCTCCGATTATCCCGCAAATAATTTAATTCGATAAGCTAGAAAGTCCTTTACAAGCCAACTTCCCTAGACTATAATTATTCCACAAGAAGAAAAAGAGCAAAACCAGCGTTTTGCTATCAAATAAAAATAAGCCGCTGAAAGGAGTTGCTTCATGAGCCGACCACGATTATTTCGACGTCGCTTTATCCCCGACGAAAACATCGAATTAAAAGATGATATGATCTTAGCCTTAGAGCCTAACCTTATTATTACCAGTTGGAATGTTTTGAAACCACGACGCGATATTTCCCGTGGTGTTTCCGCTTATTTTATAGATAAAGGGATTAAGGTGAGCAAGGTTTTTGACAATGCCGGACAAATGGTATATTGGTATTGTGACATTATAGAGACACATTATGATGAAAAGGAAAATATTTACACCTTTAACGACCTGCTCATTGACGTAATCGTATATCCGGATGGTCAAGTTGAAGTACTGGACATGGATGAATTTGCTGATGCAATGGAGCAGGGCATTTTGAGCGTTGGCACGATCGCACATGCAATGCGCGCAACCGATGATCTGTTACATACGATCTACGCCGGAGAATTTGAAAAATATACACACTATATTGATGATATGTTAAAAGTGATCAGTTAATTCTGCTCTCTACATAAAGACCCTCTTTTGATCAGAAGCTCGGACATACAGTCCGCCTTCTACCAAAAGAGGGTCTTTTTATCCTGTTATTTCACGCAAGTCTCCCACGTGCCATTATTTCTTCTTTACTTCCAGAGCTTCTTTGCCGCCCATATACGGACGCAGAGCTTCCGGAATACGTACGCTTCCGTCTTCCTGCAAATTGTTCTCCAAAAAGGCGATCAACATACGAGGTGGTGCAACCACTGTATTATTCAGCGTATGTGCAAAATATTTGCTGCCGTCTTCCTTACGGACACGGATCTGCAAACGTCTTGCCTGTGCGTCTCCCAAATTGGAGCAGCTTCCTACCTCAAAATACTTCTTCTGACGTGGAGACCAAGCCTCAACATCGATGGATTTTACTTTCAGATCTGCAAGATCTCCGGAGCAGCACTCCAGCGTACGGACCGGAATATCCGGCTTACGGAACATACCTACCGTATTCTGCCACAACTTATCAAACCAAACCGGACTTTCTTCCGGCTTACAAACTACGATCATTTCCTGTTTCTCGAACTGATGGATTCGATACACGCCACGCTCCTCGATGCCGTGAGCGCCCTTTTCCTTACGGAAGCATGGGGAATAACTGGTCAATGTCTTTGGCAGATCCTTTTCATCGGTGATCGTATCAATAAATTTACCGATCATAGAATGCTCACTTGTACCGATCAGGAACAGATCTTCGCCCTCGATCTTGTACATCATCGCATCCATTTCCGCAAAACTCATAACACCGGTCACGACATTGCTTCGGATCATGTATGGCGGAATGCAGTAAGTGAAACCACGATCGATCATAAAATCTCTTGCATAGGCAAGTACAGCAGAATGCAGTCTGGCAATGTCACCCATCAGATAATAGAAACCATTTCCTGCCACTTTACCGGCAGCATCAATGTCTAATCCATCAAAACTCTCCATGATCTGTGCATGATACGGAATCTCATAATCCGGCACTACCGGCTCACCATAGCGTTTAATCTCAACATTTTCGCTGTCATCTTTACCAATCGGAACACTTGGATCAATAATATTTGGAATAACAAGCATGATCTCACGAACTTTTGCTTGGAGTTCTTTCTCCTTTGCTGCAAGCTCCTCAAGACGAGCTGCATTTTTGTTTACTTCCTGCTTCTTTGCCTCTGCCTCTTCCTTCTTGCCCTGTCCCATCAAAGCGCCGATTTCCTTAGAAATCTTTTTGCGGGAGGCACGAAGCTCATCTGCTTCCTGCTGTGTCTTGCGCGCCTCAGCATCTAATGCAATGACCTCGTCTACCAACGGAAGCTTGTCATCCTGGAATTTGTTTTTGATGTTTTGCTTTACCACATCTGGATTTTCTCTTAAAAATTTAATGTCTAACATATTTCCTCATTTCTGCACACAGCTCGTATGCGTATATTGTTGATAAGTGTAATGTGACAGCCTGCTTGAATAAGCTGCTATAGTCCTGCCCGTCCTACTGTGCTGCCGTCGCTGACGGTGCAGGCGCATCTGAAGGTGCTTCACTCGGCGTCGATGACGGTGCAGGCGCATCTGAAGGTGTTTCACTCGGCGTCACTGTCGGCTCCGGTATCTGCGTCGCTTCCGGTGTCACTGTCGGCTCCGGCGTTGCTGTTGCCTTTGGCTTTGGCTTTTTCACCGTCTTTTTGTATTTGCCAATCTTGATCGGCTTTGAAAATTTACCATGCACGATGCGATAACCTTTGGTACGGAATGCACGCACCTTCACATAATACACTTTCGATGCTTTAAGCTTGCGAAGCACAACCGTGCGCTTCTTTGTCGGCATGACAATACGGTATCTCGCCTTTTTGGACGTCTTAACTGCAATCTGATACCCGGTTGCTTTGCCTCTCTTCTTTATCTTAATCTTTGCCTGTGTCTTAGACCGTTTCACCAAAGACACACTCGGTCTGGATGGTTTAGACGCTGCCTGCACCTTTGTTGTTCCTATCGAAGTTAAACATAACGCCAAGATCAGGATCAATGTTCCGAATTTACGTAACTGCTCTTTCATTGTTCTGCTTTCCTCCATTTCTGTACAATGTGCTCTCGGAATCTTCTAAACGAAGAATTTCGAAAGTACGTTTCAATATAGCCCACCCAAAAATATACCGTCATTTCCCCTGATGTGTCAAGACTCGCAGGGCATTTTTAATCTGCCACTGCATCCGGCAGGTGTCTTCTACTACTGTAGGAAGCACTTTTCAAACACATTATTGCGCATTGCTCCATAGAATATCTCACCTTCCAACATATCGCAGCCAATTTCGCGTGCGTATTCCTCTTGAAGCTTGGTGTGGATGCCACCACAATAAACGGTCATCCCAAGCTCTTTTGCCATGATAACAATGTTTTTAAGGATCGTCTTCTCACGCTCGCCATTCTTACCACCCATAAAACACTCTGCATGGAACTTGATCCCTTTGACCGGGATCGTGCGCAGAGAATGCAATGCCGTGTGATGGGATGCAAATCGACTGATCACGATCTGATATCCTCTCTTGCAAAGCTGCTCCAATGCCACCTGCAGCGCACTGGTCATATCCGCAAAATAACGTTCGTGCACTTCTATGATCAGGTCCGACGGATCCATTTTATTTTGCACTTCCACAATATTTTCGATCATGGACAAAGCATTTCGTGCCGACAACTGACTTGCCGTCATTTGAATAGCAAGCGGAACCGTTTTCAACCCCTTTGCCTTTCTGGCGCCGAAGCTGCAGCACACCTGATTCAACAGGAAATAAGAAAATTTATCCAACCTTCCTCCACGTTCGATATAATGCAAAATGCCATCCGTTTCTAAATACTGTCCATCCTGCATCTGAATCCGTGCAACCGCCGTACAGCCTACAACGTTCTCTTTATCTCCCTGAATACGCGGCAAATAGCATATTTCAACTATCTGCTTTTCCATAGCATCGAGTATTTCCTGAATGATCCGTTCCTCTCGGAAACGTTCTTGCTGAAGATCATCGGTATAAATCGCATAATGGTTACCCTTGATCCCTTTGATACTTCTTCGTGCAAGATCCGCTTTCTCCAACATATCACCAAGCTCATTATCCGTCGGCTCAACCAGATACAAGCCATTCGTTGTATCAAACCCGATCTGGTTCTCCCCATTCGTAATCTCATCCTGATAGTGCATCATTCGAGACAATTTTTTTAGCAGGGTCTTATGATCCTGGTAAGGGAAAATAGCAACAAAATAATCTCCGTCTACTCTGGCGCACAGGCCACCTCGCTCCACAAACTTTTGAAGCACCCTGGAAAATTTCAACAGGATTTCATTACTAATGGAAAAGCCATAATGATGACTAAACTTGCGAAATTCATCAATATCAGCGCACATCAACGCATAGCGCTTGTCATCCGTTCGTTCTGCCAACATTTCTCTTGCCTTGTCCAAAAACTTTGCATACGGAATCATTCCCGTCAAAGTATCTTCAAACTTTGCCTGACTAGACTTAGCGATCCGCATTAATTTCGTACTGAGTTTCGTGTTGTTCGATGCTGCCGCGATCTCTGCTTCCGCAGAATCTGCCAGTGCATTATCCAGCACACGAGTGATCCCATATACTTTCACCGGCTTATCACTCACACCATCTCCCACTGAGACACTCGCCACTTCCATATGACGATATTCTCCATGGTTGTCCTTCATGCGATAAACACCGCGATGACCGCCCAGTTCCTCTTCACGCCTCTTAAGCGCCTGACGAAAACGCTCCACGTCATCCGGGTGTAAAAATTCTCCTAACTGACTTTCGTTAAACTGCCCCTCTAAAATACTCTCGTTAGAATATGTTTCATCTAAATTGCCGCCACGACTAAGTACACGCGTCGCAATATCATAGGTCCAAGTCGTCTCACGCATGAATTTTGCAATAATGTCCGAACGCTCAGCAACTTCCTCAAACTGCTTTTCCAACTGTTTGCGCTTCGTAATATCCATAATGATGCATAGATATACCGGTTCTCCGTTATCATCATCAATACGACATCCATTGACATAAGACCAGCAGACATCTCCTGTTTTGGAGATGATCCGATACTCAAAGCCGACCAAACCACGATTTTCTACAGAAGCCTTGACCTGTCTTTTGACCATTTCCGCATCTGCAGGATACAACACGCGGTCACAATAGTCTCCAAAATTAATCTGATATTCTTCCTTGGAATATCCAGCCAGTCGATAAAATCCATCATTTGCATACAACAGCTTAAAATCTGTCATGCGCAGCTTGATCACACCACCCGGAATACTATTGGAGATCAGCTCTGCATCTCGTTTTGCCTCATACGCTTCTAACAGATTGCGTCTCGACTGTGTAATGTCCAAACACGAGGCAAAATAAACCCTCTGCCCTTTCATATCTGCCGGATGCGCTGAAACAGACACCCAGATCACTGCTCCGTCTTTGCGCCGCGCACGGTGTTCTAACTGAATCTTGCCCCCCACAGCCGTCTGTCTGGCGATCAAATTTCGTATCTTTTGACGGTCTTCCGGAAGGATCATTTCCATAACACTTCCATGATATATTTCTGAAAACTCTTCTCTTGTGCACTGCATTAATGAATAAAAGCGTTCATTCGCATACATAAGCTCAATCTGCGATCCCGGCTTTGCCACAAACATCGCACATTCGGACATATTAAGTAAGCGTCTTAAGTCCTGTTCATCTAAACCCATCTGCTCCGTTGTCTTTGCTGTCTCAATATCGCTCATTCGTATCCCTCCCTTTCTGCACCAGAGTGTCTTTTCGAAAATCTCATCCTATAAATGACATGGACCGGATCCAATCTCAACGACATAAAAATCTGCCGCATATCCGATCTTATCCTTATATGCCTTGCCTACCTGTGCAATAAATGCATCAACCGCCTCATCTTTCACAATACTCACTGTACATCCGCCAAATCCTGCTCCGGTCATACGAGAACCGATGACACCATCTACTTTCCAAGCCTGTTCCACAAGCGTATCTAACTCTTTTCCTGTTACCTCATAATCATCACGCAAAGATACGTGAGAAGCGTTCATCAATTGTCCGAAC
>OGQX01002564.1_pt1 | contig 13699 bp, 10 predicted proteins | sample 1553291 | NCBI WGS metagenome assembly OGQX01 (sample SAMEA2580030, study PRJEB22360) | human gut metagenome | biome: human gut; feature: human-associated habitat; material: faeces | place: Denmark | collected 2008/2010
TGGAAAATGCAGAAAAACGCAAGAAAATCATATATTATGCAATAATATATGATGACTAAAAATAGAAAAAATATATAATTAAATTAAGCTACAAAACGAGCTATAAAAAAGGAGGATTTTTATTATGAAGTTGAAAAAAGTTCTGGCAGTCAGCCTGGTTGCAGCAATGACTTTGAGCATGGCAGCATGCGGCAGCAGTTCATCTGACAGCAGCGCATCATCAGATGATGCGACAACAGGAAGTGTGACGGCAACCGAGAGTGGGGACGGTGCACAGGCAGCAGACGGCGATCTGAATTACGCAGGCATCAAATTGGGCGAGGATTACACCGACATCACGACAACCATCCATGTATTCAACCAGAGAACCGATATGTCCGAGGACAGCTATCCGGGAAAGAACTGGGAAGCTTACATTGCTGATTTCAATGAGATGTACCCGAACATCACCGTAGAGGTTGAGACGGATACCAATTATTCCGATGATTCCCTGCTTCGCTTACAGAGCGGTGACTGGGGCGACATCATGATGATCCCGGCAGTTGACAAGGCAGACTTAAGTGAGTATTTCCTGCCGTACGGCACACTCGATGAGATGGAAGGACAGATTAAGTTCGCAAATACCTGGGATTACGACGGACTGGTATACGGTGTTCCTTCTACCGGTAATGCACAGGGTGTTGTATACAATAAGAGAGTCTTCACAGAGGCCGGCGTTGCAGAGACACCGAAGACACCGGATGAGTTCATCGCGGCACTGCAGGCGATCAAGGATTACGATTCTTCCATCATTCCGCTCTACACGAACTACGCAGACGGATGGCCGATGGAGCAGTGGGACGGACAGATCGCAGGTACGACAACCGGTGATTCTACTTACATGAACCAGAAGCTTCTTCACACAAAGGATCCGTTCCAGGATTACGGCGATGGCACACATCCATATGCACTGTACAAGGTGCTCTACGATGCAGTGGCAGACGGACTGACAGAGGATGACTTCACCACAACTTCCTGGGAAGATTCCAAGGGCATGATCAACAGAGGCGAGATCGCAACCATGGTACTTGGCTCCTGGGCATATTCCCAGATGGTAGACGCTGATTCTCACGGCGAGGACATCGGCTACATGCCATTCCCCATCACGATCGACGGCAAGCAGTATGCTTCCGCAGGCGCTGACTACAGCTTCGGTATCAATGCGGCATCGGATGCAGATCATCAGGCAGCAGCAATGGTATTCGTAAAATGGATGACAGAAGAGTCCGGTTTTGCATACAACGAGGGCGGTATCCCGATCGCTGCAGACGATAACGATTATCCGGATGCATACGCAGAGTTCGGTGATGTGACATTTGTATCCGACGAGTCCGCATTAGAGGGCGAGGAAGATTTACTCAATGCATTGAACGCTGATTCCGGATTGAACATCAATGCAGGCGGAAAAGAGAAGGTTCAGGAGATCATTGAGCATGCTTCTAACGGTGATATGTCCTACGATGACATCATGGCTGAGTGGAATGAGAAGTGGACACAGGCACAGGAAGACAATGGCGTGACGGCAGAATAAATAAGACATCATGCACAGACGGGACCGGAATGAGAGATCTGTTTCCGGTCCCGTTATTTTAAAAACAGGGTGAAAAAGATGGAGGTTGGATATGGCGGCGACATCAGTAAAGAAAGTAGAAAATAAAAAAGCCAGGCGGGGATTCCTGAAGTGGGCAAAAAGCAGGAAGGGGCAGCAGACACTGATTATACTGGCATTTACCATAATTCCGCTTGTGCTGTTGGCAGCATTTACCTATGTGCCATTTGCTGAAATGGTGAAGTTCAGTTTTTACAAAATGAAATATTCCACGCCGGTAGATAAACGGGTATTTGTGGGTTGGAAGAATTATATCGAGGTATTCCGCAACAAGGATATTTTCGCATCCCTGTGGTTAAGCCTCTACTACATGGTAGGTTCGGTGGTACAGCTTGCGCTTGCGCTGTTCCTTGCAACGATTTTGAGCTTTAAGACAAGGGGAGGCAATCTCTTTAAGGGACTGATGTTTTTCCCGTATCTGATCAGCGGTATTGCGATCGGATTTATCTTTAAATATTTTTACACAAGAGGATTTGTATTCGATTCCATCCTCGGATGGTTTGGATTTGAACTGGATAGTCTTCCGTACTGGCTGCGCGATCAGAAGATCAACAACTGGTCACTGGTTGCAACTTCTGTCTGGAGATATTTCGGCAACAACATGGTGCTTTTTATCGGAGCGATTATGTCTGTAGATTCCGAGATGTACGAGGCGGCGGAGCTGGACGGTGCAAATAAATTTCAGCAGTTTGTACATATCATACTGCCGAGCATCAAGACGATTGTGACGCTGAATGTGATTTTATCCATCACAGGAGCACTGAGCGCATTCGAGCAGCCGTTCGTAATTACCGGAGGTTCCAACGGAACGGCAACGTATTTTATCAACATGAACAATATTGCACATACCAGCCAGAAGGTCGGACTCGCGTCGGCGATGGCGGTTGTGTTACTTCTTATCATTTTCGCATGTACGATCTTACAGAAACTGTTCTTTAAATATGTATACCGCAATGCGGATCAGGACGATGAAGTCATGACCAGGGAAGAGAGAAAGCGGTTGAAACAGTTTCACAAAGAACAGAGAGCGGCGAAAAAAGCAGCAAAGGGGGCGATGTAAATGAAAAAGCGCAGAAAACAGTATTCGGCAGGAGCCATTATCTGGATCATTTTTAAATATGTATCGCTTGTGTTTTTTTCCTTTGTCGCCGTGATTCCCATTATTTCCTGCGTCATCACTGCATTCAAGACGGAGGAAGAGTATAAGACGACGAATGTTATGACACTGCCGCAGAACTGGTTCAATTTTGACAACTTTGTGGAAGCGTTCCAGCGTGCGAACATGGGAAGGGCATTCGTGAATTCCGTGATCGTTATGGTCTGTGTCCTGATCGGAGCCATCATCATCGGTACACAGCTTGCGTATGTGTTAAACCGTTTCCAGTTCCCGGGCAACGGGCTGATCCGCAACCTGTTTTTATTCGCGGCACTGCTTCCGGGTGTTGCCATGCAGGTAACGGTCTACCAGATCATGCATGATCTTGGCTTTATCAATCATCTGTACGGCTACATCATCATGATGATGGGAACGGATGTCATCTCCATCTACATCTTTATCCAGTACATGGAAAATATTCCGGTGTCGCTGGATGAGTCGGCAATCATCGACGGAGCGTCCTACTGGAAGATCTACTGGAAGATCATGCTTCCGCTGCTAAAGCCGGCAATTGTGACCGCCTGCATCTTAAAGGGCGTGGGCGTGTACAACGAATACTATTCGGCAAACCTGTATCTGACCAAGGAAAACTTAAAGACGATGGCGATCTCCCTCTATACCTTTACCGGACCGCTTGGAAGCCAGTACAACCTGATCTGTGCAGGTGTTATCATTTCCCTGCTGCCGGCACTCATCGTGTTTATCGTATTCCAGAAGCAGATCTACAGCGGCATTACGGCAGGCGCAGTCAAGGGCTGATTACAGGAAAAGAGGAACAGCGATGGAAACATTAGAAAGCATGCGAGGAGAAGTTAAAACGGAACTTCTCACACATATCATTCCCTTCTGGCGTGCACTGCGTGACGACACTTACGGCGGCTATTACGGCTGGCTGTCTTATGATCTTGCACTGGATCAGAAAGCGGAAAAAGGATGCATTTTAAACAGCCGCATCACATGGTTTTTCTCCAATGCCTACACGGCATATCGAAAGGGACTTTTTACGGAGGAAGACTGTAGAAGCGCAGGCTATACCGGAGAGGCGCTCTTGGAGGAAGCAAAACACGGCTACGTCTTTTTGAAAGAGCACTGCATCGACCGGGAGTACGGCGGCATCTACTGGTCATTAAACTATGACGGGACACCGCTTGATACGACAAAGCACACCTACAACCAGGCGTTTTGCATCTATGCATTGTCCTCCTACTATGAGGCGTCGCACGACGAGGAAGCGCTTGCACTGGCGAAGCAGCTCTTTTCCCTGATCGAAGAGAAGTGTACGGATGAGGTCGGATACCTGGAGGCTTTTACCAGAGAGTTCCAGCCGGAATCCAACGAGAAGCTGTCGGAGAACGGCGTGCTTGCAGATAAGACGATGAACACCCTGCTTCATGTTTTTGAGGCGTACACGGAGCTGTACCGTGTGTCGCGGGATGAGACCGTGGGGGAGCGCCTCCGTTGGATCATGGATGTGTTTGCAGAGAAAGTATACAATCCGGCGAAGCGGAGACAGGAAGTGTTTTTCGATGCCGGGTATCACACAATCTTAGATCTGCATTCCTACGGGCATGACATTGAGACAGCGTGGCTTTTGGACCGCGGCGTCAAGGTGCTGGGCGATGAGGCGTATGAGGCGAAAATTGTTCCGATTACACAGGCGCTTGCGGCACATATTTATGAGACGGCGTTTGACGGACACTCCCTGGCAAATGAGTGTGACAGGGGCGTAGTCAATACACACCGTGTATGGTGGGTGCAGGCGGAGACAGTAGTCGGATTTTTAAATGCCTGTGAACAGATGCCGGATCATTCGGAGTACCGGGATGCGGCGTTGGCGGAGTGGCAGTTCATCAAAGAACACGTCATTGATCCTCGCAGGGGAAGCGAGTGGTACTGGGAAGTGTATGAGGACGGAAGCCCGATTTTAGACCGGCCGATCGTGGAGCCGTGGAAATGTCCGTATCACAACGGGCGCATGTGTATCGAGGTACTGGGACGCATCAAGGAAAATTGAGGAGAATTGGTTATGCTGCATGAGAGATATTATATAGAAAAAGAAAAGCAGGAAAAACTGCTTGCACGGAAAAACGAGAAATCGGATTTTTACAACGGCGTATTTGACCGTTACGAGTATCCGGTTCTCACAAGAGAGCATATTCCGCTGACCTGGCGGTACGATTTAAACCCGGACACCAATCCGTACTTTATGGAGCGTCTCGGCATCAACGCCGTGATGAACTCCGGAGCGATCGAGCTGAACGGGAAATATTATCTGGTGGCGCGCATCGAGGGGAATGACAGAAAGTCTTTCTTCGGCGTGGCGGAGAGCGACAACGGAATCGACGGTTTCCGTTTCTGGGATTACCCGATTCTTCTGCCGGATACCTGCCCTGAGGAGACGAATGTCTACGATATGCGCTTAACGAAGCATGAGGACGGTTATATCTACGGCGTGTTCTGCTCCGAGTCAAAGGATACGAGTGTGAGCGATCTATCGGCGGCAGTGGCGGCAGCCGGAATCGTCCGCACGAAGGATTTAAAGGCGTGGGGGCGCCTGCCGAACCTCATCACGCTGCGTTCCCCACAGCAGAGAAACGTGGTGCTGCATCCGGAATTCGTCGACGGCAAATATGCGTTTTACACGAGACCGATGGATGATTTTATCGAGACGGGAAGCGGCGGAGGCATCGGATTCGGTCTCTGCGAGGACATCACACACGCTGTGATCGATGAGGAAAAAATGACGAGTCTGCGCAAGTATCATACGATCACGGAGGCGAAGAACGGAGCCGGTGCGACGCCGATCAAGACGGAAAAGGGATGGATTCATATCGCTCACGGTGTGCGCAACACGGCAGCGGGACTGCGTTATGTTATCTATGCGTTTGCAACGGACTTAAAAGATCCGTCGAAAGTGATTGCCGAGCCGTCCGGGCTTCTGATCGGACCGAGAGGAGAGGAGCGCGTCGGGGATGTCAGCAATGTGGTATTCACCAACGGAGCGGTCGTCAATGAGAAAAACGAGGTGTTTATTTACTACGCATCCTCGGATACACGGATGCATGTGGCGACCACGACGGTGGAGAAGCTGGTGGACTATGTATTCCATACGCCGTCCGATCCGGGAAGATCGGTGGAGTGTGTGGCACAGCGGTGCGGTCTCATCGAGAAGAATCTTGCATTTTTAAAAGCGAATGAATAAATACGGTCATCATAGAAAAATGAGCCGCGGCGGCGGCAGAAAGAGGTAGAAGTTATGAGCAAATATAAAATGATCAGCCCCAAAGTACCGAATGTGCCATGGCAGGAGCGCCCGGCGGAGTTAAACGGAGCACCGGTATGGAGATACAAGGAGAACCCGATCATCGGCAGAAATCCGGTGAAGGGCGTGGCGAGAATCTTCAACAGTGCGGTAATGCCGTACGGGGATGAGTTCATCGGCGTCTTCCGCGGAGAACAGACGAACGGAATTCCGTATATCTATCTGGGAAGAAGCAAGGATGCCATCCACTGGAATTTTGAGGAAAACAAGATTAACTTTGTGGACGAGAACGGTGAGTCCTTCATGCCGGTCTACGCTTATGATCCGAGACTTGTGAAGGTGGAGGATACCTATTATATTATCTGGTGTCAGGATTTCTACGGCGCAGCGATCGGTATGGCGAAGACGACGGATTTTAAGACATTTACCAGAATCGAGAATCCGTTCCTGCCGTTTAACCGGAATGCGGTGCTGTTCCCGCGCAAGATCGGCGGCAATTTCATGCTGCTCTCGAGACCGTCCGACAGCGGCCACACACCGTTCGGCGATATTTTTATCAGTGAGAGTCCGGATCTCACCTACTGGGGAAAACACCGTCATGTGATGGGCAAGGGTTCCGAGTGGTGGGAGTCCTTAAAGATCGGCGGCGGTGCAGCTCCGATCGAGACATCCGAGGGATGGCTTCTGTTCTACCACGGTGTGAGCGGCACCTGCAACGGATATGTGTACTCGATCGGCGGTGCGATCTTAGACATCGACAATCCTTCCATCGTGAAGTACCGCTGTGAGACGTTTCTTCTGACTCCTGAAGAGTGGTATGAGGAGCGCGGATTCGTGCCGAACGTATGCTTCCCGTGTGCAACAATCCATGATTCGGAGAGCGGAAAGATTGCAATCTATTACGGAGCGGCAGACAGCTATGTGGGACTGGCGTTCACGGAACTGGATGACATCATCGATTACATCAAGGAACACAGTGTGGTGACGACAACCGATACCGAGATCGGAAAAAGATAACAGAGAACTGGAAAATGCAGGGCTGCGGCAGCCGAGAAGGACGCATTGTGTGCGTAACACCTCGGGGCTTTCGCAGCCCTGCTGCGTATCCGGCGGGAAGCCGGAAGGCAGAGGGGGAAAAGAAATGACAGCAAAAAAAATGGTCAGGAATATCGAGCCGGACGATCCGATGTTACAGTACAGCGGAAGAATCGATGACGACGATCCGAAGGCGCCGGTGCTTATCTATGCGGCAAGCTGGGTGAAAATGATTTTTACAGGAACATCGGTGGCGGTCACGCTTGCCAACCATCATGCGTACTGGACGAATGAGATGGGCTATCTCTTAGACGGGGTGCAGGGGCGCATCCGCCTTTTGAATGACGGAAAAAAGAAAACCTATGAGATTGCGGGGCAGCTACCGGATGCGCGGCATGAACTGCTGCTGTTTAAGCGCATGGACGCCTGCCATACGGTGACGTTCTACGGATTTACCGTGGATGACGGCGCAGATCTCCTGCCGCCGGAGCCAAAGCCTGCCCGCCGGATGGAAGTGTTTGGTGACAGTGTCTCGTGCGGCGAGGTGTCGGAGGCGGTCGACTATGTCGGAAAAGAGGATCCGGTGCACGACGGACAGTATTCCAACAGCTGGTATTCCTATGCCTGGATGACGGCGCGAAAGCTTGGGGCAGAACTTCACGATACCTCACAGGGCGGCATTGCGCTGCTTGACGGGACGGGATGGTTCGGTGCGCCGACATACTACGGTGTGGAGTCCTGTTACGACAAGCTAGAGTATAATCCGGATCTTGGAGAGGTAAAGAAATGGGATTTTTCACGCTATACGCCGCAGGTGGTTGTGGTTGCCATCGGGCAGAATGACAATCATCCGGTGGACTATATGGCAGCGGATCCAGAGGGCAGTGCGGCAGAGCACTGGCGGAAGCGCTACCGGGAATTCATTGAGATACTGATGAAGCACTATCCAAAGGCGCAGATCATTCTTGCGACAACCATCTTAAAACATCACCCGAACTGGGATGCGGCGATTGAGACGGTGTGTGGGCAGATTGCAAGTGAGCGCGTGCACCACTTTTTGTACCGGAGAAACGGCTCCGGAACGCCCGGACACATCCGGATTCCGGAGGCGGAGGAGATGTCGGAGGAGCTGGCTTCCCATATCCGTTCGCTCGGAGATGAAATCTGGGATGTTTGAGAGACAATAAAGGGAAAAGAAAGAGAGAAGGAGCAGAAATATGAATATGCAGATTGATCTGGAAAAGGGAATTGCAAATGTGGGAGATGTGAGCAGAATGAAGGAGGTCATGGCGCGCGCAAAACGCGGGGGGCGTCTGGTAATCGGTTTTATCGGCGGTTCGATCACGCAAGGAAGCCTTTCCTCGACACCGCAGACGTGCTACGCCTATCGTGTGTATACATGGTGGAAAGAGACCTTTCCGCAGGCGGAGTTTGTCTACTGCAATGCTGGAATCGGCGGCACGACATCGGAGTTCGGCGCGGCGCGTGTGGGGACGGATCTTCTGGCGGAGAGACCGGACTTTGTGATTGTGGAATTTTCCGTCAATGATGAGAGCACGGAGCATTTTAAGGAGACCTATGAAGGACTGGTGCGGAAAATCCTTGGCGCCGCGTGGAATCCGGCGGTTCTTCTGGTACACAACGTGTTTTACCACAACGGAGCCAACGCGCAGGTGATGCACGCGGCAATCGGCAGACATTATGATCTGCCGTCGGTCAGCATGCAGAACTCTATTTACCCGGAGGTGGTGGCAGGGCGGATTGAAAACCGCGCGATCACACCGGATGATCTGCACCCGAACGATGAGGGACATGCGCTGGTGGCGTCGGTGATTACTTATTTTCTGGAGCAGGTACGAAGCGGAAAACTGACCGGCAGCAATGCCAGTTTTGCACCGGGGGCAAAGCTTCCGGTTCCGCTTACAAAAAATGCCTACGAGGATTCTGTCCGCATCCGCAATGCCGCGGCGCCGGATATGGCAGGATTGCAGCAGCCCACGCTGGATGGATTTACGCCCGATGAGACCGCGCAGAATGAAATCACGGACTGCTTCCGCTATGGCTGGACGGCGAAAAAGACGGGGGATGCCATCACCTTTTTGGTGGAGGGCAGCTGCATTGCCGTCCAGTACCGGAAGTCGGTAAAGCTTCCCGCGCCGGTTGCACTGGCGGTCGTGGATGACGATACGGAGCATGCGGTGCGTCTGGATGCAAATTTTGATGAGACCTGGGGAGATAAACTGGAGCTTGCGACACTTTTAGAGCACGGAAAAGAGGGGCGGCACATCGTCACGATCCGCCTCGCAGAGACGCATGAGGACGATGCGGTTCCGTTTTATCTGGTGTCCGTGATTGCGACGGGGAGAAGAGGAAGAGACTGACGGCAAGAGACAGCCTATTTTGCAGAATATGCGTGCAAAAGCATTGCAAAATCAGAAAAAATGTTGGAAGATAGAGAGAGACACTGCGATTGCAGGAGCAGGAGGTTATAAGAATGTTTCGAGAGGATTTTGTGTGGGGTGTTGCGAGCAGCGCCTATCAGGTAGAGGGAACGGACGCGGCGGACGGCAGAGGCGCGTGCGTCTGGGATATGTTTGCGGCGGACGGCAGGGTGTTTGAACATCAGAATGCAGACACAAGCTGCGATCATATGCATCATTATAAAGAAGATATTGCGCTGATGAAGCATCTGGGGATCCGGGCGTACCGTTTTTCACTGAACTGGGCGCGGATTCTGCCGGAGGGAACCGGGCGCGTGAATGAGAAAGCGATCGCCATGTACCGTGATATGATTCTCACGATGAAGGAGAACGGCATCACACCGTATCTGACACTGTTTCACTGGGAATTCCCGCAGGCGCTTTATGAGCGGGGCGGCTGGCAGAATCCGGACGTAGTACAGTGGTTCGGAGAATATGCGAAGGTGGTTGCCGAGAATTTCAGTGATATCTGCGAATATTTTATTACGATCAACGAGCCGCAGTGCGTGGTCGGCCTCGGACATCTGAGCGGTGTCCATGCTCCGGGCGTGAAACTTCCCGTGGCGCAGACGTTTCTGGTGGCGCATCATCTTCTGATGGCGCACGGGCAGGCGGTCATCAACCTGCGCAGATATGCGGTCCGACCGGTCAAGATCGGTTTCGCTCCGACCGGCGGCGTGGCATATCCGTACACCGACCGGCCGGAGGACATTGAGGCGGCGAAAAAGGTGTATTTCGGATTTTACAATCCGATCGATAACTGGACCTGGAATGTATCGTGGTTTTCCGATCCGGTATTCCTTGGACATTACCCCGAGGAGGGGCTGAAAAAATTTGCGCCGTATCTTCCGGAGATCACACAGGAGGATATGGAGCTGATCTATCAGCCGCTTGATTTTATGGGACAGAATATATATAATGGGTACTACGTCCGCGCCGGCGCAGACGGCGAGCCGGAATTTGTAGACCGTGCGCCGGGGTTCCCGAAGACGGGATCGGACTGGCCGGTGACGCCGGAGGCGTTTTACTACGGCATTAAGTTTTTGACGGAGCGCTATCCGCTGCCGCTCTACATTACGGAGAACGGTATGTCCTGCCATGATATGGTGAGCAGTGACGGCAGGGTACATGACCCGAACCGCATTACCTTCCTGGATTCCTATATCGGGGCGATGCAGAAGGCATATGATGAGGGCGCCAATGTAGCTGGCTATTTCCTCTGGACCTTCCTGGATAATTTCGAGTGGGCGGACGGATACAAGCAGCGGTTTGGCATTGTTTATGTGGATTTTGCAAGCCAGAGGCGGATTGTGAAGGATTCCGCTTTCTGGTATCAGAAAATAATCGAGACGAATGGAAGGATGTTGACAATGAATCAGACAACAAAAGAAATCTTATTTTTAGATCCGGTGTGCACGCACAATATCTGGGGCGGTACCCGGCTTAGAACGGAGTTCGGCTATCCGGTGGAGGGTGACGACATCGGCGAGTGCTGGGGCATCTCCGCACATCCGAACGGCGACGGCAGCATCAGGAACGGTGTGTACGCCGGCATGAAGCTGTCAAAAGTGTGGGAGGAGCACCCGGAGGTATTTGGGAACCTCGCCTACGACCGCTTCCCGCTTCTGACAAAGATCATCGATGCGAAGGCGGATCTGAGTATTCAGGTACACCCGGATGACGCCTATGCAAAGGAACATGAAAACGGTTCTTTCGGCAAGACGGAGTGCTGGTACATTATGGATGCGCCCGAGAACGCCACGCTCGTGATCGGTCACAATGCGAAGACGAAAGAGGAGCTTGCCTCCATGATCCACGAGGGACGCTGGAGCGAATTTATCCGCGAGATTCCGGTGAAAAAGGGAGATTTTATCCAGATTGATCCGGGAACCGTCCACGCCATCAAGGGCGGGCTTCTGATCCTGGAGACACAGCAGAACAGCGATATTACCTACCGTGTGTACGATTATGACAGACTGCAGAACGGCAGGCCGAGAGAACTTCACATTGAGAAGAGCATCGACGTGATCACCGTTCCGGCGAAATCCGTCGAGGACAGTGTAACGTCTGCACTCGGACTGCCGGAGAACCGGCTGAACGAGCTGTACGCCTGCGGATACTATCAGATTTACAAGCTGGATGTCAACGGAACATGCAGTTTTGCACAGAATCATCCGTTCCTGCTGATGTCTGTGCTGGAAGGTAGCGGTATCGTCAACGGTCAGCCGGTGAAAAAGGGAGATCACTTTATTTTACCGTGCGGATTCGGCGAGGTGGAGATGCAGGGAGAGATGAGTCTGGTGGTATCCACGGTGCCGGCGCAGGCTTAAGGGAAAAATAGCTCTTTCGGTTCCGGAAAAGATTTGCTATAATCAGACCATAGAAAAAGAGAACACCTGGAAAGAGGAAGCATATGAATCAGGAAGAGAGACGTCAGAGAAGACAGAAAGATACGAAAAGTGCGGTCATTGTGTGTGTGATAGTCGTGCTGATCCTGCTCGTGTTAGCCGCGGGAGGAGTATTTCTTGTGGGACGCCTGCTGCCAAAGGGAGGCGGACAGAATGAAGGTACCGACGGAACCGAGCTGCCGGGAGAGAATGTCGCGGCGACGGAGGAAGTAACGGAGCAGCCGCAGACGGAAGTACAGACCGATCCGGTGGAGGAGCAGGCGGCGCAGCTTGTGTCCCAGATGACGCTTGAGGATAAGATCGCGCAGATGTTTGTGATTACGCCGAATGCGCTGACCGGATATGCAAGCGGTGTGACGGCTGCGGGGGACACCACAAAGGAAGCTTACCAGAGCCGTCCGGTGGGGGGAATTGTGTATATGGCAGACAACCTCACCGACCCGGAGCAGACGACCACCATGCTCTCCAATATGCAGGAGATTGCAAGGGAGCGCACCGGACTTCCGGTATTTTTATGTGTGGACGAAGAGGGCGGCAGTGTCGCGCGCATCGCCGGCAATGATGCCTTCGGGGTGACGGACGTCGGCAATATGAGCGATATAGGAGCGAGCGGGGATGTGCAGAATGCATACAATGCGGGAAGCACGATCGGCAGCTATCTTGCGGCACTCGGATTCAATGTGGATTTCGCGCCGGTGGCGGATGTCCTTACCAACCCGGACAATCAGGTGCTCGGACAGCGCTCGTTCGGGTCGGACGCGCAGACGGTCGCGGGAATGGTGACGTCTGAACTGCAGGGACTTTCCGCGGCGGGAGTGTACGGTACGGTCAAGCATTTCCCGGGACACGGCGGCACTTCCGGAGATTCTCATGACGGGGCGGTGTCCACGGACAAGACCCTGGAGGAACTGATGGCGGAAGAACTCGTCCCGTTCCAGAGTGCGATTGACGGCGGCGTGAATTTTGTGATGGTCGGACATATCTCGGCTCCGAATGTGACTGGAGACAATGCGCCGGCTACGCTGTCGAAGGTGCTGATTACCGATGTGCTTCGCGGACAGATGGGATATAACGGAATTGTCATTACGGACGCCATGAATATGGAAGCGATCACCGGATTCTACAATTCGGACAAGGCGGCGGTTCTGGCAGTTACAGCCGGGGCAGACATGATTTTGATGCCGGCGGACTACAATACCGCCTATACAGGAATTCTGAATGCGGTGAATGACGGAACGATCACCGAGGAGCGGATCAATGAATCCGTGACGCGTATCGTGAAGGCAAAGCTTGCCATGGGGCAGCCGTAAAAGCTGTTTGTATTTTGCGGTAATTATGGTACAATGAAGGCAAGTGTTATACATTACCATACGAAAGCGGAGGGATTTGCGTGGAAGATACGAAGAAAAATGAGATGTGGGGGAAAGTGATGGCACCGCTTGCCGGCTTTCTTGCCATTGTGCTGGTGGCGTTTCTGATCATTTTAAAATTATTGGAAAGCGGAGTGATCGGAACAGTCATGGCGATGATTCTGATCTGCGTGATCGTGGCTGCCGTGTTCGGCGGAATCTTCATGGTGATCAAGTCGATTCTGGATCAGATCCGATCCGTGATTAACGGAAAGGTATCGGAGAATACAAAAGTTGCGGAAAAGGCGAAAAAGCTGGCAGACCGTGAAGACGGCATCGGGGAGATGGTGCGTTCCATCGA
>OGQX01002567.1_pt1 | contig 13690 bp, 10 predicted proteins | sample 1553291 | NCBI WGS metagenome assembly OGQX01 (sample SAMEA2580030, study PRJEB22360) | human gut metagenome | biome: human gut; feature: human-associated habitat; material: faeces | place: Denmark | collected 2008/2010
AACGCCCCAACCAACGGCACGTTTCCGGCCACCGAGCCACCCCGTCTTCTCGTAGAGCAAGTCGCACGCCTATCCACGAACAGCATTCCTACCAGACGCTCACGCCTCGCCAAGGAACCAGCACCTACGTTCGCCATGGATACTCGAAAAAACGCAGTAACCTGCCCTTTTTCGTTGGTGGAGCAGCAGCCCTCGTTGTCGTTATTTTTCTCGTAACCACCCTGGTCGGAACTCTTGGCGGCTCGAGCCAAAACACCCAGGAAGAGACGCTTGCCGCCGCCGATGCAGCACCAACGCCCACTACGCTTACGGTTACGTTCGCTGGCGACTGCACCTTGGGAACTGATGTTAATTTCAGCTCCGATACCAGCTTCAACACTAAATATGAAGCGGTCGATGACTCGTCCTATTTTCTCGCCAACGTTGCCGACATCTTCAAAAACGACGATCTTACCGTGGTGAACATGGAGGGAACCCTAACCACCTCCTCTACACGCCAGGATAAGACCTTCGCCTTCAAAGGCCCTGCCGATTATGCGCAAATCCTCGTGAAGGGCAACGTTGAAACAGCATCACTCGCCAACAATCACTCACGTGACTACGGCGAGCAAAGCTACACCGACACCATTTCCGCTCTGGAAAACGCAGGAATTGGAACCTTTGGCTACGACCGCATTGATTATCGCGAGGTCAACGGCGTGAAGGTTGCCCTCATTGGCACCTACGAACTGGCAAAACACCTCGACATCCAAGACGAGCTCAAGCAAAACATCAAAACCGCCAAGGAAAACGGAGCTCAGCTTGTTGCCGTCTATTTCCATTGGGGCACCGAAAAGGAAACAGTCCCCGATGAAACGCAAATTCAGCTGGGGCACATTGCCGTTGACGAGGGAGCCGATCTTGTTATCGGATCCCACCCTCACGTAATACAGGGATACGAGAAGTACAACGGCCGTTACATCGTATACAGCCTGGGCAACTTCTGCTTCGGCGGCAACCCCAACCCATCCGATAAAGACTGCATGATCTTCCAGCAAACGTTCACGGTAACGGGCAACGATGTTGCCACCGACGACAACATCAACGTTATCCCCTGCTCGATTTCTTCTGTTTCCAATTCGAACAACTACCAACCCACTCCGGCAACGGGCGACGAAAAAACCCGCATTGAAGCTAAAATCAAGAAGAGCAGCGACAGCATCGCAACGCTCTCAAATAAGGTGTCGCAGTCAAGTTAACCCGCAGAGCATGAATACGAGCGACTGCCCGGCTTCTTGTTCTTCGCAGGCAGACGCGCGAAGAAAGGAACTGAAATGGAAACTCCCGTTTGGCTTATCACCGGCGCAAGCCGAGGATTCGGCAAGGCATTCGCTCAGGCAGCGCTCGATCATGGCTGCCGCGTCGCAGCAGGTGCCCGCAAACCGGAAGCGGTACAGGCAGCCTTCGGGGAATCCGAGCAGCTTTTGCCCGTAAAGCTCGACGTGACCAACCAATCCGAAATCAAAGAAGCCGTAAATCAGGTAATTAAGGAATTCGGTCGCATCGATGTCTTGGTGAACAATGCGGGTTACGGGATCTTCGGATCGCTCGAAGAGACCACCGACGAGGAGACTCGCGCCATCTTCGACACCAACGTATTCGGCATGATGAATGTTACCCGCGCGGTACTACCCCATATGCGCAAACAGGGCTCAGGACGCATTGTAAACATTGGCTCCATGGCTAGTTTTGCTTGCGATCCTGGCGGAGCCCTCTACGACGCAACAAAGTTCTCCGTTGCCGCAGTAAGCGAAGTGCTTTCACTTGAAATGAAACCCTTTGGCATTGAAAGCATGGTAGTAGAGCCAGGCATGTTCCGAACCAATTTCTTCGACGGAACCTCCATCCACACGCCCGATGCCCCTCTTGAGGCATACAACAACACGCCTGCTCGCGGCGCGGAAGAGTTCTGCCTGGGCCACAATTACCAACAACACGGCGACCCTCAAAAAGCTGCCGAGTTTGTATACAAGGTGGTAAGCTCGTCGAACCCCCTGCCCTTCTGGCTACCCGTCGGCAAAGACTCCATTAAGAAATTCGAGAAAAAGCTTACGAAAATGATCGAATCCATCCAGCCCTTCAAGGACGAAGCTTCGAACCTCTTCATCGACGAATAGACGCCAAATCCCATACATCAGCCATCCTCCTGCCTCTAACCAAGAAGCAAGAGGATGGCTTAAGCTTGCTAAGCCTGATTGATGGATTTCGGCAGGACCTATCTTCCGCCTAGGCTTGATCGCGGACAAACGCTCTTGAGGTTGAACGCCTTGCATAGATTCTGCCTCCAGCATCGTTTGCCACCCCACCAACGGCACCGCCATGCGAAGAAGCAATTCCGATCAATCTAGAGAATGAAATTCGCATGGGGCATCGAGCCTGATCTTCGATACCACGAACATCAGACTCGATGCCCCATGCGCACGCAACAGCAGCCAATCCTACAGCGCGCCGTGTCAACGCTCGTTTAATCGCCATCACTGTTGGTCAGCGGCAAGTCATCGATCTTAAGCCGTAGCTTGCTCGTAGTGCCCCTCAAGTGCGCAAAACGCTGCTTTTTGATATCGGAGTTCAAGAACACAATGGCATGGGCGGCGTCCATGGCGAACTGGTAATTCGCTTCAATAAGCCGCTTCACCTCATCGGACATAGTATCGCCAACTTTATTTGCTAGCGAACCTAAAATCGAAGCATTCATGTGGAGGTAGTACAGCAACTGAATGCTTCGATCACTGTCGGCTTGCCCATGTTCGATATCGATTCGTATCTGATCCAGCAGCCTTTCGTCCACACGCTCCATTTCACTCATCTTGTGGGAAATCGTCATGGATCTGCGCGATTGCAAGAAAACGAAAATAATCGACAGCACCACGAGAGTTCCCAAAAGAACAAACACCAAACGCATCATCAGTGTATCCCCGAGCGACATGGTGGGATACAGGGCGGCAAGCGCCATCTGCGTACCAGCGGCCATAGAAACTGCAGGGCCAAAGTTCATCAAGATAACGCCATAGCCCATAATGAGAACGCAGAGTATCCGAACAGATTCGGGGATGAAATGGGTGACGGCCACGAACACCGCCATGCCAACCAGCATGCCCAAAAGCTGTTTTCCCATCATTCTCATCGTTTCATCGCGGTACGTGTTCATCATCAGGAACGAAGTGATGGGAATCCATGCGCCGAAGCGCGTATCCATATAGAGCAGCATGAGCTCAGAAACCGCAAAGGACACTCCAACGATTACGCCAAGCTGAATAGAAAACCTAAGCTGAGAATTCTTAAGACTGAAGTTGTCCTTGATAAAGTGCAGTCGGTAACGAACACCCAATCCAAACGGCGTTGAATTATCACGCGATGCCTTACTGTCGCTCAACGTGCACATCATCGCCTCTAGCGTTGCGCGCCACGCCGTATCGTGCTCAAGGTTTTCCAACCGATGCGTATCGAGAAATTCCTGAAGCGCCGATATCATGGCGCGAACCTGCTTGATGCGCCCTTGCCCAAAGCCCAGAAAGACTTCGGATAGATCGAGCAGATAGTCCCGTTCTGCCTGCTCCATGGAATGCACGTTGCGTGAGGCGCCGTGCATCATGTCGGCTATTTGCTCGGCGCATATCAAAAGCGAAAACGTATACCGCTGCCGCCCGCTCAATACACCGCCTTGGCGAAAGACGTTGCCATACTCCTTGTTGCAATACTCTCGAGTAATGTCATACACCCTATGAGCATCAAGTTTGCTCACATCGAGGTTCGAAAGATCGATCAGTTGAAATCCGATGTCATCGAACGCCCTCATAACGAAGCCTCGATCTTGGGTTATCTCGCTTTGCGCCGAGAAGTAGCGCATGGCATAAATAAACGCAGTGGTACAGGCAACGGCAAACAAGGTTGCCACCATGCGCATCGGTATCTCATGCGCAGAAATAGGATAGATCTCCAACAGCAGAAAGCCCAAACCCAGCATGAAAAAATTACGAGGGAGGTAATCATCGGAATTCATCAAGGTAATGCAGAACATATATACCGCGCTACCAGCCACCAGCAGCACAGGATGAAGGCCCGCAAGCGACGAGCAAAGACTCATTACAAGAAACAACGCAACATGTTTTAGGTAATTGACAAACGAAAGCCCCGCAGATTCAACCATTGTTCGAGCGAACGACTGGAAAATAACTCCTAACAGCGCATCTTCTACGCCAAACAACTGCAGTTCCACGAAAAAGAGCGCAACAAGAAATGCTACGTACGGAACTACGTTGGCAATCCTGTCTAGCATGCGCCCTCCCCTCTGGGGAACTTAACTATAGACCCTCAAAAGCATGTCCGATGATCACGGAAAAGCAGGTTGGCAATTGGTCCCAATCCCGCAATTAGCTATCCGCCTTCGCACCCTTCTCGCGAAGCGTCTCGGTTGCTGGATCCCATCGAAGGCTCTCCGCAAGCGAAATGATGTTTTCTACCGCACGAGTTTTATGAGCGTTTTTGCGGTAAATCAAATACACCGGATGGAAACCGGGCTCGACTTCCTTGATTCGAAGCGTATGCAGCTGAGGGAATGGAGCAAGACCCAGCGTTTTCAGCGAAATGCCCACCAATTCAGGTTCAACATCAACCACGCTTCCCAAAGTGATCTCGTCGTCGTACCATTGACGCACAGTAAGGTCATGAGCGGAAACCAGTTCTTTCACCTCAGCGCCAACGGGCGTTTCGGGGCGATAGGTAACAATCTCGGTGTTCTTAAGCTCGTCAAGCGAAATGCTGTCCTTCTTAGCCCAAGGACTATCTTCGTGGGCAATGGCCACCAAGTCTTGAGCCGAAACCGGAACGAATTCCAAGTCGGGACGATTTTCGACATACGCACCGATCACGATGTCGTACATTCCGTCGGTAAGGCTTTCGACCAAACCTTGGGTTAACCCTTGATACAGACGCACATCAACATGGGCGCCATACCGACAACGGTACTCCCTCAAAAGAGCCGGCAGATAGTCCGCCTGCAGAGTAAAAATTGTGCCAATATCGATAGTTCCCGACAGGCTGTTCGCATGCTCCTGCGCTACTTGGATTCCCTTGTCTATAACGTCGAGACCCTCTGACACGTATTCGTTAAATTCCTTGCCGAATTTCGTAAGTCGAACGTTGCGACCGTGTTGTTCGAACAGGGGAATGCCAAGCTTGCCCTCCAACTGCTTAATGGAATTGGAGAGAGCAGGCTGAGTAATAAACAGCTCTTCCGCTGCCCGAGTAAAATGCTGGACCTGTGCCAGTTTTCTGAAATACCTTAACTGCGATAGATTCATTGCGACCCCTCACACCTCGCATAAATAAAGGCCTCCGTCCCAGTTTATAGGACAGAGGCCTTTAAATGACCAGGTTTGTTAAAAGATTTGCAATCGCAATCTTTCAGGAAGCCTTAGTGCAGGTACTCGATGCGGCCGCCATGCTTCTCGCACTCGCGAGCGATGGTGATACGCTGAACGGTAGGAGCACCTTCCTCGAGCCACATAGCGCGGCAGTCACGATACAGACGCTCGGTAGGACCGTAAGGAGAATCCTCGAAGTAGCCGTCGCCACCGAAGATCTCGAGCATCTCATCGGAAACCAGGCGAACCGTGTCGATGGAGAACAGCTTGCAGATTGCAGCCTTCTCGTCGATGAACTCGTTGTTCTGGTCGATGTCGAAGTCACGAGCGAAGTCGTAAACCAAGGTGCGCAGTGCATGAATCATCATCTGCATGTTAGCAATCTTCATCTTGATTGCCTGACGCTTGATGATCGGCTTACCGAAGGTTACACGATCAGCAGCGCGCTTGAGGGAGATCTCGAGCATACGCTGTGCCATGCCCAAGTTAGAGCAAGCGATGTGTACGCGGGAAACGCTCAGGGAGTGGATAGCAACTTCCATGCCCTGACCCTCTTCGCCGAGCAGGTAGATAGGATCGAGCTTGAGGTTGGTGAACTTCAAACCTGCATGGCCAGCACCCCTGCAGCCCATCATGTGGGGCATAGGGATGATTTCAAAGCCAGGTGCGTCGTTGGGAACGAGGAATGCGGAAAGACGGGAGTCCTTATCGCTTTCCTGGTCGGTTACTGCGATTACATAGGTGTAATCGGAGCAGTCAGTGTGGGAGATGAGCCACTTCTCGCCGTTCAGAATATAAGAACCGTCAGGCTGCTTAACTGCGGTGGTGTGAAGGTCTGCGCCCGTACCGCCGGTCTTCTCAGTGATAGCGAAGTTGCAGTAAATAGTCTTGTCCTGGAACTTGTCCATGAGCTGATCCTTCAGCTCCTGCTTGCCGTAGTCCTCAAGGATACGCCAGTTCATGTCAGCAGCATGATGGAGATGCATACGCATTCCGCCAGGGCCACGAGAGAACTCTTCCTGAACCTTCAGGATCTCGAGCTCGTTGAGGTTCCATCCACCGTACTCTTCGGGAAGATAGAAGCGATAGAGATCGTTTTCCTTGGCGAGTTCATAGAACTTCTCCGGGAAAGTATTGGTTACCTCAATCTCTTTCTGCATCTCGTCGAATGGGCCCTCTGCCAATTCGCGGATCTGCTTGAGGTACGCCTGGAACTGCTCATCCGTAATGGTAGCTTTAGGATTCATTGGTCCCCCTAACCGTTGCAGTTTCATAAGCTTTTGCTTACAGGTCTTATTTTACGGTGAACAGGTTATATTTCAAATTCCGAAGGGTGTCAGTTTTCTTAAAAAGCTATAAGGCAAATGAATAGCTTTTGGTTGTCGTGCCTGAATAATTGGTTTATCGCAAGAAAATAGTTATTCAGCGAGCAAACAGGTAAAACACGTTCAGCTAGATCGTTTTAACAATAGTGAGCAAACCACCCTACCCTGCCTTTGCGCAAGACAGATCGCCAATTGCAGACACAGGTTAACCGCCGTTCGTTTCGCTGGCGCACGTTCGCGGATTGCCCCACAAAACGCAAAACTCTGACGAAGCCACAGGAATGCCCCTATGACATCATCAGCACCTTGATCAAGATCGACTACCCCACCTCACACGCAGCAGAACAACAAGAAAGGCGCCCACTAGGGGCGCCTTTCATTAAAGCAGCTTGAACTGTCAACTTCTATTCAACTGGAGCTACAGGAGCACGATCCTCTTCGGGAACGATGTCGTCACCGAGACGGATACCGCCCTCTGCCTTAAGACGAGCAATGGTCTCATCGTCTGCGCCGACCTTCTTAAGGTACTCAGCGGTATCGCCACCGAGGACAGAAGCCTCTTCGAAATCAGCGATGTTGACCGGGATGGTGGACAGATGATGAGGAAGACCAGTCTGAAGAACACGGCCTACGCGGGGGAAGTCAACCCATGCCAAAGCCTCGGGGTTCTCACGCGTAATCTGCTCAACTGCTTCGGTCTTGGTGTTGACCTTAGCAATGCAGAAGTCCTTGTCCTCAAGCCATTCCATCCACTCTGCCAGAGGCTTGCTCTTGATAACCTCTTCAACAGTCTTGAATGACTCAGGAGCTTCCCAGCGACGCTTCAAACCGTCGCCCTTGATTTCAGGATGACCGATTGCATCGCAGAAGGGCTCCCAGAACTTGGATTCAACCATGCCAAGAGCAAGCTTGCCGCCGTCTGCCGTTTCGTACACGTTGTAAGCAGTGGAAGGATACTCGAGGTCGTCGCGCTTGCACTCGCCGTCGTTGAAGCACCAGCGAGAATCAAGAAGCGAGTTCCACCAAACGAAGCAATCGAACATCGAAGTATCAATGTACGTGCCCTTGCCAGTCTGCTCGCGAGCATACAGAGCCGCAAGAAGAGCCTGGCCTGCAACCATGCCAGAAGAAAGATCGCACAGATGCAAAGGCGAGGTGGAGCCATGGTTTACGGACAGATAACCACTCGTTGCCTGCATGTTCAAGTCATGCTGGGCCTTCTTGGAGCGAGGATCCTCGGCGCCATAGCCGGAAATCGAGCAATAGATGATACGAGGATTGATCTCGTTGATCGTATCGTAGTCAATACCCAGCTTCTTGGTTACACCAGGGCGGAAGCTCTCCACGATAACGTCGGCTTCCTTGGCCATCTTCTTAAACCAATCAACAACTTCTTCGTTCTTGAGGTTAAGAGAAACCGACTTCTTATTACGACCAAGTGCGGTGATGTAGTAGGAAATGCCGCCGCCCTTGGTGGGATAGTCGTGACGCATGAAGTCGCCAAGACCAGTATCTTCAACCTTGATTACCGTTGCACCAAGGTCAGCGAGTACCTGGGTTGCATAACCGCCTGGCAGGTAACGGGAGAAGTCGAGAACGGTAAGTCCAGAAAATGGAGTGTTTGCTCGTGACATGTCAGTATCCTCCTAGTCCCTCTTAGAATTCGGTCCGTAGCTGGGCTCCAAAACGGAAGCGGGCAGCGGATCGCCGGTATAGCACATTACTGCGCCGTCCTCAACAAGCTTGTCGACGGTTGCATCGTCATAGCCATAGTCGTTGAGGATCCTGCGCGTGTCGTAACCGGTAGGACGGGAGCGACGCAGAACAGGATCGCCAATGCTGTCCAGACGGAACGGCATGGTGGTGATTACGTAATCTTCCTCTTCGCCATAGGGGCTCGAAGGACCCTGCTTCTCGTACTTCATGTAACGGAGCTGGTCGTTGTCGAATGCTTCCTGATCCTGAAGAACGTCGGTAACGGTCTGGATCTTCTCGAACGGAATGTCGTTCTCGCGGAAACGCTTCTCAAGCTCTTCATAGGTGAACTTCTTGCATGCCTGATGCATCTCAGCTACGACCTCGACATACTTGCCATTGTCAGCCAGTGCTTCAAGCGTGTTGTACTGCTCTTCGGTGTAGTACTTCGGATCCATCTCCAAAGTATCGAATACCAACTTGCAATACTTGTTGTAGTTGCCGAAGCACATGAGGAACCAGATGCCATCGGAAGATACATATGAATTGTTGGTGGGGCACTTTGCCTCCATGCGATCCTTTGGGTAATCGCAACCCTGCTGCTGAGCGATCAGGGCAGAAGTCATGCCCCAAGTGCCAACATGATACAGAGAGCCCGTGACCTTATCGCCAACACCGGTGCGAAGAGCGCCAGCATAAGCGCCCAAAATACCTGCAGTCAGTGCGCAACCCGTGTTCCAGTCACCAAAAGCGATGGGGGAATTGCCAGGCTCGTAGTGTGCATTTGCCTGGGGAATTGCGCTTACAAAACCAGAGCGGGCAGCAAATGCGGTTGCATCGAAGCCCTTAGCATCCTTCATGGGGCCATGCTCGCCATAGCCACGGTTCTGAGCCCAAACCAAACGAGGGAACTTCTCGTGCAACGTCTCATAGTCAAGACCAAGACGCTTCAGTGCGCCCGAGCGAAGAGAAGTAAGGAAGATATCTGCCGTCTCAAGAAGGTGATACATAACTTCCAGACCCTCAGGGCTCTTGCAGTTGATTGCGGTCCATTCCTTGTTGAAGGAACCGCAATCATATGCCACGTCGTCAAACTCGGTGCGGAATCTCATGCCCCAAGCCAAGCCCTGAGTACGCTGCTCATCGCCCGTAAACGGCTCAACCTTAATAACCGTAGCACCCATTTCAGCAAGGGCTCGACCTGCGGCCGGGCCAGCTGCATACTGGGTAAGCTCAATTACTTTAACTCCCTGCAACCCTGCCATTGGATTCTCCTAACGATCAAATATGCCTTTCGACACATCGAAATTTTGCGAAAAAGGGTGCCGGCACCGTGGTGTCAGCACCCTTTTTAAGTCTCTTGCTATTTCATACAACAAGAATGAGTTCTTCTTACGGCTCCAGAACTACGCGGAGGCCTTCGCCAGACTCGATGAACTCCATACCCTTACGCCAATCCTTCAGAGGAATGACCATGTTAGAGATCATGGAGATATCCAAGCCGTTAGCCAGCAGGCTCAGAGCCTGACGCCAATGCTTACGCTCGTAAGCACGGTTGCCGATGATGCTGATCTGACGCATAGCGATGTCGGTCATCGGGATAGAAGAAGGCTTTGCGGGAAGACCCGTAATACCGATGCGACCGCCCTTAGCAACCATCTGAACAGCCTGCTCGGATACGGTCCAATGACCAGCTGCGTCGAAGATGCACTCGGGGCCCTTACCGCCGGTGAGTTCCTTAACCTTCTCAACAACATCGCACTCAGAGCCATTAACCGTGATAGCACCGAGCTGCTCTGCAACCTTGAAACGCTTAGCGTCTGCATCGAGGCCGGTTACGATAACCTTGCGGATACCACGAGCCTGTTTCAACAGAGCAACCATGAGCAGACCAATAGCACCAGGGCCGATTACAACTGCGGTTTCACCGATCTGCGGATTTACACGCTCTACAGCGTTCATTGCTACGCAGAGAGGCTCGAGCAGAGCGCCCTGGGTGAAGGTAACGTCATCGGGCATCGGGATGATATTGGTTGCACGGATGGCCATGTACTTAGCAAATGCGCCAGGAAGGTCGGTGCCATAGAACGGACGGTTATCGCAAATGTTTACCTCGCCGCGATCACAGTACTCACAGGTGTTGTCGAAGAGTACCGGGTTTGCGGTTACTCGCTGACCAACCTTGAGGTTTGCAGGTGCATTCTTACCAACTTCAGCGATTACGCCAGAGAACTCATGACCGAAGATTGCAGGATACTGGATGTGATAGGAATTTGCGATTGCGGGATTCCAACGATAGAGAGAGTGATCGGTGCCGCAGATGCCTACAGCCTTGATCTCCATCAGTACTTCGTCATCCTTGATCTGAGGAATATCGAAATCTTCTACGTACTCCATTGCATCCGGCTCAGCGGCGGTCTTGAGAAGTGCGTTCATCTTACCTTCCATGGGTAACTTCCTTTCGAAGAGTTCAAACAGGAAGCCAGCGCTTGTAGCCCCCTCGCATCAAGCGCTGGCCAATAATTCGTTGTTACTGGATGGACCAGCCACCGTCGAGAACCAGAGTCTGACCAGTGGTGTACTCGGTAACAGGAAGAACGAGATGCAGAATTGCAGCACCCATTTCGTCGAGCGTACCGGTGTAGTTAGGCAGAGGAGTGCGGCTCTTAACGTATGCTTCCTGCTGAGGCTGCTCTTCGAATACCTTGGCAACCATCGGGGTGTAAACATAACCAGGAGCGATGCCGTTAACCAGGATCTGCTTCTTGGCGAAGTCAACAGCCAAGGAGCGAACCATGCCCATAACGCCAGCCTTAGCGATGCAGTAAGGAGCAATGTTCTCCATGGAGTTGATGCCACGAGCGGAAGCTACAACAACCATCTTGCCCTTGATGTTCTTTGCTTCCATTGCGCGAGCAACAGAAGTCATCAGGAAGAAGTTGCCCTTCAGGTTAATGCTGAACAGCTTGTCCCACTGCTCAGGAGCAACGTCAACAGCGTTCATACGAGGCAATGCAATGCCGGCGGAAGTTACGAGGATATCGATCTGGCCGAAGTTTTCCTCTGCAACCTTGATTACGTTGTCGATGGACTCCTGGCTGGTTACGTCGCATGCAACGCCAACTGCCTTGGTGCCCTGAGCCTTCAGCTCTTCAGCAACCTCATGGCAACCTGCCTCAGGTACGCCAGCGATAACCATGTTAGCGCCAGCTGCAGCAATAGCCTCTGCTGCTGCCTTACCGATGCCGGAGTTGCCGCCAACTACGATGGCGCACTTTCCTGCAAGATGTTCCTTAGGCTGCTTTGCGAACCAATTCTCGGACATTTAAAACCCTCCTCTGTATTGCCAAGGGAACCGTACTCCTGTGAGTGTCCCTTGAATTACCTTTCGCTTTCGTTTCCGAAGCTGTTTGTATATTCGCCCAGAAGTGAAAGCGGGTCTAATTGCCGCGGAGTGCTTTCTAATAGCAAAGCCCAATGATATTCAGTTAGTTCTATCGGTTTTCTTTAACCTATAGAACGCGTTCTAATTTTCCCTATGGATTTGTTTGATTTTGGACAAAATCATAGATCGAAGATCGGCGATTCATTCACACCGAATCATTTCGTAAGTGCGCGAAATCTAACGTAACGGCAACAAGGCATTCTTTTGCTGTATCGATATCAAGCAACCCATTTACTGCTGCTTATTGATGGGCATTTGCAACATAACAAGACTCACTAAAAACTTAGTACGACTACCGCAAGACGAGCAAACCACACCACAAAGATGCACAATGTTATGACGATAAGAAAGAAAGACGCTTTAAGGAATAAACAGACGCGTCAAATTACCGCATCACAATAGAGGCCCAATTTATACGACACCCCCCCCAGCAAACGAGCCACTGGAACAAAAGCGCATTCAATTGAACCGTCTATCTAAGAGGAAGCGCCTCGCATGAGTGATTTGCTGGCATAAGTGTCGGCCTGTACTCCGATGCAGCATCAAACCAAGCTTCCTATATACAAAACCCGTCCCAGGCTTACTGGGACGGGTTTCTACGTCTGCTTATATACAGGCAAAATCCTACAAGTCGCTATCGTTGATGTAACGCTCTTCCAATGGAACTACACCGGCGGGAAACTTAATGTGCTTTTGCGTGAACTTAATAAATTCCTCAACCAAATGCGAATGGAATGACTTCTTGTTGTAGCCAAGATAAATGATATGGAACGGCTCTTGCAGCTCTTCGATAGGAATAGTCACGAGATTCTCTAGAGAAAGGTCATCCAAAGTCTCAAGAATAATAGCAGCTATATTCCGATCGGAAGAGACAAGCGTAGCAGCACTGATCTCGTCATTAAACCCTTGCTTAACGTCAAGGCCATAGCGTTGGAAGAAACACTCGAAGATAGTATGGGCATACGACTGGCTGCGATAAGAGGTAAGAGTAATCCCCTTCAAATCATTGAGGGAAACCATCTCTCTATCGGCAAGCTCGTTATAGGAATTAACTGCGAGTACAACGTTTTGCGAGAATTGCGGCACAAACTCAATATCGTCAAAACGATCCATCTTGCCGCAAAATACCACGTCAAATTTACCGTCAGCTAAACCTTTAAGGCATTCAGACGTTGTTCCCTGATAGATGTCAAAGACAACGTCGTCACCAAAAGCACCCTTAAATGAGCTGAGCAAACGAGGGAGATAGTTACGCTGAATGCTGATAACAGTTCCGATTCGAATCCTGCCGCTCAAACCAGAATTGTAGGCCTTCATAATTTCGACCGCTTTATCAATTTCATCCAAAGCGCAGCAGATATGCTTATTGAATTCTTCACCATATTCAGTGAGGCGAACGTTGCGCCCCACCCGTTCGAAAAAAGGAACGCCAATTTCCTTTTCAAGATTCTTAATAGAGTTAGAAAGCGAAGGCTGAGTAATATAGAGAGCCTCAGCAGCTTTGCCATAATGCTCGAATTTAGCAAGTGTTCTAAAGTAATACAACTGCGCCAGATTCATATAACCCCTCTTTGCTGATTGCAAATAGCAATCCAGAATATAAAAATCCGTTGACTCCTAAGCAACGAATTACCGTCTGCTTCAATATATTAGCAAGTTTTAATAGTTATTGTGAATGTATAGCGAGTCAAATTTGGTTTTGACGATTTAATAAAAGGAATAATACCAGTTCAGATGTAAATCGAATTCGTAGCCCTATGGGAAAAACCGATTAATGATTCAGTTACCCTATGAATTTCAAAAACATTGCTGGAGCAAATGAT
>OGQX01002571.1_pt1 | contig 13677 bp, 10 predicted proteins | sample 1553291 | NCBI WGS metagenome assembly OGQX01 (sample SAMEA2580030, study PRJEB22360) | human gut metagenome | biome: human gut; feature: human-associated habitat; material: faeces | place: Denmark | collected 2008/2010
ATGCGCGAGCGCATCATCGCCTCCACGCCGCTTGGAAGGCTCGCCACCGCCGAGGACATCGCCGGCGCCGTGGCCATGCTCGCGGGAGACGATGCCGCGTTCATCACGGGACAGACCCTGCATGTCGACGGCGGTCTGGTGATGCGCTGACATGCCGCATACGCCATGCGGCATGGGAATGATGGGATACGCCGATTCCGACCATGGCCATGGCATTCTCAAGGACCGACGTTCCACCATATGTTTGGACAATGAAAAGGGAAACCACACCATGTCGATAGGACAATCCGTTTCGAAGCATCGTTTTGCCTGTGTCACGGCGGTATGCGCGATCGCCGCAGCCTGCGGGTCGTTCGCGCTGGGCGTCGGCCGTTCCATCTGGTTCGACGAGGGGTATACGCTCATTGTGGAGAGCCAGCCATTCGCCCGAATGATGGATCTGCTGAAGGTCGACGTGCATCCGCCGCTCTATTATCTGCTGCTGCGCATGTGGATTTCGGTGTTCGGCTCGGATGTCATGGCATTGCGTGCGATGAGCTGAGTGTTCTGCGGGTTGACTGTTCTGATGTCGATGGTTCTGCTCCGTTTCATGGCCTGCGAGCGCCATGCCCTGTTGGCTTCGCCGTTTGTGATGTTCGCGCCGCTGATGCTTCGGTACGGGTATGAGATTCGCATGTATTCGTTGATCCCGTTCCTGTCCGTGCTGGGCACGTATCTGCTGCTGCGCGCGATGCGCGAGGATGGGATGCGTCCGGATCGGCGTCGGTCGGGACGAGGTTCGACGGCCCTTCGCAGGATTGCCGATCGACGATGGTGGATCGCCTACGCCATAGTGGTGGCGTTGGGCATGTACTCGCAATACATGATGGCATTCGTGTGGATGACACACGTGTTATGGCTGTACGTCGCGTTACGCCGTCATGGCCATGCGCGTCGTTTCCCACGCATGCTGATTCCCTACGCGCTCGCCGTGGCGCTGTACATTCCATGGATTCCTTCCGCGGTCGGCCAGTTCGCCTCCTCGGCTTTGCCCCCGTTGAAGGAGACCATGAATCTGAGTGAACTCACTTCGGTGTTTTCCATTCTCACGACCGGCTTCGATGCCAAACGCTTGACTTCGGGGATGACCGTGGCGCTTCTGGCAATGTTGGCGGTGTTGATCGCAGGATCGTCGCGTTTGCGCGATACGGCCGGGTCCACGGTCCGGTCCGGCATGGAACCATCAGCTGCCAGGTCGGTGGCGGCCGCCGAAGATCGCGCCGACAGCGGACGCGCGGCACGGCATCTGGCGTTTTTCGCGTTCGTCCCATTGTCGCTGCTGCTGGTTTTCGCGGCAGTCCGCGAACCGTTTACCGCACCTTATGGATTCTTCACCATCCGCTACGTGTGCCCATTCGCCCCGTTCAGCTATATGTTCCTGGGATTGCTGTGCTCGCGCATCGTCCTTGGCACGCGGGAGACCGGTGCCGGGGGCTTTTGCGGCAAAGCCACCCGCTTCCTGCGTCGTTGGAGCGCATGGCTGCTGTCGATCGCGGTACTCGCAGGCGGTTCCATCGGCTTCGCGTTCCAAGGAAACTACATCTACGAACAGCAGACCACGCCGCAAACCGCGCGGACGGCACGCACCGTGGCCTGCGACGCGGATAACGCGGTGGTGGCATCCAGCGAATTCGACTATATTGAATCCCTATACTATTTCCGCTCATGCGTCAACTACCATTTTCTGAAGGACGGCGAGGTGAGCACGCGCGGCGGTTACGCGCCGCTGCACGGCAGTCCCGCGCAAGTACGTCATATCGATGACCTGGACACCGAAAGAGTGACCTATCTTGTCCGTGGCGGCGAGAAGATCACCGAAACCAGGCATTACCGAATCGTCGGCACGACAGTCAACGGATCGAACAAGGCAATCACGTTGGAAAGGCGATAAATGAACATCACCGTATATCTGGGAGCCCATGAGGGCAACGACCCGTCGTACAGGAAGGCCGTCGAGGAATTGGGCGCATGGATCGCCGGCAATGGCAACCGTCTCGTGTATGGCGGCTCGGATGAGGGCCTGATGGCTGTGATAGCCGATACGGTGCTGGCGCACGGCGGTGAGGTGACCGGCATCGAAGCGCAGATGTTCGCCGACCAAGGCGTGGCGCATCAGGGACTAACCGAACTGGTCATCGTGCCGGACATCACGGAACGCCGTACCCGCATGATCGAACTGGGCGACGTGTTCATCGCCTTCCCCGGCGGCACGGGCACATTGGAGGAAGTCAGCGAAGTGGTGTCGAAGATCTGCCTGAATCAGCTGTCCCAACCGTGCATCTTCTATAACCTCAACGGTTTCTACGATGATATGAAGGCGTTCCTGCAGCGGATGATCAACGTGGGCTTCTCCACGTCCGAACGTCAGCACGGCATCTATTTCGCGTCGAATCTGACCGAAATCGAACACATCATCGCCACACATCAGGCCTAACGGACGGCATGCACGCCCGCAAGTCTAAGTCAGGCGACCGGCAGAACGGCGTGCAGAATCGTCATAATCGTCAATCCGATGACCGCGGTAACGGTCAATGAGAAGCCGGCAAGCTTGGCATTGCCCGTCAGCGAGTCGGTGAATTTCGTAGAGAAAATCGTCACCGGGGCGAATGCGGCCAAGACCACGATTTCGCGGACACGTTCGTCCAACGGCAACAGGAACCATGCGGCCAATGCGATGAGGACGCTGAACAGGAAACGCCATGCGATGACCTTGCCCAGTTCCGAACGGTCCTTGTGATTGTCGGGAATCTCCATCATCAGGCCGATCATGGCCATTGCAGCGAACGCGTTGGCATTGGCGAACGGCGTGATAAGCGTGACGATCCAATGTGGGACGCTCCACCCGGCAAACATGAATACCAGCATAAGCATGTAGCAGTCAAACGAGATGGACGAGTAGAAATCGTGCGCGATGTTCTTGATCTTAAGGCTCAACGGCAGATTCTTGGCGGGGCTCCCCAAGTGCAGCAACGAACGGGTGATGGTCAGGGATGCAGCGGTGGCAATGATGGCGTTGCCGATATCAAGCATGATGACCGGCAGGCCGGCGCTTGGCCCCATGAAGGTCTGCACCACCGGCAGGCAAAACGCGCCGATGTTCAGTCCCGACGCGTTGAGCATCTGATAAGCACGGTAGCGTGGCTCGTCGCCGCGCGATCCGAAATACACGACGAACAACGGAATCAGGCAGGCAAATAAGCCGAATACGACAAGCCACAGCAGGTTCATCGGATGCTTGTTCGTGGCGAAGCTCATGATGATGGCGCATGGCAGAGTGAGGTTGAATACCAGTCCCTGAACCACTTTATAGGATTTGTCGGAGAAGATATGGATGCGTTTGAGCAGGTAGACGCTGATGATGACGAGTAGCAAAGATCCGGCTTGGAACAACATACGGCCGAGTATAGGAGCGTAAACGACGCATTGCGGGATCAGCAGACACAATGTGACCGTTGCCGAAGAAAGAACGACGCTACTTTGTCAGGGGTCATGTCCCTGACCATGCGCGAAAAAGCGTCATCCGTAAGGAAGAAAATGACAACGCCGGATCACCCGGGAAAGCAGTGCGTACGGCCATCAAGCACGACAACCTCATCGCCCGGTGCATTCGTCGACCGAGCGTATCCGGCGGCGCGACCTGGACGACTGGATCGCCGGCCTGTCCGAACGGCCGCGGTAAACGGAAAAGACACGACCCCCGCATGGCTCTTGCGAGTCGTGCGGGGGTCGTGTTTTCGGAATACAACTAGACCATAACTAGACCTGAGCTATACTGACAGGGTAAAAACCCAGTCGCCAGTAGGGCTCAGGGGTTATGCCCGTCAGATGTGGAAGTACAGCTCGTACTCCAGCGGGGTCGGGGCCAGACGAGCCTGGTCGATCTCGCCGCGCTTGATGCTGATCCAGGTGTCAATCAGGTCGTCGGTGAAGACGTCGCCTGCGGTGAGGAAGTCGTGATCTTCCTCAAGGGCGTCCATGGCCTCAGCCAGGGAGCTCGGAACCTGCTTGATGCCAGCGTGCTCTTCCGGCGGCAGCTCGTACAGGTCCTTGTCGACCGGTGCCGGAGGTTCGATGTGGTTCAGGATGCCGTCCAGGCCTGCCATCAGCTGTGCGGAGAAGGCGAGGAACGGGTTGCAGGACGGATCCGGAGCGCGGAACTCGATACGCTTCGCAGCCGGGGAGGTGCCGGCCAGCGGAATACGGATGGCGGCGGAGCGGTTACGAGCGGAGTACACCAGGTTGACCGGAGCCTCGAAGCCCGGGACCAGACGGTGGTAGGAGTTCAGAGACGGGTTGGTGAAGGCGAGCACAGAGGAAGAGTGCTTGATCAGGCCGCCGATGTACCAGCGGGCGAGGTCGGACAGACCGCCGTAGTTCTTCTCATCGTAGAACAGCGGCTTGCCGTCCTTCCACAGGGACTGGTGGCAGTGCATGCCGGTACCGTTGTCGCCTGCGATCGGCTTCGGCATGAAGGTGGCGGCCTTGCCAGCGAGGGCAGCGGTCTCGTGGACGACGTACTTGTACTTCATCAGGTCATCGCCTGCATGCTGCAGGGAGTTGAAGCGGTAGTTGATCTCCTGCTGGCCAGCGCCTGCCACCTCGTGGTGGGAACGCTCGAGAATCAGGCCGACCTTCTGCAGGTTGGCGACCATGTCGTCGCGCAGGTCCTGGGTGTGGTCAATCGGCGGAACCGGGAAGTAGCCCTTCTTGACGCGGTTCTTGAACGCGATGTTCGGAGTGCCATCGTCCTCGGTGTCGATACCGGAGTTCCACGGAGCCTCGATGGAGTCCACCTCGTAGAAGGAGCGCTGCATGCTGTTCTCGAAACGTACCTTGTCGAAGATGAAGAACTCGGCTTCCGGAGCGAAGGAAGCGGTATCGGCGATGCCGGTGGACTTCAGGTAAGCCTCGGCCTTGCCGGCAACCTGACGCGGGTCGCGGGAGTACGGCTCGTCGGTCAGCGGGTCGACGATGGAGAATGCCACGTCGAGGGTCTTGTGCTTGCGGAACGGATCGATGAATGCGGTGGAAACGTCCGGCACCAGCTTCATATCGGACTCGTTGATGGCCTGGAAGCCTTCCACGGAGGAGCCATCGAACGGCATGCCGTCGGTGAAGGCGTCCTTCAGGAATTCGCTTGCCGGCACGGTGAAGTGCTGCTGAACACCGATCAGATCGGTGAAGCGAACGGAGACATACTCAATGCCTTCCTTGTTGATAAGGGCCTCAGCATCAGCCTTGGTTTCAAGTGCAGTCACGGGACCGCTCCTTTCGAATAAGTTACTTACAGGCTATTAGTCTATGGTCGCGAGTTTCGCTCACTCGCCATTTGGGTTACGAGAATGTTTCGTAATGACATATTCGAGGTGTGATTTCGCGGAAAATCACGATTCGATTGTTACGAACAGCCACGTCTGCCCCTTCAGAAGCGTTCATTTAATGGACAGGCAGCATGAAAAAGGTCCCGATCGTATGAATACGATCGGAACCTTCCGTGACATCATGCGGGTGCTATGACCATCAGCGGCCGCGCATGGCGCGACGGCTGACGCGCTGCGGATGCATCGGGTCGACGCCCTTCGGCACGCTCATGCCGTTCTTCAGCTGCAGGGTGCGCAGACGCTCGTTGAGCACCGTGAGCTCGGTCTTGGTGAGCACGAAACGAGTCCTCGGATGGATGGCGGCCATCAGCTTGTTCTTGTGATGGGTCGGCTGGTAGCTCTTGAACTTGAGCAGCGTCTTGCGCACGTCCTTGAGGCGGGTCTGGTTTGCGCCGGTGCCGACGTACATACGGTAGACCGGGATTTCGGAGCCGGCGGTCACGCCCTTGATGCGCTGCTCCTGACGATCCATGGCTCGCTTGACGCGATTGTAATCGCCTTCGCCCAGCAGATAGATGCCGTTGTAACCGGTACCGCGCCAGATGGCGTCCTTGGTCTTCGGGTCAATCCACACCGGTTCCTGGGGGAAGTTGAAGCCGGCCTTGCTGATGTTGCCGAGCACGCTTACTGCGGCACCGGGACGACCTTCGATCTTGGCGTAGCCGACCTTGTCGGCACGCTTGGTGAGCATCATGGTGGCGAACAGCACGCCCAGCATGACGGCAAGAATCATGAACAGGATCCAGCTGAACACATGCCACTTGAATATGACGCCCAGTACGACGAACACGATAATCGGTGCCACGAACACGCCACCGCACAGCCACGGAAGCGCCTTATCCTCAGCTTGGGTGTATTTGAAGATCTGGATGATCTGGCTGATGGTGCCTTGCTTCTTCTGCTTCTTTTTCTCTGCTTTATCTGCCATCGACTTCCTCGCTTGACGGTTCGGTTACACACACTGGGACGATAGTTTATCAGGAACCATGCCATTTATGGTGCGACTGCGCTATTCTACTCCGCCTATCTCGTATGCAGCGGGCGTCCGTCCGCTTTCAGCAACGCCTCACCGAGCGTCTCGCTGAACGTGGGATGCGGGTGGATGAGCCGTGCCGCATCGGCAAGCGGGACACGGTTGCCGACCAACTGTTCGGCTTCCGCTATCAAATCACTGGCGATTGGGCTGACGATGTGCACGCCCAACACCACCTGCATATCAGGATTGTTCGCAAACGCACCGCTGACGACGGTCATCGATCCGCCTTCCCCGCTCATCAGCATGCGCGCGTTGGACAGCATCGGGTATGCCGTCTCCTTCGGCTCGACCACGTCTTCGCGCGCTTTTGCCTGGTCGAGCGTCAATCCGACGCTTGCTGCTTCGGGGAAAGAGAACACCACCTGTGGCACGGTGTCGTCAAGCACGGGTTTTGGATCGGCTCCGGCGATTTTCTCAGCGATGGTGATGCCTTGTTCAAAGGCGCGGTGGGCCAGCGCATGACCTGGAGTGATGTCTCCCAGCGCCCACACGCCATCAAGGTTCGTCCGTCCGTATCCGTCGACGGTCACGTATCCTCGTTCGTCGAGCTTCAGGCCGCTGGAGCGGAACCAGTCGGCGTCGGTATTGGGCACACGTCCGATGGCGGCAAGCACCACTTCGCCGTAAGCGGTGCGGTCCTCATCGGAATCGCCCTGCCGATAGTGCACAGTGGCCCCTAGGTTCGCGCCAGTGTCGACACGGTCCACCGCGGTGCGTGCGATCACGTTCACTCCCCTGCGTTTCAGCTCACGTGTCAGCGTCATCGAAGCACGGCGTTCCCATGTGGACAGCACGCGGTCCTTACGAATCAGCAGTGTCACTTCGCAACCGGCGGCATTCCACAGCGACGCGAATTCCAATGCCACCGCACCCGCACCGATAATCACCGCGCTGGAGGGCAAGGTATTCAGCTCCAACGCCTGGGTGGAATCGATCAGCGCGCCGGCGAACGGATTTCCAGGCAACGCAAGCGGACGCGATCCGGTTGCCAACACGACGTCGTCGGCATCGATCGCAAGTTCCGTTTCAACCGGTTCGAACACGCCGGCTTCCACGGACCGCGATACCTGCGTCTCCCCCTCAGCCGGCGTGACACGTACTGTATGCGCGTTCTGCAATGCCGCGCAACCGCGGAATACGGTGACGCCGCGATGCGCCAGCAGGCCCGTCAGCCCTTTCGTCATCGTTTCCACGGTGGAGACGCGGAAATCACGTAATCTGCCGAAATCGATGCTCTGCAGCGTGGCGTTGATGCCCATGCGTTCGGCGTTATGGATGGTTTCGACGCTATGCACGGCGGTCAACAATGCCTTCGATGGGATGCATCCGCGGTTGAGGCATGTGCCACCGAGCGTACCGTCACGTTCGATCAACGCCACCGATTTGCCGAGTTCCGCGGCACGCAGTGCCGTAGAGTAACCGCCGGGGCCGGCTCCGATGATAGCGATGTCGAAATGCTGTTGAACCATATTGAATCCCAATTCGTTCCTCATTGATTCGTTTGCACGCACGTGAAGTGAGCTTTTGTTCGATGCGAGCAATCGTTTTCCATGGTAATGGAAAAGCCGTCAGTTGTTCGCTGACGGCTTGAAAAATCACCGGCGGTTCTCGATACCGATCACTCCGGCCAGTGTCCACGCTTCGGGTAACGAGGCTTCGGAAGCCTCCAACGGCGAATCTGGATGGCACGGCTCCACGCGTAGGAACCGGAACGCATGCCCTTGGCCACGGACTGCTCACCGAATTTCTCGATGAGCTTCTTCTTGAGCTTGTGCCACATGACCGCCACGTCGATAATCACGGCGAACAAGTAGACATACATGATCAGCATGAGCGGCAACGCCAATGCAGGCCACTTGTAGGTGACGACCATGGATCCGATCAGGATTATGAACGCGACCGGGATGAAGAACTCGCCCAGATTGAAGCGGGCATCGACGTAGTCACGGATGTAGATGCGCCACGGCAGACGTTCCGACTTCGGCATGTGGTTGATGTCGCCACTTTGCATGGCATCGTATTCGGCGTTCTCACGTTCGCGGATGCGGGCCTTGGCCGCCTTACGGCTGGCGTTGCGATCCTTGGGGACCAGCGGACGGAGATTCTGCGCCTGGGCGTCCTTGCGCTTCGGGGTTGGACGGCCCTTGCCGGAGGTCGGCTGTGCAGCCTTGCTCTCGACGTTCTCCTGCGCCGGCTCTTCCTTCTTGGTAAACAAACTCATGCCTATAGAGCGTAAGGTGACGTATCGACGCTCGATGCCGCCCGCGGTGCCGTCTGCGTTGCGGTTCAAGCTGCGATTCAAGCTGCGATTCAAGCTGCGGTCGGACGGTCTGCAAAGAACGGATACAATGGACATTCGTCACACGATATTCAATCCGCGTAATACACACGCATATATAGGGAGCATCAAGGATTATGACAGCTTTAGGACCCGAAGAGATCCGCACGCGCGTCGAGTCGGATTTCAACCGCATCGTCGACGTGTTGAACCAGAAGATCGCCTTGCAGTCGATTTCCGCGAAAGGCATCACCGCCGATCATATGAAGCGTTCCGCGCAATTCGTGGCGGACCTGCTGCGCGAGGTCGGCGTCGATACGAAGGTGGTGCAGTCGCACAACCCCGACGGCACGCCGGGCGCTTGGGAGGTCATCGGTTCCAAGAATGTCAGCGAGGACGCGCCGACGGTGCTGCTGTATGCGCATCACGATGTGCAGCCGGTTCCGGATCCGAACGTGTGGAACACCGACCCGTTCGTCGGCACTGAAATCGACACGCGTCTGTATGGTCGCGGAGCCGCGGATGATGGTGGCGGAATCGCCATCCATTCCGGCGCGCTGAAGGCGTTGGGCGATGATTTGAAGGTGAACATCAAGGTGTTCATCGAAGGTGAGGAGGAGATGGGTTCTCCGAGCTTCATTCCGTTCATCGAAGAGCACCGGGACGAGTTCGCTTCCGATGTGATCATTGTGGCCGATTCGGGCAACTGGTCCGCTGAGATTCCGTCGCTGACCACGTCGCTGCGTGGCAACACCGATATTGATGTGCATGTCAAGGCGTTGGAACATCCGGTGCATTCCGGCCAGTATGGCGGCCCGATTCTTGACGCGAACACGCTGGCTGCGATGTTGATTTCCTCCATGTACGACGCCAATGGCGATTTGGCCGTGCCGGGCGTTGCGTCCGAGGAACCGGTTGGCGGCCTGCAGCGTGATATGGACGAGGCGACTGTGCGTGCCGACGCGGGCATCGTCGAATCGTATCGTCTTGCCGGCACCGGTTCGCTCGCCGCGCGTCTGTGGACGAAGCCCAGCGTCACCGTCATCGGGTTCGACGCGCATCCGGTGGAAGGATCCTTCAACGTCATCTCTCCTGAAACCACGTTCCGTCTGAGCTTGCGCACCGCGCCGAACCAGCGCCCGGAAGAGGCCCAGGAGGCGTTGGCCAAGTTCATGGTGGAGCATGCGCCGTTCGGTGCCGAAGTGTGGGTCGACAAGCTCGACAACGGCATGGGCTGGGCCATGGATCCGAACGCTGAGGCCACCAAGGACGCCATGGACGCCATGGAGGAAGCGTTCGGTGTGGCTCCGGTCAACAAGGGCGAGGGTGGCTCCATCCCGTTCATTCCGGAATTGCAGCGCATCTTCCCGAAGGCGCAGGTGCTGGTCACCGGTCCGGAGGATCCGAAGGCCAACGCGCATAGCCCGAACGAGTCCATCAGTCTGCCGGCGTTGAAGAACAACGTCATCACCGAAGCGTTGCTGCTGGATAAGCTCGCCAAGTAAGAAGCCGTGTAAGGCTTGCCGAAATAGGATAAAGCTCTCTGTCATACGATTCCGATTGGAACGTATGACAGAGAGCTTTTTCATTTAGCTGCCGATTGGGGAATCATCATCCATTAGTTGGACACGTTGCTGAACGCCCAATGCCAGTAGCCGGTGTAGTATGCGGTGGCCAACGCGATTGCCGGCACCGCGATGCAGATGGCGTAGAACAGCCAGTCGACCGCATGCAGTTTCGATTCGCGCGCTTGGCTTCGTGGCGCGTCGGATCCGAATCCGCGCGCTTCCATGGCGGTGGCGAGTTTCGTTCCACGTCGGATGGATACGACGAGCAGGCTGAATGCTTGCGAGAAGACGCGTTTGATGGTGCTGCCGTCGCCGAGGCCACGCGAGCGGCGTGACTGGCCGAGTGCACGCCAATCGTCCTGCAGCAGCGTGAACATGCGCATGCCGGCAAGGCCGCCGTATACGAAACGTTGCGGCAGGCGCAGAATCTGCACGAGTCCGTCGGCCAGATCGGTCGGGTCGAGTCCCAAAGCCAGAATCACACCCGGCACGGCGATTGCGGCGACACGTAGGAATGTGGCCAACGCCAGATAGAGCGATCCTTGGGAGATGACGATGATGCCGCCCAGATTGGCCAGCACCGTGCCGGATGTCTTGCCGTACAACGCCACGGAAACGAAGCTGCCTGTGGCCGCTATCCATACCGGCCATGTCTTGCGCAAGACCGTCCAGGGAGCCACTCCGCCGATCCATAACAATAGCATTTCCAAACCAAACGCCACGGATGCCGAAACGACATCGAGGGTGAAGAGCATCGGAATGCACAGGATCAACGCACCGATGAAACGGCTTACCGGGTTGATTTTCGCCACGAACCATGACGGTGACGCCGGCTTCGTTTCGTTACGACGTTCCTTGTGTGGCACCACGGTAATGGTTTCGAGCTTTTCATTGCCGTCGCGCCCACTGTTTTTGTTGGTTTCGAGCATGTCACTCCCCCTCTCTGACCAAAATACGGCGTGCGCCCAGCGCTTCGATGAGCGGCTCATCGTGCGTAATCATGATGACCGCGCAACCTTGGTCGCGCGCACCGGCGATCAATTGGACCATGCTGGTCCACGTGGTGAAATCCTGTCCGAATGTCGGCTCGTCCATGACCAGCACTTTTGGCGCGGCAGCCAGCATGGACGCCACGGACAGTCTTCTTTTCTCACCGCCCGATAGGGTGAATGGATTCGCTTTGGCGAAGCGGGAAAGATTCAGGCGTTCCAACAGCCTGTCGGCGATGGAATACGCCTCCTCGTCGGTTTTGCCCATGGATTTGGGGCCGATGGCCACCTCGTCTCGCACGGTGGATGCGGCGAACTGGTGTTCCGGCTCTTGGAACACCATGCCGATACGTCCCAGCAAGTCGCGGCTTTTCCATGTGATCACATTGTTTTCGCGATGGGGAGGTACCAGATCGTCCGCCATGCATACACGTCCTGCTATCGGTTTGAGCAGTCCTGCGAGAGTGAGTCCGAGTGTGGATTTGCCCACGCCGTTTCTGCCGGTCAACGCGGTCACCTCACCGGAATGGAATTCGAGGTCGATATGCTCGCCGAGCGGGAAATCATAGCCGAAGCTCAGATCCCGCGTGTAAAGCACGACGTCCTGCGGTTGCCGGATTTGTTCCGGTTTGGGCGCGTGGCTTTCGATGGTGCGGCCCGGCACCCACGCACCGCCGTCGGCAAGCACCTGACCCATGTGGCCGAACACTTCGTCTGGAGTGCCGTCGGCGATTACGCCGCCGACGTTCGAATCGGCTTCGGGTTTGCCCAGCACGATGACGCGGTCGACCAGGTCGAGCCACACGTCGATATGATGTTCCACCACAACCAGCGTCTCATGGGTTTGTTCGAGGACGTGGCGGACAGCGTCGTGCACTTCCTTGACACCGTCCGGGTCAAGGTTGGCGGTCGGTTCGTCAAGCAGCAGCAGGCCAGGGTGCATGGCCAGCACGCCCGCCAAGGCGAGGCGCTGACGTTGTCCGCCGGAAAGTCCTCGTGTGGAGCGGTCGAACGCCATGTAGTCGAGCCCGACGATGTCAAGGGCGGCTCGTGCCCGGTTCCAGATTTCATCTTTCGGCAGGTTCAGGTTCTCGCAGCCGAATGCGGTGTCGTCTCCGGCACGTTCGAGAATCGTCTGCGAGTCCGGGTCCTGAAGCACCAGCCCGCAACGTCCGCGCGCTTGTCTGGCGTCGACGCCGTCGATGAGCAGCTCGCCTTCCTGCTCGCCTTCGTCATCTCCACCGAGCACGCCGGCCAAACCGGACATCAGGGTTGATTTGCCTGCGCCGGAAGCGCCAAGCAACAGTACCCGCTCCCCCGGTTTGATGTCGAAGTCGACGTGTCGTAGCGCGAAATCCTTACGTGAGGCGTGTCTCCATCCCCAATCATGTGCGGTCACGCCGGCCGCTGTTGTGTTCTGAACGTCAGTGGTCATTCGTCGTTCTTTCTTCTGATTGTCATGCTGTTGTTTCGTATGCCGTTGTCATGCGATGCGCCATCACAAGAAAATCCCGCACCACCTTGATGTGATGCGGGATTTGCTTGCATCGGACAATCAGACCAGTTCCTGCGTACGACCGGATTCGAAGCGGTCGAGCACGCCGGTCTTGGCGATGGCCACCTGCAGGAGGTACATCACCGCGCCGGCGAGCACCGCGCCGGAAATGGCGGAGGCGATCAGGTAGATGCTGACGCTTAGCGCGCCCCAAGCCGGATTGTTAAGCCAGTAGTACAGGCCGCAGCCGACGCCTGCAAGTGCGCCGGAGATCGTGGTGGACAGCAGGTCCCACTTCTTATAGGCGAAGATGGCAAGACCGATTTCGGCGCCGAGGCCCTGCACGATGCCGACGATCAGCGAGCCGCCGACGCCCCACTGGTTGCCCAGCGTAAGCTCAAGGAAGGCGGCGAGGGTTTCGGCAAACAGTGCGGCACCGGGCTTGCGCACAATGATTGCAGCGAGCGGGCCGGCGAACAGCCAGAATCCGTTGAGCAGACCCTCGAAACCGGGGGTCACGCCTTCAAACAGGGCCAGCGGGGCGGAGCAGACAATGTCCCAGCCCCAGAAAATGACGCCGGATGCGACGGCGATGATTGCGGCGACGACGATATCGACGACGCGCCACTTGTAATTGGCTTTGGCCACAGCTTCAGTCATGAATGTGCCTTTCTTCTGCTCGCACGCAGGCCGAACATACGTGGATATATGTACGCACATGATGCATATGTTCGTGGCCACGCGCGGGTTGGTTCAGGCACGGGTAGGTAAGAGCGACATTTCCGTGCGCCGGCATTATCCGGTCACGTTCCATCGGTCGAGACTATGAGTCTCCTCTCAGCCGCCCAACGGCAGCTCCCGTGTCAACTCCCCACTATAAAGCAAGCCGCC
>OGQX01002575.1_pt1 | contig 13648 bp, 8 predicted proteins | sample 1553291 | NCBI WGS metagenome assembly OGQX01 (sample SAMEA2580030, study PRJEB22360) | human gut metagenome | biome: human gut; feature: human-associated habitat; material: faeces | place: Denmark | collected 2008/2010
TCCCGGAATCAGACAGCATATTCCGCGAATGACCATATCAATCTTCACTCCTGCCTGTGATGCTTCTACCAGCTTATCCATAATCTTCTTATCTGTCAGAGAATTCATCTTAAGACCAATATAAGAAGGCTGTCCGCTCTTTGCAAGCTCAATCTGGCCATCAATCATCTCTATTACGCGATTTTGCAGACAATTCGGTGCTGCAAGCAAATGCTTCAGTTCATCTGGTGTCTGTCCCATTGCAAGCGCCTGAAAAATCCTTGCTGCTTCCATTCCAATCTGCACATTTGACGTCATGAATGACAAATCAGTGTACAAACGTGAGGTCTTCTCATTGTAATTTCCAGTTCCTACCTGTGTGTAATATTCAATTCTGTCTTCGCTTCTCTTTGTAATCAGGCAAAGCTTTGAATGCACCTTATAGCCGTCTAATCCATAAATAACGCGGCAGCCTGCATCCTCAAGAAGACGCGACCACTCAATATTATTTTCCTCGTCAAAACGCGCTTTTAATTCAACAAGTACAAATACTTCCTTGCCATTTTCTGCAGCCTCTATCAGATATTCTACCACCTTACTCTGCCTTGCCATACGATAAAGAGTCATCTTAATTGAAATCACATCTGGATCATTTGCCGCCTCATGAAGCATCTGCAAAAATGGCTTAATGCTTTCATATGGATAAGACAGTAATTTATCCTCTTTTCTGATTTGATCAAGGATTGGCTGACCCTGACTAAACATAGGAGACTTCTGCGGTACGCGCTTTTCAAAAAATAACTGTGTATTTTTTCGAAGCAGATCCTGAATTTCATAGGCAAAGGACAGATCAAGCGGTGACTTTGCATAATACACATAGCAGGAATTTAAATCAAGATGACCACAAAGCGTCTTTACTGTTTCACCGCTTAAATCACCTTCAATTTCAAGACGAAGCGGCGCCAGCTTCTTTCTTTTCTTAATCAGCTTCTCCATAAAATCGCGGTAATCAAGATCCTCATCATATAATGCATCTGCATCAATATCTGCATTTCTTGTAATTCGTATAATAGCCTTTTCCTTTACCTGATAACCTTTAAAAATCCTTGGCATATAATGAAGAATAAGATCCTCTGAGAGCATATACATATCGCTTCCCTTGACGTTAATTAGTCTTGGAAAAATTTTCCCTGATCCCGTATTAACACACGGAATAATGCCAAGACGCTTTTTCCCGCTCTTATTCTCAAGCGCTGCCACCGCATAAAGCTCGCGATTTCTTAAAAATGGAAAGGTCTGTCGTTTTCCAATCATGGATGGAGATAATAGCGGCTCTATTTCTGCCTGAAAATATGCTCTGAGTCGTGTACTTTCCTGTTGAGTGATCTTATGAAAATCTACCAGACGCACTCCCTGCTTTTCCAGGCTGTGCATAATCTGTGTGTACACGATATCCTTTCTCGCATTTAATTCCTGAACACGCGGCAAAATTGCACGGATCTGCTCCTGCGCCGTCATCTGTGTCTTATTTTCACGCTCTCCTTTTCCTAGCAGTTCCTGATCAATCAGTGATCCTACACGAACCATGAAAAATTCATCCAAATTACTCTGATAAATTGCCGCGAATGAAAGACGCTCGCATAGCGGCACCTTTATATTCTCTGCCTCCTCCAGTACACGCTCGTTAAATTTAAGCCATGAAAGCTCTCTGTTCATAAAAATTTCTTTTTGCATCTTTGCGCCTTTTCCCTTCTGTGCCTTGCTACATTTTTATTTGATATTCTGCCTATCGCAAAGCAGTGTAACAGCACTCGGTCAAGTCTGCGACGCATTTATGTAAATTTTAGGTAAAATAAAAAAAACTGACCTGCCAACTTTCCTGACAAATCAGTTTTTTTCTTATTCAAAATAGATTTTTAAAATTTTTTGCAGCCTCTTGGAGCACACAGGGGCTGCCAATCCTGTAAAGCAGCCTGTAATCATTGCGCTGAGCATTAAAACAGGCAAATATGCCACTACGCTTATAGACTGTGTAATCACAATTGCTGCCAAAATTTGTCCGATATTATGGGCGGCAGCTCCGCACATACTTATCAGCACTAGAAATTTTTTCTTAAGGAGCGCACTAATAAGGCTCATGACAAGCCAACACAGAATACCGCCAGACAAACTATAAAAAAATGAAATCATCTGTCCGCCAAACATGCTTCCAAGAAGGATTCGCACGATCAGCACAAAGAGTGCTTCCTTTGGTCCATATAAAACCAGTACAAGAAGTGTTACGATATTGGCTAGTCCAAGCTTAATTCCTGGAATCGGTACAATCGGACCGATCATGGATTCTGCCGTAAAGATTGTAAGCGCAATCACTGAAAACATTGCAAGCGCTGTCATCTTTTTGATATCCATTTTATTTGCTTTCTCTGCTGTATTCCTTTTATCTTTTTTCTTTGTTTCCATTTTTGTTTATTCTTTCTTTCTCAAAAAATCAGACAGCTGCCATATATATACAAGTTACGTACCGCATGGTGACTCTATTGCCTCTAGTATGTCAGCACATCAAATTCATCATCCGTTTCTTCTGGTGCCGCCGTGATCACAAGATGATTTGGCAGACACACAATCGGAAGAGAACCTTTTCCTTTCCACACGGTATGCATACAAATCTTATCCGGGCAGCTCGCACCGCTCACATGAATCCCGTCTTTGTCTACAGTAATCTCATTCCAGTTTTCGCCATCTTCAATGCGAAATGTCTCTTCGTGATCATTCGAAATAATTTTAATTAATGTTCCATTCTGATAAATTGCTGCGCTTGCCGATTCTTTTTTTGCCAGAAATTGGTGCGCAGTCCAGACCGCAGACAATATAAATATCAAACTTAGTATTGAAGCGATTATAATTGCTCGTTTCTTTTCGCTCATTCTTCCACCTGTTCATACGAGGAATCTGTCAATGTAAACATATCTTTTAATCCATCTGTTACAATCACCTCTTTATCCTCAGTTACAAACACAGCCTCTGCCTGATAAATCTCTAACAGCGGCAGACTGTCTTCATAGCCAAGCACAAAGCATGCAGTAGACAGGCCATCGCTTAGCCATCCGTCATCACAGACAATTGTGACGGAGATTAGTCCGCTCTCTGCCGGATATCCTGTCTTTGGATCTAAAATATGATGATAGCGAACACCATCTTCAATCACATATTTTTCATAATCTCCAGATGTAGATATACTGCATGTTCCATCAATCGTTAGTGAACCAAGATACGATTCGCCATCTTCATTGCGTGGATTTGCAATGCCGATCTTCCACGGTTTTCCATCTGGCTTTTTTCCATACGTCAAAATACTTCCGCCCACAGATACCACTGCTGCATCAGCATCTGCCTCTTCTAACATTTTTCGTGCTTCATCACATCCGATTCCTTTTCCGACTGCTCCAAGATCAATCTGCACACCATCTTTTAAAAACACTTCACCGTCACCCAGATTTATTTTTTCCCAGCCAGTCTCTAAAAGAAGCTCTGTCAGTTCGCTTTTTGATGGAATATATGGATTGTCACTTTCCAGATTCCAAAGCTGCGATACGCGGCCTAATGTCGGATCAAATGCACCACTGCTTTTTCTCGCAAGATCAAGCACATTTTCCAGATAACTATATGTCCACTTTGATGGCATAACAGGCTCGCTCTCTGATGCATTTTCATTGATATTGGCAATATCGCTGCCTTCAATGCGCCATGATAAATATTTGTTTTCAATATCAGAAAGCATGTCCATAATATCTTTTGCAGTTCTATCCGAACCATAAACACGGACGCTGCAGTCTGTTCCCATTGCAGTATCTGTTATGCTCTCGCTGTCAGTCTTATCAGCCCAAACAAACTGTGTGCCAATGCATGAACAGACCATAACACAAGTTATTTTCAAAAGGCTGGCAAAGCTTTTCTTTCGATTCATGAAAATCTTCCTTTCTCTCATTGGTTGCTGTTCTATATTCTACAAAAGGCTGGCTACGAGTCATATGGCAGCCAGCCTTTTGCTTACTATCTACTATTTCAAATTGTTTTATTACTGTGCTGTTACAGTTCCCTTTACAGACGGATATCCAGTTGCTTCTAACTCGATCTCATAGGAATCGCTTCCGTCAAATACCTTAACGTTTCCATCCTGACCTTCAATTTCAGCATCCAGATTTATGCTTCCATCCTCATTGAATAAGATACCTGCAATGCCCTTGGCCTTTACTGGCTCGCCATTTACAATAACACTTGTTACCTGTGCCGCATAGTCAGCACCAGTCAGTCCCTGCTCATTATCTGCGATTACAACAGCATTATTTTCAATAGAAACACTACCTTCCTCTAAGCCAGACTCAACAAGTGTGCTTGACTTCTTGCTTGCATACTTGTCATCTGAGAAGGTAACTGTATAGCTGCCCGGCTTTAAATCACCGCTCAGAGTAATTACGTTGTCCTCTACGCTGTAAAGTCCATCTTCTACGGCAGTACGTCCTGCTGCGACAGCCTCTACACTATAATCACTGTCATCTGGTGTTGTATATGTGATATTGATTGCAGTGCCATCCTTCTGATAAGTAACACTCTCATCTATTGTAATGGAATATTCTTCTCCAAGAAGCTCCTTGCAGTACAGATCAGTCTCAATAGAGATATCATCCTGGTCTGCCAACATGTAAGTTACCTTTGTGATTGTCTTTCCCTGAATATCAGCAAAACGCTGCCATGACGGTGTATTTCCATGTGGCTCAGTCATCTCTTCTGCCGCAAACGCAATCTCATTTGCACGCAGCCATAAATTGTCCAAATGCTCAAGTCCATAAATTTCTCCATCAGATGTTTCAAGAAGTGCACCCTGAATATCAGCAGATTCAATCTCAAGACCGTCAAAGTCGATTTGATAATTTCCCCATGTCGAAACTGTTGCAAAGGAAACTGTTACATTTTCTGCCTCTTTAGTTGTTCCAATTGTCTGGCTTAAGGTACCATCAGAATTGATTACCTTATACTCAGCCGGAACTTCTTCTGATACTTCTTCAAGTGATGATACGAACTCAACAAGTGGATTGCTGCACTCAGTACCAGCTTCGATTGCTGCCTTTACATCGTCATACAATGTCTTTGGAATTGCCACATTTACACTGGATGGTCCTAAAATATCGGTTCCATCGCCATTCTGCTCAAAATAGCTTTTTTCAAAACGCTGAGATTTCTGGCTTGTCGCAGAAGTAACGGAATCATAAATACCTTCCTCACGAAGACCTGCTGCTGTTACCTTATCCTCTGCATCATACTGACCTGCGGCTGCATCTTCAAGTGCCTCTGGCTGTACATGATTGATTTCTCCATAATAAAAATCTGCATATGGAACATTAATCTTACCAAAGTAATATTCACTTGCCTCAATGCTTACTGTCTGTGCCTCATCCTCTGCACCAGAAGCTTCCTCTGTCTGTGCCTCGCTTGTTGCCGGTGTGCTCTCACTTTTTAAAACTCCTCCAAAAGCGCTCATATTTCCTGCTGCCAAGGTACTTGCCGCCAATACAGCTAATGCCATTTTTGTTCTCATAAATGATATCTCCTTCCTGATAAGGCATCTATCAGCTTCTGCTTGCTTTGATTTGCATACGCTGTAATATTGCCGATGGCAGTTAGTATATTCTAACACAATCATAAAAATCAACACCCTTATTGAGAAAAAAAGGCTATTTATATAAAAACAGCAATTTGACGTTTTTCATATGTTTTATTGTGAACTCTAGTTAGTCATTTCTAACAATTTTTAATTATGCTTTTCCTTTTATACGAACTGTCTTTCTTCATTTTTGTCTATTTCTTGTTAGTTTGCACTAACTCAATGTCTTTTTTTCGTCTTTTTTGCGCTTCCTGTTTGCTTGTGATGTATTTTTTCTTATGTTACACTACATTTATGATACAAATGTCAAAAGCTCTTAAAGCCAATGCAAGCTCGCTTACAAGATAATTTTGATCTCTTGGTCATATAACATCTCATATAAATCGTATAAACGGAGGTAATCAAATATCTATGTTGTTTATTTTTTCACTGATCATCGCATCAATCTTTGCACTGACTGCAAAATCCACGATCAAACGTCATCCGTATCCCTGGTACATAGGTGCACTTGCGCTTACACTTTTTATATCACTATTTCCTTTTTCAAGGAATCTGCCAGAGGCTGTCACTTTCCTTCTTGATCTATTTCGCCGCGGTGCCCTTTCATGCGCACTCTGGTGTATTGTCATGTGGACAGGTGCCTTCTCTAACGGTTCTTGGCTGATTAAGCGACTTATGCCAGTGCGCGGTGAGCTTTCTATCTTTGCCGCAATGCTGACGCTTGGTCACAACATTGGCTATGGAAGAACTTATTTCGTGCGTTTCTTTACCAATGCATCCGCACTTCCTGCCAATCAATTCGCTGCCTGCATCATTACAATTATTCTTCTTATCATTATGATTCCGCTTACTATCCTTTCTTTTCCAAAGATTCGTAAGCGCATGAAAGCAAAAAAGTGGAAGCAGATCCAGCGCTTTGCTTACCTGTTTTACGCGCTGCTCTACCTCCACATTATGCTATTATTTATTCCGCTTGCCAAAGATGGCAAGGATGGCTACTACTTTTCTGTAATTGTTTACACGGCAATTTTCCTTGGATATGCAATCTGCAGAATACGCAAATGGTATTTCCTAAAGAAAAAGCCGGAACACCGCCGTGAATTTACATCCATTTGCTTTGGGTTATTTCTTGCTGTTATGGTTATTATCTGTGCCGTTTCAAGCCCAAAAGATACTATAGCTGATGGCAATTTGAATGCAGAAATGACTAAAAATACAACTATCGAATCTGAGATTGTTTCCACAGAGGTTTCTCAATCTTTTGATGATACGACTCTCACCGATGGCGTTTATGAGGGAAAAGCCTACGGCTATGATGGCGCTGTAAAGGCAACAGTCACAATCAAGGATGGCAAAATCACTGATATCTCCTGCAGCAGTGCCGAGAGCGACCTATGGTACTTCGATAAATGCAAAGACAAGGTTGTTTCTGAAATTCTTGAAGCACAAAATACCAATGTTGATGCAGTTTCCGGTGCAACCTACAGCTCAAATGGAATCAAAAAAGCTGTGCTTGATGCATTAAAACAGGCTGGATTCCCAGCAAACTAATTAGGCGCGCATAAAGTAAATCAAAACAAGGGGCAGGAATTAAAAAAATTCTCTGCCCCACTGTTTTTATTACTTATTCAATTGCTGCCAATGCCTGTGCCAGATCTGCAATCAGATCTTTCTTATCTTCAAGTCCACAAGAAATACGAACCAGTCCTGCCGGAACACCAGCTGCTGCTAACTGCTCGTCATTCATCTGGCGATGTGTGGATGTTGCTGGGTTTAAGCAGCAAGTACGTGCATCTGCAACATGTGTCTCGATTGCTGCAAGCTTTAAGTGCTTCATAAATGTCTCTGCTGCTGCACGGCCACCCTTTAACTCAAATGAAACGACACCGCATCCTCCATTTGGAAGATACTTCTTTGCGCGCTCATAGTACTTGTCTGTAGGCAGCCCCGGATAATTTACATAAGCAACCTGCGGCTGTGCCTGTAAAAACTCTGCTACGGCCTGTCCATTTTCAACATGACGCGGCATTCTTACGTGAAGTGACTCCAGACCAAGATTTAAGATAAATGCATTCTGTGGAGACTGGATACATCCAAGGTCACGCATCAGCTGAGATGTACACTTTGTGATGAAGGCACCACCCATGCCAAACTTCTCTGCATATGTAACTCCATGATAAGATTCATCAGGTGTACACAGGCCTGGGAATTTCTCTGCATGAGCCATCCAGTCAAAATGACCGCCATCTACAATTGCACCGCCAAGTGCCGCACCATGTCCATCCATATATTTTGTTGTGGAATGTGTTACGATATCTGCACCCCACTCGATTGGACGGCAGTTTACCGGAGTCGGGAATGTGTTATCCACAATTAACGGAACGCCATGTGCATGAGCGGCCTTTGCAAACTTTTCAATATCAAGAACTGTCAGTGCCGGATTTGCGATAGTCTCACCAAATACAGCTCTGGTATCTTCTGTAAATGCCGCATTTAATTCTTCCTCTGTGCAGTCAGGAGAAACAAAAGTAGCACTAATACCCATCTTTGCCAGTGTTACAGCAATCAGGTTATAAGTTCCGCCATAAATAGATGAAGAAGCTACGATATGACTGCCGCACTCACAAATATTAAACAGAGCAAAAAAGTTTGCTGCCTGTCCTGATGAAGTCAGCATCGCTGCTGTACCGCCTTCAAGTTCTGCAATCTTTGCTGCAACATAGTCATTTGTTGGGTTCTGCAGACGGCTGTAAAAATAACCAGATGCTTCCAAATCAAATAACTTGCCCATATCCTCACTCGTATCATACTTAAATGTCGTAGACTGAATAATCGGAATCTGACGCGGTTCTCCATTTCCCGGCGTATAGCCTGCCTGCACACATTTGGTATTTAACGTATAATCACTCACTGTTTTGCCCTCCATATATTGTCATTTTTTTCAACTGTCCCTATAATACCATATATGACTAGAAAATTCTAGTATTATCTGTAGGATTCATCCCAACATATCTCTAAACCAAGCATCCTCCAACATATTATAAACATGCTCATTTGGTGTGCCTGCCCAAAGCTTATCTGCCGAAAAATATGTTTGATTGCTCTTTCCCATCATTTTTTTCGCAAATGCTCCTATTGCACGCGATCTTGACTGTCCGGCATAGCAGTGAATTAACAGCGTATCTACATCCATATGACTGCGAATAAATGCGATAACAGAATCTGCCATATTTTCATCAAACAATACAGCACCTTTTGTTTCCTTCACCACATCATCAAAATATAAAGTAAGAACGCCTTTACAAAATTTATTTTCTGCAAAGGTAACACCAAAACCACCTGTGTGAGTATCCTGAATCGAAATGACTGCATATGTATCTTTTCTTTTTGCGTCCTCCTCACATCCTGCCGGATAATAATGATCCATCACAAAATCAAAAGCTTCATTTAATGACTTAACTAATATTCGTCTCATATGCACTCCTCCCAAAAATCACCTAGTCTAATGTTAGATACTTACTAACGTCTCCCACTCTATGCTCTGCTTTGGTGCAAATGCCTCGGAATCCAGATACTTGTAAATTGATCTAAGAAGCGCTTTTCCTTCTGGATACTGCTGCAAATCCTGAAGTCCAAGTGTGGAATAGAGAAGTTTTCCATTTCCGACGCGGCACTCAAACAGCTGCGCCATTGGTCTTAAAAATGCATAGCTGTCCATTTCTGTAATAATAGCGTCAAATGGCTGTTTTACTGTATCTGGCAGTATAACAGCTCTTTGATTTGCCATTGGCCACCACTGCCAATTTGTATGGCTCTCTGTTGGAAACTCCTTAAACAATGGATGATCTTTTTGAATCAGCTGTCCCATCGCACCTTCCTGTCTTCCAAACGTTCCAACTGACCAGAAATCTGTTGAAAATTGAGCACGAATTGAATTATGGAAGGAACTTTCCTCTGACTTTGGCGAATAATATACTATACCGCCATTATCAAGCACCTTCTTTGCCTGCAAATCCAACTTAGTTGTCTCATAAACGCTTTCTGGGCATTTGGGCAGCTCACTCTTATAAATCCAAATCGGATATGAATTAACTGCATCTGCAATCTTAACAGTAAGATCACAGCGAACTGGTGCTGTAATTTTATTATTCAGTTCAATCTTTAATGTTCCTGCTTTGCTAAGTGTTCCCTTTGGGCATGAAACAGCGCTCATATGACCACTCTTTACAGCGACCTTTCTCACACTATCTAATTCTTCATTCGGCATATATGCCCACAATGTCCACTCCAGATCTCCAGCACAGTCTATCTTTCCATAATTGGCTACCTGCACATCTGCACAAAATGTCTCACCTTCTTCATAAGTATACTTTTCAATACCAACTAATACAAGCTGTTCTTTAAAGAAAGCTCTAAAATTTTCTGGTTTTGCAAAATCAAATGGCTTTGGCTCTAAATGTGAATCAAGCATTCCCACAAGAGCAGTTCCCTGTCCTGGAAAATCCTGCAGTCCAAGAAGTGAAATACCAGACAGATCTTTTGTACGCATCGCAGCTTCGATCTCCTCTCTGTAACAAAGCCTTGATAGTTCTCCAGTTGCCTCAACGTACTTCTTCCAAACAGGCTCTAATCCCTTTTCGCGAACCATACGCTGAATACGTCTATAATTTGCTGGATCAGAAATCCCCTTAAAATGTGCAAGCTCATCAAAATCAGGTAGAACTTCAAACTGACCAACTTCAAAGCTAAACACTGGCTTTTTATACTGCTCTCGAATCTTTCTTAAGGTTTCATCAAAATTTGTCTTCGCATTTGGATACTGATTATTGATATAGCCCTTAATGTTAACCTTTGCCAGCTTTCCATTTGCCTTTTCATAAGCATCAACTTTGGCTGCTTCCTCTGGTGTCTCTGGATTTCCTGCAAGCGTTCCTCTTATTCTGTAATTATAAAAGCTTTGTGATGCATAGAAATCACTCTCTTCATCGCATCCTTCATTTCCATAATGCGCATTTGACGCATTAGCATAAAGTCTTGTCGGATCCTGTTTTTTTGCATCCTGCAGCATCTTATGCATTCTGCTTGTGCCAAGCGCTCCGCAATGAAGCTCATTTCCAAATGTCAGCATGACAAAAGATGGATGATTGGCAAGTGCTTTTATAATTTGGCGCAGTTCCTTTTGATAATACGAGAAACTTTCATCAAATTCAAATGCATGCTTTGGATCCCAGTGTGAAAGCTCTGGCTGCATCAAAATGCCCATCTCATCAGCTGCAAAAAATGCTGCCTCTGGCGGACAATGCGAATGAAAACGCACCATATTGATGCCATAATCTTTATATGTCTGTAAAATATTCTTCCACGCTTCCTTTTCCATTGGAATATAGCCTGTCTCTGGAAATTCTGCACAGTTTGCCTCACTTCGAAGGAAAATTCTTCTGCCGTTTAATGACAGATGACCATGTCCATCATCACCAAATGTACGAATGCCGAAGCTAACAGTCTTTTCATCTTCTTTTTGATTTATTTCACTTTCAGATGACTGCAAATCATTTTTATATAGTGCAGCTGTCAGTTCATATAACTTTCCATCATATTCATCCCAGTTTGCTGCTGACGATGAAATAAGTAAATCCTCTGCCACAATTGTTTTTCTGGAATTTGAAGTCATTACACTAATTTTTTGCTCATAGTCATGCAAAAGTACACTGCTTTTTAAAACAAGCACGCCTTCAAATGGTTCATCATATGTATCAAGATCTATCTCTGCGCGAAGCTTTCCTCCATCCTTAGGGTACACGCGTACCTGCGATAAAAAGATCGGATTTTCCTCACGAAGACGAATATAACCAAGAAGTCCATTCCAATTTGTCTGTGTCTCATCTGTTGCTGCCGATGAATAGACAATAGCATCGTGCGGCAGACCTGGATAACTGTTATCTGACTCAACGCGAAGTCTATGAATGCCTTCATGACCAGTAAGTTCAAATACATGTGGTGTGCTTATTGTCTGTTCCTCGTATGATGATATTTCCTCGCCGTCTAAATAAACACGCACACATCTGGCTCGCTCAATCTCAAAGAAAGTGCGGCATTTATCTGCTGGTGCAATCGTAATTTCCTGCTCAAAATATGCCGGGCCTTCATACGTATGCTTTCTTGTAAATCGTGTTGCTATCACATCATCATCAAAACTCTGCGCAGTTGTCTCATCTGGATGACATGAATTGTCGAGCCGATCTTCATGACCGACTCCAAACTCATCAAGTGTTCCTGGCAGATATACCATTTTATTTAGAGAAGTTTCCTTCTCTCCCGGCAGCATAAGCTGCCAGGGTTTTGTTGTTAAATCTACTAGTCTCATGATTTTCCTCGCTTTTTGCTTAACATTTATTGTTTCTGATATAGTGTTGCCATCATATGAGACGGCTCTATTTCAAGCGCCTCATTTAAAAATTCTGCTGCCTTTTCGCGGTTTTGTAAGCCAATATTTCCAAGTGCCATCAGATAACAGCAGTGTGCACGATTTTTCTTTGTATAATCCTCATCAAAAATCAGAAAATCTGGAAGTGATACAGCAAAGTATTCAATCTTGCCCTCATCATTTAAATGCTGCTCACCGTAATCAATCAGACGATAAAAACGTGATTTTGCCTCTCTTGTTTTTCCTAATTTTTCAAATGCAAGTCCCTGATAGAGAATCATATCAGCCGGCTGATCATTATAGTACATAGCACCCGCTGGTTCATCTGTTCCAATCGTCGCAGTTTCAAAACATGTTTTTGCTTCATCATGTTTTCCCTGTGCTTCAAGCGCAAGTCCAAGATGATAAAACAGATGATTATCCTTTGTTCCCTCTAGCTTGCCTTCTCCAAGATTTTCTGGATATACAAGTGCTTTTTTAAGCAACTTCTCTGCCTGTTCATATTTTTCTGATGCCAAGCACTGTTTTGCCATCTCGAGTAAGGAAATAGTATACTGCGTTGTAATCTTTCCTTCGCCGCCCTCCCACGGATGGAAACGGCGTCCCATAATGCAGCGATAAGCGCGTTCATATTCTCCGCACATATTCATAAGAGTAATATATTCAATATACAAATCATCACGGCTCTCTGCAAGAGATGGATCTTCATCATATTTTGCTAAACGCTCTTTGAAGCTATATCCAAGCTTTTTGTAAAGCTGATCTAATTCAAGGAAAATACGGGCATCCTTACGATTTAGTGAAAATGCTTTCTCTAGTTCACGCTTAGCTGCCTTAGAATCACCCATTTTGTTGTAATAAGCCAGTGCAAGGTTTCTATGAACGATTGAAAATGTGTCATCTGCCTTCTCAGACATTTCCCACAATTCAACAGATTTCTTCCACTGTAATTTATCATAAAAAAGATTGCCCAGGTAATAAGGCGCCTTCTTTTTGCAGCCATTTTCAATCGCAAATGTAAGTACAGCAATATCATCAAGCTTATTCGGGAAGCAATAATCGAAAGCACAGCTTTCTGCCTTCTCAAGTGACTTCTTTGCTGCATCATCTTCACCCATTTTTTCTTCATAATAAGCTGCATAATAATACAGCATCGGATATTTCTTTGTGCACTGCTTTAAAACTAAAACAGCGTCCTCATATGCGCCCCACTGCGCAAAATCTCTTGCTGTCATCAAATAATTTTCCTGGAAATTACGCATCAGTCCATTCAAGTCATCAAGCATTTTCTGCTTCTTTTCTGAATCATTCTCTGCCTTTATTGCCTCAAAACCAGATACAAAATCAAATGGATCAAGTTCTAAATTATCCTCGATCATACGAGCTGCAGCCTTTTCTTTTCCAAGCTTTGCAAGAAGCCATGCACGTAATCCTCTTGCCTTAATATTATGCGCATTCTTAACAAGTGAGCGATCAATGTGCTCAAGCGCAGTTTCAAATTGACCTTTCTTTGCCGCAAGCGCTGCCATATAATAGAATGACATTTCCTGCTGTTCATTGCTCCATGCTGCCTTATAAAAAGCATC
>OGQX01002581.1_pt1 | contig 13624 bp, 8 predicted proteins | sample 1553291 | NCBI WGS metagenome assembly OGQX01 (sample SAMEA2580030, study PRJEB22360) | human gut metagenome | biome: human gut; feature: human-associated habitat; material: faeces | place: Denmark | collected 2008/2010
ATGATGGTTTCCCATCATACGCCGGATGCAGAAGGGGTGGAGCGGATGCGTAAGCTGGCTCTGGAAGGAAGGGAAGGCAGGAAAACCTCTTCCTCCGGTGCCATGATGGAAAGGGCAGGGCAGTTTCTCTGCTTCTTCCCCGGCAGCTCCCGGAAAGATACTATGCCTGCGAAAGACCTGCTCCATTTTTTTTATGAATTTTGTAAAGAAAAAGAAAAGCCCCCTTACGGGGAAACTGGTATAATAACAAATAACCATGAAGTTCTTCTGACCGCTCCTCCCTGGGTGCTGACTGGGAAAGTCCTTTTCCATCCGGTGGTTACAGGGAGAAACCAGTATCTTCTTGATGCCGGCAGTGTGGGACAGCTGGTCCTTCGAAAGGCGGAAAAGGATGACTCCATGGAGCCTCTGGGCATGAAGGGAAGGAAAAGGGTATTTCAAATCCTTCAGGAAAAAGGAATCCCTTCGGTGCTTCGCAGAGAATGGCCGGTAGTGGCCGATGAACATCATATTTACTGGACCTGCTTTCTTCGGGGAAGCAGACAGGGCCGGGTGACGGAAGGTACGAAGTCCTTTCTCCTTCTGACACTCACCTTAAGGGATAAGGAGAATGAATGAACAACATGAAAAATCTGGGAAAAGATATTAAGACCGTACTCATTACCAAAGAACAGATTGAAAAACGAGTGGAAGAACTGGGCCGTCAGATTACGAAAGACTATGAAGGAAAAGATGTGGTGCTGGTTGGCATTCTGAAAGGTGCCATGCCTTTCCTCTGTGACCTGATGCGGTCCATTGACCTCCCTGTCACACTGGACACCATGTGCGTATCCAGCTACGGCAACAGCACCGTTTCTTCCGGCCATGTGAATATTAAAAAGGACCTGGACCGGGATATCCGGGGCAAGAACGTGATCGTAGTGGAAGATATCATCGATACCGGCATTACCATGAGCGCACTGGTACCCCTTCTCAAACAGAGGGGCGCTGCTTCTGTGGAACTGGCCATCTGTCTTAACAAGAAGGAAAGACGGGAAAAAGAAGTGGACGTAAAATACGTGGGCTTTGACATTCCCGATGAATTCATCGTAGGCTATGGCTGCGACTATGCGGAAAAATACAGAAATCTGCCGGACGTATGTGTCCTGGACAGCCGGGTGTATACCAAAGCGTAAATATTTGGACGCTCCCTTCCGGAGCAACCGGGCTCGGACGGTTCGAAGATGGCTTGCCCTTTGGGCGTGAAGGGCTTACTTTGCTGCTAATCACTATTTTTCAACCTTTTACATTCCTGCAGGCAGGAAGCTGTTCCTGCGTGATGCAGGGGGACTGAAGCGGGCATAGGAATTCAAACAATCCTGTTGCTTAAATTTCTAAAAAATGGTAGAATAAATTACTGATTGAAAAGTCTCAATTTAGTCAGCGGGGTGGATGGTGGAAAGCACCGATTGAATCGCGCTTCCCCAACCGGTCAAATGGGCTTTTATTGCACAGATCATGAGAAGGAGGAATATATTGAATAAATTTATTAAGAATGTGGCACTCTACGTGCTTCTCATCATCATCGCAGTGTCCATATTCAATACATTTGTTCATCCCCAGGAAAAACATTCGGAAATCACCTACAGTGACTTTATTTCACAGGTGGAAAAGAAGAATGTGTCCTCGGTGGTGATGACAAATAACGCAGTTACCGGGAAGATGAAAGACGGCACTGAATTTGCCACATACATTCCTGACAATGATACCCAGCTTCTCAATAAGCTGAGTGACGGCAATGTGGCCATTACTGCCAAACCGCCGGAACAGCCGGCATGGTGGATGAGCCTTCTGTCCAATCTGCTTCCCATTATCATCCTCATTGCCGTCTGGTTCTGGATGATGAACCAGACCCAGGGCGGCGGCGGACGGGTTATGAGCTTCGGCAAGTCCAGAGCTAAAATGACCGGTGAAGGCCAGGTACACGTGAATTTTAACGATGTGGCCGGTGAAGATGAAGCCAAAGAAGAACTGTCGGAAGTGGTGGATTTTCTGAAGAATCCGGGACGGTACACCGCTATTGGTGCCAAGATCCCCAAGGGCGTCCTGCTGGTGGGACCTCCAGGTACCGGCAAGACCCTTCTGGCCAAGGCAGTGGCCGGAGAAGCCAAGGTACCCTTCTTCTCCATCTCAGGCTCCGACTTTGTGGAAATGTTCGTAGGTGTCGGTGCGTCCCGCGTGCGTGATCTCTTCGCCCAGGCAAAGAAGAATGCGCCCTGCATTGTATTTATCGATGAAATCGATGCCGTAGGCCGTCAGCGCGGAAGCGGACTGGGCGGCGGACATGATGAACGGGAACAGACATTGAACCAGCTCCTGGTAGAAATGGACGGTTTCGGTTCCAATGAAGGCATCATTACTCTGGCAGCTACCAACCGTCCTGATATCCTGGACCCTGCCCTCCTGCGCCCTGGTCGTTTTGACCGCCGCGTCGTAGTAGGCCGTCCGGACCTCAGAGGCCGTATCGCCATTCTCCGTGTCCATGCAAGAAACAAACCGCTGGAACCGGATGTGGACCTGCCTACCATTGCCAAGAAAGTACCGGGATTTACCGGCGCTGACCTGGCCAATATGCTGAATGAAGCAGCCCTTCTGGCAGCCAGGGATAACAGAAAAACCATTTCCATGGCAGATCTGGAAGAGGCATCTGAAAAAGTTTCCTACGGTCCTGAAAGAAAGAGCCACCGGGTGAGCGATGAAGAAAGAAAGCTCACGGCTTACCATGAATCGGGCCATGCCATTATGGCCACCCTTCTGAAGGATGCGGATCCGGTGCATAAAGTCACCATTATCCCCCGTGGACAGGCTGGCGGCTACACCATGATGCTGCCCCATGAAGAACGGTCCTTCATTACCAAATCCCATCTTCTGGCCCAGATCCGCGTAGCTTTAGGCGGACGCTGCGCTGAAAAGATTATTTTCAACGAAATCTCCAGCGGCGCTTCCGGAGACCTGCAGCAGGTCACCTCCATCCTCCGCAAGATGATTATGGAATGGGGCATGAGCGACCGCCTGGGACCCATGATTTTCGGTGAACACCAGGAGCAGATTTTCCTGGGCAAGCAGCTGGGTTCTGAAAGAAACTACGGCGAAACAGTAGCCACCATTATCGATGAAGAAATGCACAAGTACCTGGATGAGGCCTACAATGACACCATGCAGGCACTGACAGACAATCTGCCAGTGCTCCATGCCATGGCCAAGGCCCTGATGGAAGTAGAAACCATCAACCATACCCAGGTAGAAAACCTCTTCAAGTATCACTCCATCTACGCGCCCGGCGAGGAACCGAAGAAGGATGACACAGACAGCAGCGACTCCCCGCTTCCGCCTGCACCTTCTGACGACAGCCCCCTGCCTCCGGTGTTTGGAGAATAAGTGATGAAAACTGCGAAAGGACTTCCTTTCGCAGTTTTTTGATGGGATGTTCGCAAATAGTTTCCCTTCGAGATGCACACCATTGATTCAAGTCGAATAGAAAACTCTTGCAAACAGTTTCCTGTCGGGATGGATACCATTTGTTTCATACCGAAGGGGAAACCTATTGCGAATAGTTTCCTGTTGGGATAGATACCATTGCTTCAGGCCGAACAGGAAACCTTTCGCAAACAGTTTCCTGTCGGGGTGGATACCATTGCTTCAAGCCGAACAGGAAACCTTTCGCAAGTAGTTTCCTGTCGGGGTGGATACCATCGCTTCAAGCTGAACAGGAAACCTTTCGCAAATAGTTTCCTGTCGTAGTGGATACCATTTGTTTCAGGACGACCAGAAAACCTTTCGCAAGCAGACTTCCCCCATTTCCTGTATAATAAGGAGCGATACAGTATGGAAATGGAACATAAGGAGATATTATGAAATTACTGCGTTTGACACTGCAGGGCTTCAAGTCTTTTGCAGATAAAACTACCATAGAATTTGCTGATGGCATGACGGTGATCGTGGGACCCAACGGCTGCGGAAAGAGTAATATTTCCGATGCAGTGCGCTGGGTGCTGGGAGAGCAGAATGTGAGGAACCTTCGGGGACAGAAGGCAGAGGACATTATTTTTTCCGGCTCTGAAACCAGACAGGCAAAGAATGGAGCGGAAGTACAGCTGGTGCTGGATAATTCGTCCCATGAACTGCCGCTGGATACCACGGAAGTGTCCATTACCAGAAGGCTTCTCCGCAGCGGGGACAGTGATTTCAAAATCAACAAAAGAAGCTGCCGGCTGAAGGATATACAGGAGCTTCTGGCCAATACAGGTCTGGGGCGGGGCTCCCTGGCCATTATCGGGCAGAACCGGGTGGATCAGGTGCTGACGGCTCGGCCCGATGAGCGGCGTCTGATTTTTGAGGACGTGGCGGGCATCAGCTTGTACCGCATGCGGAAGAACGAAGGCCTCCGTAAGCTGGAAAAGACGGCAGAAAATATGGACCGGGTGCAGGATATGGTGGCTCTTCTGGATGAGCAGCTCATTCCTCTGAAGGAAGGGGCGGAAAAGGCCAGGGTCTATAAGGCGCTTATGAAGAAGAAAAGCGCTGTCACTGCCTCTATGGCGGTGCTGAAGCTGACATCCATCGGCCGCATGTTGTCCCGTTATGAAACGGAGTACCGGAATCTGGAAGAGGAAGATGTAAAATGGGACACCACCCTGTCCTCTCTGGCAGCGGAAAGGGAAAAGCTGGAAAAGCAGGCCCTTGATTTTCAGGAAGGCCTTCGCAGCCTGGGACAGCAGACCGCCGAAGCCCAGCAGAAAATGGAAGAACTTCGCGGCGATTTCCGGGTGAAGGAAGAAAGCTTCCATCATGCCGAGGAAAAGAAAGGGGAGCTGGCAGCAGCTGAAGAGGACCAGAAGGAAGCGGAAGCGGAACTGGCAGAGGAAATCAAAAGCGGTGAAGAGGAATATCAGGGCTATGTGGATGACTGCCGCCAGTGGAACGAAAAGAAAGAGAAGGGAGAAGAGGAGAAGAAGGCTCTGGAAGAAGCCCTGGCCCGCTCAGAGGCTTCCTACGCGGAAAAGCTGAAAGTGAACAGACAGCAGATGTCTGAAAAGATGCGGATGGAGCAGGAGCTGTCCCATGTGGAAGAGACCCTGCAGAGGCTGGAAGGAGAACGGAAAGAAGCACTCTCTTCACTGGAAGAGAAGAAAAAACGGCTGGCAGCCCTGCAAGAAGAGCTCGCTCTCTTAGTGAAAGAAGAAAAAGAAGGAGCAGAGCGCCTGTCAGATCTGGAAGAAGCAGGAAAGAAGGACAGCCTCCTTTTGAAAGAGGAGGAAAACCGGCGCTTTGCTCTGATGAATGAAAAGGGAAAGCAGGAGTCTGCCCTTTCCGCCATCCGATCCAGGAAAAATTATCTGGACCGGGCAGAAAAGGAATATGCCGATTTTTCCATGGCAGTCAAAAATATCATGGCCAGCCGGGATCTCTTTGGCACATCCATTCATGGCCCTCTGGGGGACCTGGTGCAGGTGCCGGAAGCCTATACGACAGCGGCGGAAGTGGCTCTGGGCAGCCGGATTTCCTGTATCGTTACGGATACCACTGAAGCGGCAGGCCGGATTATCCGCTGGCTGAAGGAACGGCATCTCGGAAGAGCCACCTTCTTTCCTCTGGAGTCCATGCATCCTTCTGCCTACGGCGGAGAGGAACAGAAGGCTGCCGGGGAAAAGGGCATCTGCGGCATTGCGTCGAATCTCATAAACTGCCATGACCGGTACCGGGATCTCCTCACGTCCCTTCTGGGACGGACCCTGATTGCGGAAACCTTGGATGATGCCAGAAGGGTGGCAAAGAAATATCGCTACCGGTTCCGCATTGTCACCCTGGACGGCCAGCTGGTCAATGCCGGCGGCTCCATGACCGGCGGTTCCATGAGAAAGAAGGAAAATACTTTCTTTGGCAGGAAACAGGAAATCCGCCGCCTCTCCCGGGAGGAAGAAGAGGGGCGAAAGGCGCTGGAAACATGCAGCCGAAAGCTGGAGGAGCAGGGCCATATTTGCGATACCCTGGCGGGAAAGGTCATGAAGGAAAGGGAGGAATGGCAGACCCTCAAAGTCAGCCTGGCCTCCCTCACTGCCCGGAGGGAAGGGATGGAAAAGACCCTGGAAGACCAAGAGAAGGCGGAAGAAGAGGAAATGGCGCTGAAGAAAAAACGGGACCTGGAACTGAGAGAAGGAGAAGAGCGGAGGACCCATATTTCCGAAAATCTGGAAAAGCTGGCGCAAATTCCGGAAATGGAAGAAGATGAGGAAAGCGAAAAGCTGAAAAAGAAACTGGAAGAAAAGAATGGAGAAATCCTTTCCATCCATGTGTCCCTTACCAAGGCCCGGGAATCCCTGGCCTTCGGAAAGCGCATGAAAGAGGACCGCGAAAAGGCGCTGGCAGAGCAGCAGGCGGACCGGGCCAAATTGGAAGAAGAAAAGAAAGAAAATGAAAAACTTCTGCAGGTGCTGAAGGAGGACATGGAAAGGCTGAAGGAGGAATTCCGGAAAGCCGAGTCCCTGTGGCAGGCCCGCATGCAGGATGATTCGTACCGGTTCGCCATGGAACAGAAGAAACTGGAGGAATCCTGGCGAAAGACCCAGGAACAGTCGTCTAAAGTGAAACGGGATATGGCGGAACGACAGGGACGAATTGACAATTTCAAAGCCCAGGAAGAAGAGGAGCTGCGCCGGCTTTCGGAAAACCATATGACCCGACAGGAGGCGGAAGCTCTCCGGCTTCCCGGCTCTATGGCAGATATGAGGAAGGAAGAGGAAAGCCTTTCCCGGAAGCTCTCCGCTCTGGGCCAGGTGAATCCCAATGGTGAGGAGGACTACCAGAAGCAGCTGGACAAGCGGACATTCTATGAAGAACAGATAGAGGATCTGACGAAGGCCAGAAACGGTCTGGAAACGGTGATTCGTGACATTGATCAAACCATGACTGACCAGTTCAGCAGGGCTTTCAAGGAAATCAACCAGGAATTCGGCCGCATTATGCAGCTCATGTTCCAGGGCGGCCGGGCCCGGCTGGAGCTTACCGACGAAGCCCATCCGCTGGAGGGCGGCGTGGAAATGTACCTCCAGCTTCCCGGCAAGAAACGGCAGCCCCTGTCCCTCATGTCCGGTGGCGAAAGGGCTCTGACAGTGATTGCTCTCCTCATTTCCTTCATGGCCTTCCGCCCGGCGCCTTTCTGCTTCGTAGATGAAATCGATGCAGCCCTGGACGATGCCAATGTGGAACGGTACAGCCGCATGATTGCGGACTATAAAAAGAAAACCCAGTTCATCGTCATTTCCCATAGAAAAAAGACCATGGAATTTGCAGACACACTGCAGGGCGTCACCATGGCCGAAAAAGGGGTATCTTCCCTGATTACGGTGAAAATGAAAGATTATGTGGAGTAGCGGGCATTGTGCTTATGGCCCATCCATGTCAAAATGGCGTCTGTCTTTGTGACAGGCGCCATTTTGACATGGGTTTTATTTACAATGTGGATGCCAGGAAGGCCATGAGAAGGAGGAGAAGAAGCATTTTCCGGTTATTCTTTCCTCTGAGGTCACGGTCTGCTATGTGGACGCCCCAGTTCCATCGGGTATACAGGGCCATGGCGAGCCACAGGAGCAGGGATGCCACGGTGAGGCGGAAGGTGCTTTCCTGGGGAATGCCCGGAACCATGCCGAAATCCACCGATACCATCATCAGCAGGGTGACGCAGACAAGGCCGCTGGTGAAATAGAGAAGCCACCTCGGTGCTTCCCGATATAAAAATTTTTCCTCTTCCGTAGAAGCTCTGCCGAGAAAATAGGACTTGATAAACCAGAGAATGATGAGGACGGCCACGCCGTCAAAAAGATAATTGTGTTCCATGGTGCACACTCCTTTTGCTTTTCTTTATTATGGACTATGGAATGGAATGGGGCAAGGGGGGACTGTCCGGCGAGGGAGAATGGCATTCCTATGGACAGGAAACTGCTTGCGAAAAGTTTCCTGCATGGCGTGATGAAGATGGTATTCATCTCGACGGGAAACTTTTCTTTCTTGTGCTACAATAGAGATGGGTATTGACTATTCGTTACTATTTCATGGTGAGGTGATTTCCATGGTACATAAAAAAATAATGGCTGTCCTGGCGGCAGGGTTTTTATGTTTTTCTTTTTCCTCCTATGCCAATGAGGGGCCTGACGCACCGAAGGAAGAGGTTCTGCCTTTTGCGGCAGCGGTGAAGTCGAATGGAAAGTGGGGCGTTGTTGATGGCAGTGGACAACAGGTGATTCCCCTTTCCTATGATAAGGTGGGCATCAGTCTGTCGGATCCTGATGTGAAGGATGATGATGCGGACAGCGAGCCGGGCCGGGAGAATCTGGTGGAAGTAGAGGAGAAGGGCCTTCGCGGCTTTTATAACCGGCAGGGGCAGGTGGTGGTTCCTGTTTCCTATGAAAGCCGTTCCGTGTGGAAGGACGGCGCCCTGGCAGTGCAGGGGAAGGATAAACGGATTTCTTTTTACCGGAAGGACGGCACGAAGATTTCCGATAAAACCTTTGAGCAGGTTTCTGATTTCCAAAATGATATGGCCATTGTGAAGGTGGACGGGAGGTACGGCTATCTTTCCATAGATGGAAAGGAAATCGCTCCGGTGTACCAGGAGGCCCGTTATTTTGAGGATGGCCTGGCGCCGGTGAGGAGCAAAGGCCGCTGGGGCGTCATTGACAGGGAAGGAAAAGAAGTGGTGGCGCCTCATTACAAAGATGCCGGTCCTTCTTACAGCGACGGCCTTCTGGCGGTGGAGGATAACCAGAATCACTGGGGCTTCATCGACGGAAAGGGACAGGAAGTGGTGCCCACGGTGTACAAGGCGGTGGTGCCTGTATTCAGTGAGCATATGACGGCCGTGGAGGACGCAGGAAAACTCTGGGGCTTTATGAACAATGAAGGCCAGATTACGGCAAAACTCCAGTTCAAGGCAGTGCTGACGCCTTTCTCGGAAGGCCTGGCCGGCGTGAAAACCACCGATGGCAATGGGTATGCCAGACCGGATGGCACCATCGCTTTCATGGCGGAATTTGACAAGCTCTATCCTTTTGAAGGAGGGCTGGCCGAAGTCCGTACCGGTGAGGTAGGGGAAACGGCCGTCATGCGCCGCTTCCCGGTAACCATCGGCATCGGCTGGGGATGGGGACACTGGTATCACCACCATCATCATTACCATCATCCCTTTGGCTGGGGCATCGGCTTCCCTGTGTGGGATCCCTGGTATTATGATTATGAAACGGTGCCCACCATCCGGGTGCAGCGGGGCTACATCAACAGCAGCGGAAGGGTCATTGCCAGTCCTTCCAATGACAGGGTCTTCAAACGGGGCGAAAAGGGAATCCTGATTCGCAATAACGGCCGGTACGGCTGGGTGAACAAAGAAGGCACCTTCATAGCCCACACCGTGTATCCCGGTCTGATTCCGGAAGAAGAGGACCATGTGCTTCTGGCTCAAAATGACAGTAAGAAATGGGGTATCCTTTCCTTGGATAATGGCAGCACCCTTGTCCCCTTTTCCTATGACTCCTTTTCTGCTCTTGGAAACGGGATCTACGGCTATAAGCTGAAAGACCGGTGGGGTCTGATTTCCAAAGATGGCACTGTCATCACAGCGCCTGTGTTCCGGGCCCTTTCCAGGGAAGGGGACGGTCTTATTCCGGTGAAGACGAAGGAGGGCTGGAAATTTGCAGGCCCTGACGGTAAAGATCGCATTACTTTCCAGGAAGAAGCTTCCGATGTGACACCGTTCCATGATGGAAGGGCCGGCGTGAAAATCAGAGGCAAGTGGGGCCTCATTGATACAACGGGACGGTTTGTAGTCAAACCTTCCTATGATGATCTGGATATTTTGTAATCTTACCATAAAAACCGGCAGGCATTGCTTCAGAGACCTGCTGGTTTTTATAGTGGAATGAAAAAGCCTTTTCTTCTGGCTCAGGGTGAAAAAGAACAGTAGGGGGTCCATTTTTTTATGAGACACCGCCCAGCCGGGGCATACACACTGTTTGACATCTCTCTTTCCCCGTATGATATAATAATCCCCATCAGGAGGTATCCTATGAAAGACCATAAGCAGCTGCTGGTGAAAATAGCCCTGGCTTTAGCGGTGATTTTCCTTTTTGGCGGCTTTTATCTGGCAAGTCCCGGCACTTTTTATGAAATCTGGCATCTTCTGCAGCGGGGAGAAATCCTTGAGATTGCAGCCTATATCCATTCCTTCGGCCGTTGGGCGGTGGTATCTGCTTTCCTGCTGACTGCTGTCATGAATGCAGTGGGATTTCCGCCGGCCATGATTTTCTCTACGGCCTGCACTTTGATTTTCGGCATTGTACCGGGCATTCTTCTGGCCTGGGCAGCGGAGACTGTGGGCGCCGGCATTAGTTTTCTCTTTTTCCGTACATTCCTTCGGGATACAGCGGAAAAACTGATTTCCGGAAACAGGAAACTGCAGGAATGGGATGAGAAAAGCAGGAGCGAGGGTTTCCGGATCATGATGATAGCCCGGGTGATTCCCTATTTCCCGGCAGCAGCGCTGAATGCCTTCGGCGCCCTTTCAAAAATGAGCTTTCGGGACTATATACTGGCTTCCTTCATCGGCAAATTTCCTGCCACTGCCCTGGAGGCGCTCATCGGCCATGATACGGTGACCATCCACCAGAATCCCCTGCGCCTGGGCGTGGTTATCGGGATTTCTATCCTTTTATATGCCATCTTTTTCATATGGGACAGGAGAAATCGGAAAGTGAGTGAAGAATGATGATGGATAAAAAAGAAGAAGAAAAGCTGGACCGGCTTTTTGATTTCTTCCGTGAAATCGACAAGGAAAAACTGATTACCCGCCAGACCTACGTAACCGGCGCCCGGCGCATGGAGGACGATGCGGAACATGCCTGGCATATGGCCATTATGGCTATCATGCTTTCGGAATACAGCAATGAGAAAATCGATGTGCTGAAAACGGTGTCCATGCTGCTGGTTCATGACCTGGTGGAAATTTATGCCGGCGACACCTATGCCTATGCAGGAGTGAGCAAACAGGAACAGCACGATAGAGAAGCCCAAAGTGCCGATAGACTTTTCGGCATGATTCCGGAAGAAGGAAAGAAACTTCGGGCCCTGTGGGATGAATTTGAAAGGGCCGACACACCGGAAGCCCGTTTCGCCCACACCATGGACAATATCCAGCCCATGATGCTGAATGATTATACCGGCGGGAAGGCATGGAAAGAGCATGGCGTCCATCTGTCCCAGATTTTAAAAAGAAACGAGCATACTGCAGAAGGCTCTCAAATCCTCTGGGAATACGCCAGAGAAAAAATCATCTCGCCCCATGTGGGAAAGGAGATAAAGGAGTAGAAGGAGCGGCCTGCCGCTTCCCGCTTACCGCAGGACTGTATTTTCGGAAGAGACCATAGATGATATAGGGTCAGACATCAGACTCACCATCCTTTACTTCGTTCAGGTTGATGTCAGTAAGGTAAGCACGTAACGGTGGCTTTATCATCATTGCTGGAAGGGCAGTCCACAAACTTTGGCGCCACAGGTGCTGTCAAGCCTTAGGACCTTCCGGCCCAGGAGCCGGCCAATCTTAAGAACCTTTTCTTTATCCCCTTTACAATCCTTCTTATATTTGCTAGAATGTTTCCATAACTACGGTGATGATGAAAAGGAGTACGCATAAGCAGCGAGCCGGTGAGGGTGAGAGACCGGCAGGATGCGGAAGGCGTTTCGGAGCTGCTGCCTGAACGGAGTAGGGTTGCTATGAATGAAGGCGGGCCATTGGCCAATGAGGGTGGAACCGCGGGTCAGGTATCCCTGTAACTCGTCCCTGTAACTTACTTGTTACAGGGATTTTTATATTGTTTTTAGGAGGACATATGACATTTCAGCAGATTGTTTTAGCACTCCAGAAGTTCTGGTCGAAAGAGGGCTGCGTACTTGGCGAAGCTTACGACACGGAAAAGGGTGCAGGCACCATGAATCCTGCCACTTTCCTTCGGGTTATCGGACCGGAACCCTGGAATGTGGCCTATGTAGAACCATCTCGCCGTCCTGATGACGGCCGTTACGGTGAAAACCCGAACCGTCTCTACCAGCACCATCAGTTCCAGGTTATTATGAAGCCGTCTCCCAACAATATTCAGGAAACCTATCTGGAATCTTTGAAGGAACTGGGCATTGACCCTGAAGAACATGATATCCGTTTTGTAGAGGATAACTGGGAGTCTCCGACACTGGGGGCCTGGGGCATCGGCTGGGAAGTATGGCTGGATGGCATGGAAATCACCCAGTTCACCTATTTCCAGCAGGTAGGCGGCATTGATGAACATCCGGTGGCTGTGGAAATCACCTACGGCCTGGAACGTATTGCCATGTATATTCAGGAAAAGGACAATGTGTATGATCTGGAATGGACTGACGGCGTGACCTACGGCGATATCTGGCACGAAAATGAATATGAACAGTCCGTATACAGCTATGAGCTGTCGGATCACGACATGCTTTTCAAGCTCTTTGATATGTATGAAGCAGAAGCCAAGAGGGTAGTGAAAGCAGGCATGGTGCTTCCTGCCTATGATTATGTACTGAAATGCTCCCATTCTTTTAATCTTCTGGATGCTGCCGGCGCTATTTCCCTGTCTGAACGGACGGAATACATTGCCCGGGTCAGAAATCTGGCCAGAATGTGCGCCAAGGGCTGGCTGGAGAAAAGAAAGGAACTGGGATTCCCCATGCTGAAAGGAAGTGAAGGAAAATGAGTAAGAATCTTCTTTTGGAAATCGGAACAGAGGAAATGCCTGCCAATATTATGGCTGGCGTAGTGGAACAGCTGAAGGAACTGTCCCGTGCAAAGTTTGAAGAAAATCGCATTTCCTTCTATGAAATCAAAGTTTATGCCACCCCCAGACGGCTGGCAGTGCTGGTGAAGGATGCAGCTGACCGTCAGCCGGATGAAGAAGTCAAGAAGCGTGGCCCTTCCATTAAAGCGGCTTTTGATGCTGATGGAAACCCCACCCGCGCAGCCCAGGGATTTGCCCGGGGCCAGCACATTGACCCGTCCCAGCTGGTGAAGGAAGGAGATTATACCTGGGCCCATGTGGTGAACCAGGGCAAGGCAGTGGAAGATGTACTGCCGGATCTTTTCCTCTCCCTCATTACAGGTCTGAATTTTACCAGAAGCATGCGCTGGGCCGATGAAGAAGCCCATTTCATCCGTCCTGTACGGTGGATTGTGGCACTGGCCGATGACAAGGTAATTCCTGTGGAATTTGCTCATGTGAAGAGCGGCCGCGTAAGCCGGGGCCATCGCTTCCTCTGCAAAGAACCGGTGACCATTGAAAAACCGGAAGATTATAAGGAAACCATGAGAAAGGCCTTCGTTATTGTGGACCAGGATGAAAGACGGGACATGATTAAAAAAGGCCTTCTGGAAACAGCAGAAAAGCTGGGCGGCCATGTATGGCACAATGCAGATCTTCTCGAAGAAATCAACTACCTGGTGGAATACCCCACGCCTCTTTACGGCAGAATCGATGATGAATTCCTGAAGCTGCCGGGAACGGCTGGGGGTCAACCCACTCCCGCATAT
>OGQX01002599.1_pt1 | contig 13563 bp, 13 predicted proteins | sample 1553291 | NCBI WGS metagenome assembly OGQX01 (sample SAMEA2580030, study PRJEB22360) | human gut metagenome | biome: human gut; feature: human-associated habitat; material: faeces | place: Denmark | collected 2008/2010
TAAAAATAAGTACATATGCTATGATGAAAAGACGAAAACATTAAGGAGGGCTAACAATGAATCAATTCTGTGAAATTACACCCGAACTGCGTCGGCTGGCCGCAAAGTCTGCCGAATGTTCAAAAATAGACCCGGAATTATACACAAGATACGATGTCAAACGCGGTCTGCGCGATCTGAACGGAAAAGGTGTCCTGGTCGGACTGACGGAGATCTCGGAAGTCAGTTCCACAAAAATTGTCAATGGTGAATCTGTTCCCGCAGACGGCGAGCTCTTCTATCGTGGTTACAATGTCAAAGATCTGATTGCCGGACTTCCCGAGGACAGCCACTTCGGCTTTGAGGAATGTACCTATCTGCTGCTTTTCGGCAAGCTTCCCAAGAAGCATGAGCTGCGCGATTTTTCGGCTCTGCTGAGCAGTTACCGGACGCTGCCGACCAGCTTTGTGCGTGACATTATTATGAAGGCGCCCAGCAAGGACATGATGAATACGCTTGCGCGCAGTGTCCTTACCTTATATTCTTACGATGAGATGGCGGATGATGTTTCGCTTCCCAATGTTCTCAGACAATGTCTGCAGTTAATCAGTCTTTTCCCGCTTTTATCCGTGTACGGTTATCAGGCATACAAGCATTATCATGACGGCGCGAGCCTGTTTATTCATTCCCCGAAGGAAGAATATTCCACCGCCGAAAATATTCTGCACATTTTAAGACCGGACAGCAAGTTCTCGCCGCTTGAAGCAAAGCTTTTGGATATTGCCCTGATTCTTCACATGGAACACGGCGGCGGTAACAACTCCACCTTTACCACCCACCTGGTATCTTCCTCCGGAACCGATACATACTCCGTTATTGCGGCATCGTTAGGTTCCCTCAAAGGTCCCAAGCACGGCGGTGCCAACATCAAGGTGGTGCGCATGTTCGACGATATGAAAGCCAATCTCAAGGACTGGACGGACGAGGAGGAGATCAGCCGTTACCTGACTGCCCTGCTCCACAAGGAAGCGTTCGATCATGCCGGTCTGATCTACGGTATGGGACACGCGGTCTATTCGCTGTCCGATCCGCGTGCACAGATCTTCCGCGGATTCGTAAAGCGTCTCTCCGCAGAAAAGGGCTATGAAAAAGAATTCGCACTCTACACGGCAGTGGAACGTCTTGCCCCGCAGATCATTGCCGCCGAGCGCAAGATCTATAAAGGTGTCAGCCCGAATGTCGACTTCTTCAGCGGATTCGCCTACAGCATGCTCGGACTTCCGGTCGAACTCTACACGCCGATTTTCGCCATCGCGCGAATCGCCGGATGGAGTGCGCACCGTCTGGAGGAAGTTGCAGGCGGCGGCAAGATCATGCGTCCTGCCTACAAAAATGTCGGTGAGCATAAGATTTATGTCCCGATGGATGAGCGTGTCTGATTTTCACAGCACACCTCATTCTAAAAAAGCCGCCCCGGACTGACGGAGCGGACAAAATGGAATACTATGGAAAATACGCGAGATGAGAGAACTCCGTCTGTAATGGACGGGGCTCTTCTTTAGAGGAAAATGCGAGTGTTTCTTTCATGCCGCGTTTGACATCTTATTCTGTGTCTTTGCCACGTTTGAACACTCCGCCGGCTGTGTCCGACACGCCGCAGACAATGAGCGACCTTCCTAGTGGCGCTAATGCCGCTGCTTCACAGACAATATAAAATCGCGCGAACCGAAACTCGTTGGCATCTGCTATTGAAAATAGGGCAGATGCCAATTCAGACATCGGCTTCGCGCGATTATGTTTTGTTCAGCAGCGGTATAAGCGCCACACGAAAGCTCTAAAATTGTCTGTGGCGTGCGGACTCATCCGGCGGAGTGCTCCAAACTTGGAAAGACACGGATCATCAGGGATGTCAAACGCGGTATGATTAGAAACACCGGATTTTACGATCAGAAGAACCGCCGGCCATTATAGCCGGAGTTCTAAGTTCGCATATTGCCACATGCTTCCTCCTGCCCGCTCCGTCAATCCGCGGGCAGCTCTTTTAAACACTCTGATATACTTTCAGTTCAAACCAGAAGGTAGAACCTTTGCCCACTTCGCTCTCTACTCCGTAGCGTGCATCGTGCAGTTCCAGAATATTTTTTACAATCGAAAGTCCGAGTCCGGTTCCCATGACCGCCCGCTTGTGTGTCTTGTCCACTTTATAGTAGCGGTCCCACACATACGGAAGCGCCTCCGGAGCGATTCCCTCGCCGCTGTCCGTCACTTCGATCCGCACATATCCGTCTTCCCGCACAATCTGACGCACCCAGATCTGTTTGTCATCCCCGGTGTAATTGATTGCGTTATTGACCAGATTGTAGATGACCTGGAAGATTTTGTACTCGTCCGCCTCCACCATGACCATCTGGTCGTAGGAGAAATCAATCTTATAACCATCCTGCTCTTTTAACTTATTATACCGTGCAAATACAGACTGAATACTCTCGGTCAGGTTGTAGACCGTGACATTTTTTTCCAGTACGCCTGCCTGAAGCTTGGAGATGTCTAACATATCATTGACGAGATTGGTCAGCCGCTCCGCCTCGTCAATGACCACCTGCACATTTTCCGGAGAATTTTCCCCCGGCAGATCCCTCATGACCTCTGCGTAGGCAATGATCATCGTGAGCGGTGTCCGCAGGTCATGCGATACATTGGCGATCAATTCCCGCCGCAGGCGCTCGCTCTTTCCAAGTTCCCGCGCAGTCATATTCAGGGTATCGGAAAGTTCCGCGACCTCCCGGTAATCGGTTCCGTCAAAATGAACGTCAAAATTGCCGCCTGCCATCTCCTTCGCGGAGGCATTCAGACCGATCAGGGAACGTGACACTTTTCTTGAAATCAAAAGTGCAATACCGAGCGAGAGAACAATCATGATGACTGTGATCCATACCAGTTCGGCACGCAGTGTATTGACCGTCGCATCCACCGGCGTCAGCTGCGCGTTCACAAACAGGATTCTCTCATTTCCATCGATCGAGACGACGTTCACGTAAATGACGCTCTCAATCCGTTCCTGTCCGTGGTTCTGCATAAAACCGTTCTCCGCCGGCATCCCCGCAGTCTCCTGCTCTGCGCCGTCGGCTACATCCGGGGCATTTTCTGCTCCCGCTCCTGTCACATCGGCTGCATCCGGGATATTTCCGGCTCCCGCCGCATCAGCTGCCGCATCCGGGTTCATCACGTCCTGCGGATTCTGAAAATCATTCTTCCCGACATCTCCCTCAAATTCCAGCTTCGTGCTACCGCCCTTGCTTTTGGCAGCTTCGTACAGCTTCTGTATCATCTCCTGCGGCATCTCGCACAGCCTGGAATTTGGAATATATTCTGCGCTGTAAATGGTGTTTCCGTCCGTATCCGTGACAAACACGATCATGTTATTCTGCGCTGCCAGCGCATCGATCTGTTCTTCAATGTTCTGGGAATCGCTCTGTAAGACCGCAATCACTTCCGAGGTGAGTTCCAGTGCCTCCTGGGACTTGATCTTCTTATAGAACCTGTCCAGATAACAGATCTGCACAAGCCACAGCACCGTCAAAAGGATTCCGGTAAACACCAGAAGATAGAAAAAGATTTTCCATTTGATACTGATTTTTTCATGCTTCAAACCGGTACCCCACCCCTCTTAACGTGACAAGGAACTTGCGGTAGTCCCCAAGGCTGCTGCGCAGCAGCTTGATATGTGTATCCAGCGTACGGTCGTCCCCGTAATAATCATATCCCCACACCTCGGTAATCAGCTTTTCACGCTCCAGTGCAATATTCCGGTTCCGCACCAGATAAAACAGCAAGTCGTATTCTTTCGGAGAAAGTTCGGCGCGCTTTCCATCCACCGTCACAGTCCTTCCGGTAAAATCAATGACAAGCCCCTCCGCCTGAAAAATCTCATGCCCGTTCGTGCCTGCGAAATCTCTTCCGCCGTTGCGGTCAATGACCACTTTTACACGCATCATAAGCTCCTTCGGAGAAAACGGCTTCACCACATAATCGTCAATTCCAAGTTCAAATCCGTGAATCTTATCATACTCTTCTCCGCGTGCCGACAACATGATCACCGGAATGTTTTTGGTCTTGCGGATCTCCCGGCAGGTTGAAAAGCCGTCCAGCTCCGGCATCATAATATCGAGAATAATCACGTCAAAATCCTGCTCTCTGCAGAGCTTTACCGCCTCCATACCGTCTTTTGCCTCGGTAATGTCGTACCCCTCGAACTCTCCGTATTTTCTTATAATCGCCCTGATTTTTTCTTCGTCATCTACTACCAGTATTCTTCTCATAACGCAGATACCTCCCTGTTTTTGACATCATATCGTCGCAATGTGACGTTCCTGTGAATGCCATCTGATGATTCGGAGAATCTTTTATAAAAACTGTTCCCTTGCCTTGCGCAGCTGGGACTGGAACCACAGAAATGCCGCCAGGAAGATTAAAAGTTCAACCACGTTAAATGCACCGAGCGATACCACTTTATCATTGATAATTCCAAGGACACCCACAGCGATAATCAATGCGCCGAATACTGCCTCTTTCCAGTAAATAAACGTTATGAACTCCTTCGTTTTTCTGCATCTGGCAATCTCCTCCGCCGTGATGACCGCCGAGCTGATCTTCCCTGTCTTTTTCATCTTAAGTGCTGCTCCGATCATATATACCCCGAAAATGGCGATGACCACATCAAATATCAGCATTACGTCCATTCTTGTATCCTCTCATTCCAGTCGACTGATTCGACATATTTTTTTACATTATCTATCTTCTTCTTACAAAATTCAATATATTCATTGAACTATTTTTCTTGTTAGTGTAAAATAGAAGCGAATATAATTATGATGACAGAGGAGATGCATTATGATGTTAAATGGCATTAAGATTCTCATTGGCGACGACTCCATACTTGCAAGAAAGCAGTTAAAGGATATTGTTTCCACATATGGTACTCCAGTGTTTCTGGAAGCTTCCAATGGACAGGACGCCATCGACCTCTACAAAAAAGAGTCACCTGAATTGGTTTTCCTTGATATTGTCATGCCTGTAAAGGACGGCATTGCTGCCATTACCGAGATCAAGGCATATGATAAGGATGCTGATATTATTGTCGTTTCATCCGTCGGTACACAGACACAGTTAAAAGCTGCCATTGAGGCCGGGGCTAACGATTTTATCCAGAAGCCGCTGAATGCAGAACAGATTCATCACATTATTTCTTCAAGATTTGAAGGGAGATAAGCTATGTACGCTCAGTTTTTCGGAAATTACTTATTATCACACGGTGTCGTTACCAGGGAGCAGCTGTTAGAGACCATGCATCGGAAGTCCTCAACCAAGATCAAACTTGGCACTCTTGCCATTCATGCCGGATATATGACCGCAAACGAGGTAGACCGTATCGTCATTCTTCAGACACACGAGGACAAGCGTTTTGGTGAACTCGCCATTCATGAGGGATATCTCACAGAAGAGGAAGTGACTAAGCTTCTCGCAGAGCAGAAGCCGGATTTTCTTCTTCTCGGACAGGCACTTGTGGACGAGGGACTCATCAATAATCAGCAGCTACAGGAGTTGATCATTGATTATCAGTCAGAGAACGAACTGGACGATTACAGTTACTCCGAGGAAGATCAGAATGCCATCCGCCATATGATCGAGAACTTTTTCATTCTCGCTGAACGTCCGCTCTCCAAGTATGAAATCTCTTTTTTCCAGCTTTTGTTCAATAATCTCTATCGGTTTATCGGAGATGATTTCACACTGGTTTCTCCGAGCAGTTGCAAGGAATACCCGACCAACTACTGCGTATCACAGAAAGTAAGCGGATCGTTTTCCATCCGGACTTATCTCGATATTCCAGAGAATACATGTATTGCTTTTGCATCCAAGTATGTCAACGAAAACTTTACAGAATTTGATGAGTATGTGCGTTCTTCTGTAGAAGATTTTATCAATCTGCACAACGGTCTGTTCTGTGTCAATATGTCAAACGAGTTCTCCATGAATCTGTCACTGGAGGCTCCGGTTGTAGAAGAAAAAGATCTGCTTACCTTTGAGCATGAGACTTATCTTCTGCCGGTTTTATTCCCGTTTGGAACGCTTCACTTCATCTTTGAAATCTGTTCCGAAAAATAAGTTTATCAAAAAAGATTTATCAAAAAAAGCTGCACGCGCGGGGCGTGCAGCTTTTTTATGTCTTTCACATTTTTATTCTTAGATTTTCAGGAAATTCTTTACTACCTGCAGCATCTCATCCACTTCACACACGGTATCGTGAAGCACCTTCGCATTGCGGATCTCCTCAATCGCCTGCGGAACGGCTACGTTCGCAATCCGGCTCAGCTCATCCACCAGTTCAAAATCGGACATGCTGTCGTACTTGTGGTCAATGGCATCCATCACACTTCTTGTAAACTTAAACGGGCTTGCCGTGGACGCAATCACGGTCTTGGTGTCTACATCACCGGTATCCTTTTTGTATTTTCCATATACACCGGCAGCAACCGCTGTATGTGTATCGATCACGTAGCCTGTCTTCTCATAAAGTGCGCGGATGACCTCTGCCGTCTCCGCCTCGCTTGTGTAATTGCCATAGAAATCCTTAAGCTGTGCTCTCATCTCCGGCGTGATCTCGTATTTTCCGGTGGTCGTCAGTTCTCTCATCAGCGCGGCATTCTTCTCGGCGTCGTTTCCCGCAATGCGGTAAATCAGACGCTCCAGATTGCTGGAGATCAGAATGTCCATCGACGGTGAGCTTGTCAGCATAAACTCACGGTTCTTGTCATATGTGCCTGTGGAGAAGAAATCATATAAAACTTTGTTCTCGTTGGACGCACAAATCAGCTTGGCAATCGGTATTCCCATATTTTTCGCATAAAATGCAGCCAGAATATTGCCGAAGTTGCCGGTAGGAACAACGACATTCACCGGCTCATCCTTTGCGATCACGCCATTCGCATAGAGCTTCGCGTAGGCGTAGACATAATACACAATCTGCGGTACAAGTCTTCCGATATTGATGGAATTCGCGGAGGAAAACTGATATCCGGCAGCGTCCATCTCTTTTGCCAGCGCCGCATCCGAGAACATCTTCTTCACGCCAGTCTGCGCCTGGTCAAAGTTCCCGTGAATGCCGACAACAAACGTATTGTCACCCTTCTGGGTCACCATCTGCTTCTCCTGGATCGGGCTTACACCGTTCTTCGGATAGAATACAATGATTTTCGTTCCCGGAACATCGGAAAATCCTGCCAGCGCTGCCTTTCCGGTATCTCCCGAGGTGGCAGTCAGAATCACGATCTCATTCTTTACATGATTCTTCTTCGCAGCGGTCGTCAGCAGATACGGCAGAATGGACAGTGCCATATCCTTAAAAGCGATCGTGGAACCGTGGAACAGTTCCAGGTAATATGCGCCGTCCGCCTCCACAAGCGGTGCGATCTCCTCTGTGTCGAACTTGCTGTCATACGCGGAATTGATACAGTGCTTTAACTCCTCCTCGGTAAAATCCGTCAGAAAACGCTTCATGACTTCATATGCTGTCTCCTGATAGGACATTTTGCCAAGCTCTTCCATCGGCACATCCAGCGCCGGAATCTGTGTCGGTACAAACAGTCCTCCGTCATTTGCCAGACCACGCAGAATCGCCTGCGATGCCGTTACTCTTTCCTGTGCGTCTCTCGTACTTGCATACACTAATTCCATCTTCATAATCCTCTTATCTCTTTCTTCTTGTAACATGCGATGTACAAAAAAAATGTACAGTCTCTTATATACTTAACTCACATTATATAAGAAACTGTACATTCATGTCAATGCACTAACGTACTAAAATATTATACATTTTTAAATCGTCCGGCTTCTCCCTTTAAGCGGTCGCTGATGCTCTGATTCGTCTCCATCTCCGAATGAACGGTGTCGATATTGGACACCAGAACCGTCGTGCTGCTCGCCGCATTTCCGACACTGTTTGCACTCTCCTCAATCGCCGTGGAAATGTCGCGGATGGAATCCACCGTCTTCTCCATGATCTGCTGCAGGTTGCGCGCCTTCTCCTCAAAATGATCCATCGTGGTATTCACATACGCCGCATCATCCCGGTACTGTACACCGTTTTCTACAAATCGGTCATAATCCGGCATGATCGTCCCGTCGATGTATTCGACGATCGCGTTGGAATTGTTGGCGAGCTTATTCACTGCCTGCGTTACCAGCGCGTTGATGGACTGAATATTGTTCGCGGTCTCTCTGGTGGAATCCGCCAGCTTTCGTATCTCATCCGCGACAACTGCAAATCCTTTTCCGGCTTCGCCTGCTCTCGCCGCCTCAATGGAAGCATTCAGTGCAAGGAGGTTCGTCTGGCTGGATACGCTTAAGATCTCCTCCGTCAGCTCGTTGACGCGATCCACACTCTTGCTCTCCTCAATGGCAGCCTTTAAAGTCTCGATGATATCCGTAATCATCCGGCTGGTCGTCTCCTTGTTGGCAACCGCTTTCTCCTTCATATCCTCCGCGCGGCTCTGCATCTCGGTCGCATAGGAGTTCATATCCTGTGATTCTTTTGTAATCTCATTCACATCCTGCCCGATCTGCGCCACATTGGTATTGACCGTGTTGACGGCAGACGCCACTTCCTGCATGGTAGCCGAGAGTTCCTCCATCACGGCAGAAATATCGCAGGCATTGGAGTTTGCTGTGCCGACACTGCCCGAAACGCGCGATACGATCTCGCCCATCTCCCTGGAGTCAATCACAATACGGCTCATAATCTGCTGCAGGGTCTCTAAGAACACGTTGATGCCGCCGGCAAGCTGTCCGATCTCATCCTTGTTCTTCAAAGAGATTCTGCGTGTCAGATCTCCGTTGCCGGACTCGATCTCTTTTAAAATATCATTCAGCTGTGTCGTCACACTCTTGACTGGATTTACAACAGTGCGTACCGATCCGATCACCGCAACGACAAAGAACACCAGCACAAGTACAAATGTGACGCCGCTGACTGCCCGCGAATTATTGTATACAGATTCCTGCTCCGCCACGCCGGCATCCACATTTGCTTCCATATACCCTTCCAGCTCCGTGAGCACGCCGTCCACATTCTCGCTGGTCGGCGCCAGCACCGTATTGCATATCTGTCTCGCCTTGTCCTTATTCCCGCGGGAAATAAAGTCTGCAATCCGGTCATAGACCTCGGTGTAATCGGCAAAATTCTCCCGAAGCGTCTCCATTGCCGCAGCTTCCTCCTGCGTCTGTGTCAGCGCCTCATAGGAATCAATCGACGTCTGAATGTCCGTGCGGTACTGATCCACCTGCTCCATCAGCTGATCGCGCTCGTCCTTGGACGTGGACACGCACATCCGGTATGTGATTGCATCAATGCTCTTAAAATTCGACGAAATGTCATTTAACAGCATCAGCTGATTCACCGTTGTGTCACTGATCTCCTTGCTGCTGGTATGCAGCTCATTGGCATTTTTTAATCCGGTTACCGCCGAAATGACTGCAATCACTGCAAGCAGCACTACCGGGATCAATACTTTTGTTGATATTTTTTTCATTTAAGAATGGCCCCTTCCAAAATATATGACATCCTGCACACATCTAACTCTTCTTAGTATAGCAAAATTGTATATTTTCGTCAATCGGATTTCCGCTATTGCATCCCGTCTTTCCTTCTGTTATTCTATACTCATCACAAAAGTGTATCCTAATGCTTATTTACATAATATTTTTACGGTAAACAAGGAGCGGTCTATGACGCAGGGTGTATCCATCGCCACAAAAAAAGACGGCACGGTCTACTACCGTGCCGGTCTCTATTACAAAAATAAACATATCAGTCTCGGAAGCTATGCGGATGAGACCACCGCAGGCAATGCCTATCTGGAAGCACTTGCCATTCTGGGCTCTTTGGATCAGCTGCCGGAAGATTATATTGAGCAGCCCACAACCCTCTCCTTTGAAAAAATCATCGTGCTTTTGAACTTCCGCAACAACGGCATTTACTTTAAGAATCCGATCTACCTGCGCAACGGCTATTTCAGCTACTATCTCTCGCGCATCGAGGAGTTAAAGTTTGACGTTGACGACCTGTTCTACTATTCCAGCCGCAAGATCCAGAAACGGCAGGGGCATCTGTTCGTCAGCGACTATGGCATGCAGTATTCCATCCTCTCCCGCTACGGCATCCGCCCTTACGCTGTTGCCGGAAGAGACTATCAGTTTGTCAACGGAGATAAAAGTGACTTCCGCTATTCCAATATTGTGATCGTCAACCGTTACCACGGGGTGCTCCAGTTTTTAAAGAACGGACTCCCGCGGTACCGCGCCGTCATCCACATCAATGGCAATTACCAGATCGGCAGCTACTCCTCCGAGGAAAAAGCCGCCATTGCCTACAACAAGGCCGTTGATCTCGCCCGCGCGGCAGGCATTCAAAAAAATTTCCCGGAAAACTATGTCGATACGCTCTCCCCGAAGGAATACGCAGATATCTACACCGGTCTTAAAATCTCCAGGCGCTATCTGAATTATCTGGAACAGATTGCCCAAAAGGTTAATTCTATTTCTGATTGATATAATTAACCAGCCCTTCGCAGTCGATAATCTTCTGCATAAACGGAGGAAACGCCTGCCCCTGATAGGAAGTGTTCTTCGTCTTGTCCGTGATGATGCCGGAGTCAAAATCAACCTCAACCTCATCTCCTGCCTCGATCGCTTTTGCCGCCTCCGGACACTCGATGATCGGCAGTCCGATATTGATCGCGTTGCGGTAGAAGATTCTCGCAAATGTCTCTGCGATGACACAGCTCACGCCGGAAGCCTTGATGGCGATCGGTGCATGCTCTCTCGACGAACCACATCCAAAGTTCTTATTTGCTACGATAATATCGCCCGCTTTTACCTTTTTCACAAAATCCTTGTCAATGTCCTCCATGCAGTGTGTCGCCAGTTCCTTCGGATCAGAAGAATTCAGATAACGTGCAGGAATGATGACATCCGTATCGACATTGTCTCCGTATTTAAATACATGACCCTTTGCTGCTTTCATGCTCTGTCTCCTTTCCTCGCCTATGCAATCTCATCCGGTCCGGATAACTTTCCGGTGATGGCGCTTGCCGCCGCCACAGCCGGACTTGCCAGATAGATCTCAGACTCCACGTGTCCCATTCTGCCGACAAAGTTCCGGTTTGTCGTGGAGACACATCTCTCATGTTCCGCAAGGATACCCATATAACCGCCCAGACACGGTCCGCAGGTAGGCGTCGAAACGACTGCCCCCGCCTCAATAAAGGTCTTTAACAAACCCTCTTCCATCGCATCCAGATAAATCTGCTGTGTTGCCGGGATCACGATCACGCGCAGTCCCTTTGCCACCCTGTGTCCTTTCAGAATCGATGCCGCCACGCGCAGATCGTCCATTCTGCCGTTGGTGCAGGAGCCAATGACCACCTGGTCAATCTTGATCTCTCCCACCTCGTCGATCGTGTGCGTGTTCTCCGGCAGATGCGGAAATGCAACCGTCGGCTTTAACGTGCTAAGATCAATCGTAAATTCCTGCTCATACTCGGCATCCTCATCCGCCTCATAGATAACATACGGGCGCTTAGAATGCTTCTCCATATACTGCTTCGTCAGATCGTCGACAGGGAAAATGCCGTTCTTGCCGCCCGCCTCAATCGCCATATTTGCAATGGTAAAACGGTCGTCCATGGAAAGATACTGTATGCCATCCCCGACAAATTCCATGGATTTGTACAGAGCACCATCCACACCGATCATGCCGATGATATGTAAGATGATGTCCTTACCGCTGATCCACTTTGCCGGCTTTCCGGTCAGGTTAAACTTGATGGCAGCAGGCACCTTAAACCACGCTTTTCCGGTTGCCCACCCCGCCAGCCATATCCGTGCTGCCGACGCCTGTGGAAAATGCGCCGAGCGCCCCGTAGGTACAGGTATGTGAATCCGCTCCGATGATGACATCTCCCGCCACCGTGAGTCCTTTCTCCGGAAGCAGCGCGTGCTCGATTCCCATCTCTCCCACATCAAAATAATTCGTAATGTCATGGCGGCAGGCAAATTCACGGACACATTTGCAGTGCTGCGCAGACTTAATGTCCTTATTCGGCACGAAATGATCCAGCACGAGCGCGATCTTGTCCTTGTCAAAAACGCCGTCCACCTTCATCTTATCCATCTCATGAATCGCCACCGGCGATGTAATATCATTTCCGAGAACCAGATCCAGATCTGCCTCAATGAGCTGCCCTGCACAGACAGACGGAAGTCCGGCATGTGCCGCAAGAATCTTCTGTGTCATTGTCATACCCATATTCTATCCCCTCCTACTATCAAACTCTATTTTCGTGTGTGTGTAATATTCATCTGATTCGTGACTATTTTATCATAGCACATACTATAATAAAAATACATAATAAATATATTTACCATAACATTAATTCATGATATACTTTTGTCAGAACAGATACAAATATCTATGAAATCAACACCCCCAAGGAAAGGAACTATTATGAACCAGAATCTTTCATCCTATCGGATTTTTTATACGGTAGCCAACACAGGCAATATCTCCAAGGCTGCCAAGGAGCTTTACATCAGCCAGCCCGCCATCAGCAAATCCATCCAGAAGCTCGAGGAAAGCGTCGGCTGCCGTCTCTTTTCCCGCAGTTCCCGCGGCGTAGTATTAACCGACGAGGGACAGCTGCTCTACGAGCATGTCAAGACTGCCTTTGAGACGCTCACACTCGGGGAAGAAAAGTTAAAGCGCTCGATTGAGCTTGGGGTCGGTCACTTGAAGATCGGTGTCTCCGCAACCCTTTGCAAATACATGCTGCTTCCCTACTTAAAGGAATTCATCCGGCAGAATCCGCATATCACGATCTCCATCCACTGTCAATCCACGAACGACACTTTAAAGCTGCTCGAGGATGACAAAATCGATATCGGTCTGATCGGGAAGCCGGACAATGTAAAGAATATACATTTTGACTATCTGGAAGAGATCGAGGATATTTTTGTGGCGACCAAAGACTATCTGCGCAATCTGCATGCCCGTGGCGTCCGCAAAGACGAGATCCTCACATCCTCCACACTGATGCTCTTAGACCAGAACAACATGACACGCCAGTACATCGACGATTATCTGCAGGAGAATCATATCGTTGTTCACGATTCCATCGATATCTCCAGCATGGATCTGCTGATTGATTTCGCCAGGATCGGCGTCGGCGTCGCCTGCGTCATCAAAAGCTTCGTGCAGGACGATCTCGCCTCCGGTGCCCTCGTGGAGATTCCACTCGGCATTCCGATTCACAAGCGCGAGGTTGGTTTCGCCTACCGCACCAACAGCAAACCTTCCAAATCGCTCAATGAGTTCATTCAGTTCTATCAGAATTTTTAAAGGAAACTCTCCGCTATTTGCAAATAAACAGCGGAGATTTTTTCTTTTATAGCCCAACTAGCGATTCTACTCATCCTCCACTTTCTCCATAGAAAAAATCCCTTGTATATATTCGTTTTCTTTCAAAGTTC